>Ga0105044_10007663_pt1 | contig 14866 bp, 8 predicted proteins | sample MAT01_FD_78092 | JGI IMG/M metagenome (GOLD analysis project Ga0105044, IMG submission 78092) | Freshwater microbial communities from Lake Fryxell liftoff mats and glacier meltwater in Antarctica - MAT-01 | ecosystem: Environmental > Aquatic > Freshwater > Ice > Liftoff microbial mat | place...
GACCCGAAAAACCAGCATATTTGGTGATTGCCGCTGTCAGCGTCGTTTTCCCGTGATCGATGTGCCCCATCGTCCCCACATTCAGATGCGGTTTGTTGCGGTCAAATTTTACCTTCGCCATTTTGAAAAACTCCTTAAATTATGAAAACATTTACGCTTTTAAGATTTCTTCCGCCACCGACTGCGATACTGGCGCATAGTGGTCAAATTCCATGTTAAACACACCGCGTCCTTGTGTTGCAGAACGAAGCTGTGTTGCATATCCAAACATTTCCGCCAAAGGAACCATTGACTTGATGGCCTGAGCATTTCCCAAGCGAACTTCCATACCCTGGATCAAACCACGGCGGCTGTTGATCTGCCCCATGACATCACCAAGATACTCTTCTGGAACGACAACCTCGACCTTCATCATCGGCTCAAGCAAAATAGGATGCCCCTTGTTTACGCCTTCCTTGAAGCCCAAAATAGCGGCCATCTTGAACGCCATTTCGCTTGAGTCAACTTCATGGAAAGAACCGTCAAAGAGCGTGACTTTTATGTCAACAACAGGATACCCAGCAAGCACACCGCCTTCAGCAGCCTCTTTTACGCCTTTTTCAATTGGGTTAATATATTCTTTGGGAATGGAACCGCCCACAATTTTATTTTCAAATACAATACCGCTTCCACGTTCACCTGGCTCCAGGGAAAATACGACATGACCATATTGGCCTTTACCACCAGATTGTTTGGCATACTTGTAATTAACTTCTTTAACTGTTCTGGTAATTGACTCACGAAATGCAACGCGAGGAGCGCCAACATTTGCCTGCACTCTAAATTCGCGTAACAAACGATCTACGATAATATCAAGATGTAACTCACCCATACCAGCCAGAATAGTTTGGCCAGAATCCTCGTCTGAGTGTACGTGAAGTGTAGGATCCTCTTCAGCCAATTTGCGAAGGGCTTCGCCCATCTTTTCCTGATCAGCAGAACTCTTGGGTTCAATAGCAATAGAGATCACTGGGTCAGGGAAGGAAATATTCTCAAGAACGAGAGCCCTGGTATCACAAAGTGTATCGCCTGTAAAACTCTCTTTGAAACCCAATACAGCGCCGATGTCACCGGAACGTATCTCGGTTACATCTTCGCGATGATCAGCATGCATCCGAATCAAACGTCCAATTCGCTCTTTTTTGCCTTTTTTAGTTGTATTCTGTACTGTTTGGCCTTGACTCAATACCCCGGAGTAAACACGAACATAAGCCAGGCGACCTACATAAGGATCGGTCACGATCTTAAAAACCAATGCGCCCAAAGGAGCATCGTCCTGTGCTGGAATATCAAAGGTACTTTCCGGGTTGCCCGGTTCAGATACGGTAATAATTGGCTTATCCGCCGGGGAAGGGAGATAATCAACAACCGAATCAAGCAGTACTTGAACACCTTTATTCTTTAAAGAGGAACCACAAAACACGGGAGCGGTCTTATTTGCAAGCACACCCTTACGCAAAGCAAGTTTGAGTTCTTCTATGCTGATTTCCTGCGCTTCAAGGAATTTCATTGTCAATGCATCATCAAGTTCAGCGATCTTTTCCACCATCTTTGCGCGATATTCCCGGGCTTTTTCTTTCAGGTCTTCTGGAATTTCAACAATATGCGGATCTTTACCCAGATCATCTTCCCATATAACAGCCTTCATTGTAAGAAGGTCGACGACACCCTTAAAAGTTGCTTCAAAGCCAATGGGGATTTGCATCGGAATTGGATTAGCGCCTAAACGATCAATAATTGTTTCGATAGTACGTTCAAAGGAGGCACCAACACGATCCATCTTATTAACAAAACAAATACGCGGCACACCGTAACGATCCGCCTGACGCCATACAGTCTCCGACTGAGGTTCTACACCTTGCACGGCATCAAACACTACAACTCCGCCATCCAATACACGCAAAGAACGTTGAACTTCAGCGGTGAAGTCGATATGGCCGGGAGTATCAATAATATTAATTTGATATCCCTTCCACTCCGCTGAAACAGCTGCTGAGACAATGGTAATGCCGCGTTCACGCTCTTGGACCATCCAGTCAGTCACTGTTGTACCGTCATCCACTGAGCCGATACGGTGAGTCATGCCGGTATAGAACATGATACGCTCGGTGGTTGTCGTTTTCCCGGCGTCAATGTGGGCAATAATGCCTATATTTCGGTATTTTTCTAACGGATGCGCGCGTGCCATACTAACTACTTTTCCTTATAAAGATATTATTAAAACTAAATACGGTAATGGGAGAAAGCGCGGTTAGCTTCTGCCATTTTATGTGTTTCATCGCGTTTACGAATGGCTGAACCAGTTTCGTTAAAAGCGTCAATCAGTTCCGAAGCAAGCTTGTCGGAAAAAGACTTGCCAGAACGATCATTTGCCGCAGAAAGAATCCAGCGAAGCGCCAAGGTAGTGCGGCGATCCTGTGAAACTTCCATTGGCACTTGATAGGTTGCACCGCCTACGCGACGAGGGCGAACTTCCATCGCTGGGCCTACATTTTTAAGCGCACCATCAAAGACATCCAAAGGATTCTTCTCAGTGCGCTCTTTGATCAAATCCATTGCGCCATAGATCAGACGAAGGGCTGTGCTCTTCTTGCCGCTCTTTAGCACATGCTGGACCATCGTCTGCACGTTGGTGCTATTAAATCGGATGTCGGGAAGGATTTCCCGTTTCTCAGGTTTTGCTCTACGCATGCTTTATTACTCCATCTAATGATTACTTCGGGCGCTTCGCGCCGTATTTTGAACGGCCCTGTTTTCTATTAGCCACGCCGGTTGTGTCGAGAGAACCACGGACAATGTGATATCGTACACCTGGCAGGTCCTTCACACGACCACCACGTACCAACACAACAGAGTGCTCCTGCAATTGGTGACCTTCACCGGGAATATAAGCCGTGACTTCAATACCGTTAGTCAGACGAACACGAGCGATTTTCCGCAAGGCTGAATTTGGCTTCTTGGGCGTCATGGTGCGGACAACAGTACAAACACCACGTTTTTGTGGCGCGCCTTTATCCTGACGTACGCGACGCTGCTTAAAACTGTTCAATGTGAACTGCAAAGCAGGTGCCTTACTTTTTGTCTTATTATTTTTGCGGCCTTTGCGGACCATTTGGTTTACTGTCGGCACATTTGCCTCCGATTACAAATTCTTTCAAGATTACGTTTCAATATTCGCAAGAAATGAGACCATCAACAACAATTCCTGATGGCCTCATTTGTAGTTACCGATTGAGTCGAGTGGGGGTAAAGAAGCCACTCTTGCTTTCACAGGCAACGGCTGAATAGTTTATCACGCCATATCAGCCAAGTCAATAGGAAATCCTACTTCTTTCTACTTTGATTCTCTCCGAGACTCAGCAAACCTGTGTCATGCTTGGGCGGATGCATCTTCTCTTCGTCCTTGCCAAATTTAACCACATCGCCGCCTTCGTTGATCGCTTCAACGGCAAGGCCAAGAGATTGCAACTCTTTGACAAGCACTCGGAAGGATGCAGGGATGCTCGGCTCTTCAATTGGCTCGCCCTTGACAATCGCTTCATATGTATTTACGCGGCCCTGAACGTCATCTGACTTGACGGTAAGCATCTCTTGAAGGGTATGCGCTGCGCCATAGGCTTCGAGCGCCCACACTTCCATTTCACCAAAGCGTTGACCACCAAACTGCGCTTTACCGCCAAGTGGCTGCTGTGTAACCAAACTGTATGGGCCGGTGGAACGCGCATGGACCTTATCTTCAACAAGGTGATGCAATTTTAATATCGTCATTACACCAACTGTTACAGGTTGATCGTACGGAATGCCTGTCTTGCCATCACGCAACATTTGTTTTCCAAGGGTTGGCAGCGGAATCCCCTTCTCCTTTGCCAATTCCTGAGCAGTATCATAAACTTTGTCCTCAGCAACGCGACGCGTGATTCCGTTGACTTCCATCCATAAACGCAGGCAGGCATGGACTGTCATCTCATCTACTTCTGGATCAGGATTCGCCACATCGCGGTCGTCGAGCAGGATTTCCTCAGGGTTGGAATAGCCCTTTTCGCGCAACCATTCTTTGGCCGTGGCATGACGCGCGTAGTCCGCATCGACCAAACTGTAAACATCATATTTACGCTTGCCCAACCAATGTTCAAGATATAAACGTCGGACTTCATCGTCATCTTGAATGGAATTTGGATCATACTCCTGCTCTTTAATCCACTCCCAGGCACGTTCAGCCGATTCCTTCCAGGCTTGATCCATAATCCACGCACGAGCAAGTTCGGCTTCAATCTGCTCTTCGCTTGCGCCATCAAAGACAGGTGTAATTGCGCGGAAGCCCATTCGCTTTGCCGCCCAACCAAGATGAACTTCCAAAACCTGACCAATATTCATACGACCAGGCACGCCCAACGGATTCAAGATAAGGTCAACCGGTGTACCGTCTTCAAGGAATGGCATATCTTCAATTGGAACGACTTTGGAAACCACGCCCTTATTACCGTGTCGACCGGCCATCTTGTCACCCGCCGTGATCTTACGGCGTTGAGCAACAGAGACACGAACCATCATATCCACGCCAGCTGAAAGATCGGAATTTTCTTCGCGGGTAAATACTTTGACATCAACAACTTTACCGCGCTCGCCATGAGGCATACGCAATGAAGTATCTTTTACGTCTCTGGACTTCTCGCCAAAAATGGCTCGCAACAAACGCTCTTCAGGTGTAAGTTCTTTTTCGCCTTTAGGAGTGATCTTGCCGACAAGAATATCATTCGGACCAACTTCTGCACCAATACGAATGATTCCGTTTTCATCGAGGTCTTTGATCGCGTCATCGCCCACATTGGGAATGTCGCGCGTGATCTCTTCAGGGCCAAGTTTCGTATCGCGGGCTTCAACTTCATGTTTTTCAATATGAACAGAAGTAAAACGATCCTCTTGAACAAGGCGCTCCGAAAGCAGAATCGCATCTTCAAAGTTACCACCTTCCCATGACAGGAAGGCAACAACCACATTTTGTCCAAGTGCAAGCTGGCCGCTATCTGTAGATGAAGAGTCGGCAATAATATCACCAGCCTTGACCAGCTGCCCTTTGACAACTGATGGGCGTTGATCAATACAAGTGCTTTGGTTGGATCGCTGATATTTGCGGAGTTGATAAACGCGGTTTCCGCTTCTCTTTTCTTTGACCGTGATGGTTGAACCGGTTACCGAAACAACTTCCCCGTCAGCTTCAGCCACCACAACCTGACCAGAGTCAAGGGCAGCATGCCCCTCCATACCAGTAGATACGAGCGGGATTTCAGGGCGCACCAATGGAACAGCTTGCGCCATCATGTTTGAGCCCATCAAAGCACGGTTCGCATCATCATGCTCCAGGAATGGAATCAATGCAGCGCTAATACCAACTACCTGGTGTGGAGCAACATCCATATAATCAATCGATTCTGAGTTGGAGAACAAAAAGCCGGAATGGTATCGGCAGGAAATACGCTCACGAGAGAATTCTTTATTCTCCGTCAGTTGAGCATTCGCTTGAGCGATAGTATATTTATCTTCCGCATCTGCGGAGAGGTAAACAATTTCTTCAGATACAAACGGGACGATACTTACGTCATTCCCGATTTTAGCGATCTTCTTCAAAGCCTTGGAATCTAGCGTAGAACCAGACTTAAAGAGCAATTCTTCAGACTTGGGATCATAAATATCCTCGCGCAGAGTCAATCCTTCCAAACGCTCATCATCGGCGGGAAGTGATTTATAAACTCTACGATATGGGGTTTCGATAAATCCATATTCATTCACGCGGGCAAATGAAGCCAAACGGCCAATGAGGCCAATGTTTGGACCTTCAGGGGTTTCAATAGGGCAGATACGTCCGTAATGGGAATGGTGAACATCGCGCACATCAAAGCCGGCTCGTTCACGGCGGAGACCACCTGGTCCTAACGCCGAAAGTGTGCGCTTATGGCGTAATTCTGCCAGCGGATTGGTTTGATCCATAAACTGTGAAAGCTGTGAGGAGCCAAAGAATTCGCGCAAAGCAGCAACTACTGGGCGGATGTTAACCAATGTCACCGGCGATAATTGTTCCTGATCACGAATGGACATGCGCTCTTTAATCACACGTTCCATACGACGCAGGCCGATACGCAATTTATTCTGAATCAACTCACCCACTGTCTTAACGCGCCGATTACCGAGGTGGTCAATATCATCAGGCCGTTCAGCGCCATTGTTAATCTGAATCATTCGACGAATCAAACGAATCACATCGTTCTTTGAAACGGTGCGATGTGGAATTGGAATATTCAGATCAAGTTTCTGATTTAACTTGTAACGGCCAACACGCTCGAGATCGTAATGTCTCTGATCAAACAACTGCTCTTCAAGGAATTGGCGGGCATTATCAAGCGTGGCAGGATCGCCCGGGCGCATCTTTTTAAAGAACTCGATCAAAGCTGCTTCAGCAATTGAGTGATGGGACAGATCCCAATCAGGTTCCTGTTTGATGGTAGACGCAATAAACAGACGTTCAGGATTGTTATCAACTTCCTTTAATATTGACAAAATCTCTTCATCTGAACCAGTTTTTATAGGGGAATCTTTGATACCATCGCTAACAGCGGCAAGAGCACGCAAGAAAACGGTAATTGGAACCGTGCGTTTGCGGTTGAACTTCAAAATAATATAATCGGATTTGCGCGTCTCGAATTCCATCCAAGCGCCGCGATCCGGGATTAACTTTGCCATTGCCAGCGGACGGCCGGTTGCTCGGTCGGCTGGCGCTTCAAAATAAACACCAGGGGAGCGAATCAATTGAGAGACGACAACGCGCTCAGTGCCATTGACAATAAATGTACCCTTGTCTGTCATCTCCGGAAAATCACCCAGGAAGATGTCCTGCTTAATTGGCTCTGGAACATCCGGGCCGGCAAGCAGAACAGAAACATATAATGGGCTGGCATACGTGAGATCGCGTTCTACGCACTCTTCAATACTGTGCTTGGGTTCTCCAAACCAGTATTTAAGCCCCCATTGCTGTGATTCGGGGCCGCGACTTGGGAAAAATAATTTCATCCCTTTGTTATAAGACTCAATGGGCGAAATCTCATGGAAGAGATCGCCTAAACCCTCTTTCTTGAGCCTCTCGAAAGAGTCAAGCTGTACTTCTATTAAATTGGGAAGGTCTAACTTTACCGGGATACGTGCGTATGTTTTTTGGGGCAAAGAAGATGCCATTCTTCTCTCCTGACTTTTTGATTTTGGATGACTGCCGAATGAAACAAATTCAACCGCCCTTTTGGACAGCGACCTAACATTATATCGAAACGAATACAAAAAGTCAAGAAGCAGAATAATAAAAAGTAATTCTCGAGTGATTGTTCAAGACTTTTCTTGACAATCCATATAAGTGCGTGTAAAATCACGGACGCTTAACAAAAGAAGACATTTGCCGAGATAGCTCAGTTGGTAGAGCACGCGACTGAAAATCGCGGTGTCCCCAGTTCGATCCTGGGTCTCGGCACTCTCGGCTGATCATATTGCCAAGAAAACGCGGGCGTAGTACAGTGGTAGTACGTCTCCTTGCCAAGGAGAAGGTCGTGGGTTCGAATCCCATCGCCCGCTCAAACATAGAGGGTTGCGGATCGGAATACATTCAGTCAGCAATCCTCATTGTATATATGGCGTCGTGGCCAAGTGGTAAGGCAAGGGTCTGCAAAACCCTCATCAGGGGTTCAAATCCCCTCGACGCCTCAAAAAGCGAGACCGTTTGTGGTCTCGCTTTTTTCATTAAATATGTTGCAAGCCCGCAATAAAGCCCATATTTTATTCTTATGAGAATTGACCTATAATAAAGATCAACTTTTGTTCGTTTTATTGCTTTGTTCAACACTAGGAAATTTAACGATGAGAATCCTGTACATTGAAGATGATTCTACACATATTGAATTGACACGACGTTCACTTGAGACCGACAGCGGGGATTTCGAGCTCAGTACTGCCCTAACCATTGAGGATGCCTTTGCACTGCTGGAAAAAGATGAGTACGATGTAATCTTGAGTGATCATCGCCTGCCAGATGGTTCCGGGTTGGATGTAATCAAACTGGCGCAAGAACGAAAAATAACAACTGCAATTGTTCTAATTACAAACCAGGAAGATATCAACACCGCAATTGCTGCTTTAAAAGCAGGGGCAGTGGATTATGTAGTCAAACAAAGTGATTATCTACTAAAGTTACCGATCATTTTAAGTAATGCCTATTACCAATCCCAACTCAAAAACCAAAAGACGGCACTGCATGAAAGCGAAAACAAATATCGCAATATTTTCGAGAATGCTGTAGAAGGGATTTTTCAGTCTTTGCTTGACGGGCGCTACTTGACGGTAAACCCGGCCATGGCAAGGATATATGGGTATGGGTCACCAGAAGAGATGATTCACTCTGTAAATGATGGCAGTAAACAGATACATGTCAATACCTTATCCCGCAAGAAGTTTGTAGAAGAGCTAACGTCCAATGGAGAAGTTGTTGAGTTTGAAGCCCAAAACTTCCGTAAAGATGGATCAGCAATATGGACATCTACAAACGCACGATTGGTAAAAAATGATAACGGCGACATTTTATTTTTTGAAGGGTTTCTCACTGATATTACTGAGCGTAAAGAAGCAGAAAAAAAGCTTGAACGCCAAGTAAAAGCATTGACTGTTCTGCATGCGGCCTCCGTGGCAGGTACTCGAAGCGATTCTGAAGATGAGATCATAAGACAGGTGACTAAAATAACGGCAAGTATTTATACGGAAGTTTGCGGCGTTTTACTATTAAATGATCAGGGAAATATTCTTACGCCTCACCCTTCATGTTTAGGCCCAAACTTGAATAACTGGCAGGGTGGCTGCCCTATCACCGAAGGAATTACGGGTAGAGCAGTGATGTCGGATAAATTAATACGTGTTGATGATATTTCAAAAGAACCGGACTACATTGAAATAGCATCTGGAATCAAGTCAGAACTTTGTGTCCCGTTTTCGGTGCAAAACCGAATTATTGGCGTATTCGATATTGAAAGCGCACAAACCAATGCCTTCGATGAAGAAGACGAGCGTTTATTGAATACGATTGCCGGCGGATTAGGAACCGCGATTGAGAAACTACGCCTCTTCGAAGCGGAACAAGCTCAACGTCAGCGCGAAACCGCAATGCTTGACCTGATTCGCGCCGCCGCGTCTTCCCTGGACCTGAATCAGGTTCTGCAAGCCATTCTTGACCAGCTCGTCAAAATAATTCCATCAGATTCAGGATCCATCCAGCTTCTGGATGGAGATCATTTAGATATCCTAGCGGCCATTGGAAAAGAGGCGTCGGACCATGCAGGGCATGGTCCCATCATGCTTAACAAGTTCCCCCTAAACAGCCATGTTGTCACAAAAAAACAGACTGTGCGAGTTGATGTCGCATATCTTGATGATCGCTACCAATCCCTCGATGAAACAGAAAACGTAAAATCATTTCTGGGAATACCCTTGATTGCCAAAGCTAATACAATCGGAATGATCACACTTGACAGCTATCAAACATATCATTTCACTGAAGCAGATGAGGAGCTCGGTTTAACGGTTGCCAGCTATGTTTCCGTCGCCATCGAAAATGCACGCTTATTCGACACGGAACAACGCCGACGCAAGCAAGCCGAAGTATTGCATAAAGCGACCGAGGCATTAACCACATCCATCGAGCTTGACAGGCTTTTCGAAATTATTTTTGACTCGCTGGCAGAATTAGTGCCTTACGACAGCGCATCGATTGAGATGGGAGGCCTGGATGGACACTTTGAAATTCTAGCCGGACGCAATGTTGCAGATGAGTTGATAGGTAAAAAATACATAACCAATCTTGAAAAATGGGGCAGAATGGAAAAACTTCGCCAACCGGTAATCGTATCCAATGTTCAAGCCGATGGCCGCTTTGAAAAATTTGAGGGTTCGGAATATATCAAAAGTTGGATGGGGGTTCCATTATTCTCACAAGGAAAATTGATTGGCTACTTAAATCTTGACAGTAAAAAATTTGACTTTTTCAGCGAAGAACATTTTGACGTTATACAAACATTTGCGAATCAAGCCGGGATCGTCATAGAAAACGCCCGTTTATTCCAGGAAAAAAGCCATCGATCTGAAATCATTGAAGCGTTGGCTGAGATTGCAAATGAAATTGCCACCACTCAGGAAGTAATTCCCGCACTTAATAAGATCGCGAAACGCACGCTTTCCCTGCTTAATGCCTCCAGTGTGGCGGTCTATTTGCTTCAGGACGATAAACAAACCATAAAAATAGTCTCAGCGCAGGGAGCGTACAAAAAAGAATTGAAATCTCATACGATCAAGCTTGGCGAAGGCATTACCGGCAACGTTATTGCAAATGGCAAACCCGAAATCGTGGACGAGATCGCAACAGATCCACGTAAAGTAACGGTACCCGGCACGCCAGAAAAAGACTCGAAACTTGATACGATGATGTCCGCCCCATTGATTTTACATGGTGAAGCGATAGGCGCAATTAACGTTTGGAGATTAAAGTCAATTGGCCTGTTTGACAAGTCCGAGCTGAATTTTCTGGTCAGCATCGCCCATCAAGCCTCAATCTCCATCGAATCGGGAAATCTTTTCCAGGAATCCATTCGACGTGCGCAGGAGGCTGCCGCCATCGCAGAAGTTGGTCGCGATATTTCAGCCACACTCCAGTTGGACCTTGTGCTTGAACGCATTGTAATGTACGCGATAAAATTGTTGAAAGCGGAGACCAGCGCGGTATACCTGTCCAAGCCAGACAATCCCTTCCTGCAAGCCATCGCGGCAATTGGCGTGGAAGCCGAAGAGATTAAGAATGACCCTATTGAAACAGGGATTGGCATCCTTGGAAACATTGCTTTGCGAAAATCCGGGGAGATCGTAAACAACACCATCAACGACCCTCGCGCTATCGCAGTAAAAGGAACCCAGGTTGAGATCAACGAACACATTATGGGCGCAGCGGTTCTATCGAAAGATAATTTAACCGGCTTGCTGGTTGTTTGGCGCAACGGCGTGGACCGGGAATTCAAAGTGACAGAATTGGATTTTCTGAGCAGTCTTGCCCAACAAGTTGCTGTTGCGATTGAAAATGCGCGCTTATTCGAAGCGGAGCGTAAACGCCGTCGAGAGGCGGAGAATCTTCGTTTGGCCGCAACAGCAATAACATCCTCGCTTGACCTGGAGACAGTGTTGAAAACCATATTGACGGCTTTGCAGCAAGTCGTCCCATTTGATTCTGGAACAATGATGCTTTTGGATGATGAACATGTAAGAATAGTAGCCGCACAGGGCTTTGGCAGCAATGAAGTAATTTTAGATCGAACCTTCCCAGCCGATAACAAGCTTTTGCTCATCGTAAATCAACTAAGAAAACCCTGTATCCTTGATGATGTGATGGCGGATGACCGCTTTGAAAAATGGGCCAGCGAAGAAACCATTCGAGCCTGGATGGGAATTCCCCTCATTGCACATGGCAGGATCATCGGTTATATAACCCTGGATAGCTTAAAAGTTGGGGCATTTGATCAGAACGCGGCTGCCCTTGCTCAAACATTTGCGCTTCATGCCGCCGCGGCCATTGACAATATTCAATTATTTGAGAACCTGCAACATTCCAACGAAGAACTTTTTCTGGCCTACGATACAACGCTGGCTGGATGGGCCAAAGCGCTCGAATTAAGGGATAAAGAAACACATGGACATACGAACCGCGTCACCAACCTGACCATGGAATTGGCGCGGTTTATTGGCATTTCCAAAGCTGACCTGGTCCACCTGCGCCGCGGCGTGCTTCTGCACGATATTGGCAAGATGGGCGTCCCGGATGAAATCCTACACAAAGAGGGTCCGCTCACCGATAAGGAATGGATCGAGATGCGTAAACACCCGCAGTATGCCTTTGACTTGCTTTATCCAATTTCATTCCTGCGTCCGTCGCTTGATGTTCCCTACTCACATCATGAATGGTGGGATGGCAGCGGCTACCCACAGAAACTAAAGGGGGAAGAAATCCCCCTGGCTGCCCGCATCTTCGCTGTTGTAGATGTGTGGGATGCTTTGTTATCAGACCGTCCTTATCGCAAGGCATGGAAAAAAGCGAAAGCCGTCAAATACCTGCGTGAACAAGCGGGAACTCATTTTGATCCAAATATTGTTGAAACCTTCCTGAAGATGATGGATGCCCAGGTTGAGAAAAGAGCCAATAAAGATAAGAAAAAAGCTCAGCCCAAAAAGTCAACCAAGGCTTCAAAACAAAAAATCAGGCGTAGTCCATAAATGGATTACGCCTGATTTTTAGCGGGCTATTTCACACGTACAAACTTTCTCTTTCCAACCTGTAAAACTCCTTTATGAGGAAAAGGCGCATCGCCACGCTCAAGCGCTTCCCCATCCAGACGGACACCCTTTTGGTCAATTAAAGAGCGAGCTTTGCTTTTGCTCTCCGCGAGATTCGCGCCAAGAATAACATCTAAAACTGTTTGTCCGGATTGCAGTTGATATTCCGGCATTTCATCTGGAATTTCTTTTTGCTGAAAGGTTTTTACAAAATTTTCCTGAGCAGATTTTGCATCCGCTTCTCCATAAAAAATGCTGGTGATCTCATTTGCCATATTCATCTTTGCGTCGCGTGGATGCAAAGCGCCTGAAGCCAGATCCTTCTCGATCTGATCGATTTCCTGCGGACTCCAACGCGTGACAAGGCGCATATACAAGCTCATCGCCGAATCCGGGACAGACATTAACTTACCTAACATGTCATTTGCACCCGTATTGATCGGCACAATATTCCCAGTGGATTTGGACATTCTCTGCACGCCATCGGTACCAGGCAAAATAGCAGTGATGATACCCACCAAGGGCTTCTGACCCAGCGCTTCCTGCAATTTTCGCCCGGCCACAATGATGTTGAACAACTGGTCTGTGCCGCCAATTTGCACATCGGTTTGCATGGCAACGGCGTCATAACCCTGCATCAATGCGTAGAAGGTTTCATGGATGTAAATAGGTTCGCCTTTTTCCAAACGATTGGAAAAGTTATCTCGCGCCAAAAATTGTTGAACCGTAAAGTTTTGACCCAGACGAATTAAATCCACAAGTGTAAGTTTTGATAACCACTCACCGTTATAACGGATCTTCGTCTTCTCGCGGTCAAGCACGCGGTGAGCCTGTTCGGTATAAGTCTTTGCATTTTCGGCGACCTTCTCCTCGGTCAGGATCGGACGCGCTTTGTTCTTATCCGAAGGGTCGCCTACCAACGCGGTGTAACTTCCAATTAGAAATGTAACCTCGTGCCCCAGATCCTGAAACTGACGAAGTTTGCGCATCGTGATCGTATGGCCAAGATGCAAATCTGTGGAGGTGGGGTCATAACCGCAATATACACGCAGCGGCCTGCCCTCTTTTTCAGCCAGCAACAAGCGCGCACGTAATTCAGCGGTCATGGCTTTCTTAAGATCTTCATCGCCGTATTCGGTGCCTTGCATTAATAATTCAACTTGTTCATCGATGTTCATGATCTCTCCTAAGACCCTAAAGGTTTTTAAAACCTTTAGGGTCTGTATTACAAATTGACAAACAAAAACGCGCCCGCGATGATGAGGGCGCGTTCATAGCACACCATCGCAAAGGGTTTATGGGTTGGTGTAATAATAATATTTGTTGGAAAAACTTGTGTTAAACATACGGCTATTATACAACAAGAATTTCACTGCGCCAAATTGAAAGAAAACGTCCACGGGCCTTTTACAGAATAAAACTCAGGGCTGTAAACAATTTCTTCGGCTTGTTGTTGGGTCAATTCCGGCGGTATGCTTAAGATCTGCATGGCAAGCGAACCGTTGACATCGACACAATCCAACACAATGCCAATGCCGCGGTCAAGCATGGCTTGTTGTATCTTGGGCATATAAACGGAACAATATTCATCTTCACGCGGGGTTGTCGCAATGGAGTCAATTACGATGGTTGCATTCGTCAGATCGGCATCCGGCGGCACAATAAATGTCAACGTGTCACAGCGCAAGCCGGTTCCGCCATTCGCTGGTTCCTGCACGCTCACCAGGGTAGTGCCATATTCCTGCAAAACGATGCCGCCATAATTTAAACTTGCAGACGCAATGCCCCAATCCGATGTATCGGGCAATGTGAAACAAACATCGGCATTCACATTCTTTCCTTCCACTGACGCCCGCTCCATACGTACTTCAATTCCGCTTGCCACTTGATTCGGCGCGGCCAACTCCACCTGAGCGTTGGGATACGATGGGTCAATATAAGCCGTAGCTGTTGAAAGGATGGGCAAAACGACGGATGGTTGTTCAACCGACGGCCCACATGCGGTGATGAAAACCGCCAATATCAGAATGAATCGCTTCATGATTTTTTCTCCTTTGACTTAAGTAAACAAATCGGCCAGCGCTTCACGCGGACCTTCAAACTGGAACCGGTACCCAGACTCGATCAGCCGTTTGGGCTGGGCAAACCTGCCTTCCAAAACAAGGACGCTCATTTCACCTAAAAGGGTCCTCAATAAAAAGGCGGGTGTGGGGAACCAATATGGACGGTGTAATATTTTTGCGAGGGTACGATTAAAATCAGCATTTGATGTAGGTGTAGGCGCAATAAGATTATATACCCCACGCGCATTCTCGTTTGCGATCAAATACTGCACTGCGCCAACCCAATCATTAATATGTATCCATGGCATGGCGTGTTTGCCATCACCGAGCGGACCACCAACAAACAATTTGGTTGGCAAGGCTAATAACGA
>Ga0105044_10007669_pt1 | contig 14857 bp, 10 predicted proteins | sample MAT01_FD_78092 | JGI IMG/M metagenome (GOLD analysis project Ga0105044, IMG submission 78092) | Freshwater microbial communities from Lake Fryxell liftoff mats and glacier meltwater in Antarctica - MAT-01 | ecosystem: Environmental > Aquatic > Freshwater > Ice > Liftoff microbial mat | place...
GAATTTCATCTACCAGCTCAACGGCTTTTCCATCTCCACTCCAATAACTTTTCATCACATCTTCCAACGCATTGGTTGTTTTTCCCATTGCGGAAATTACGATCACCAATTTTTCATTCTTAAAAAGATCGAGGATTTTCGCCACATTTTTTACAGGACTTGCATCTTTTACAGAGGCTCCTCCAAATTTAAATACTTTCATTACTACGTAATAATTTGATGCGAAATTAACACGATTGAATTGAATCAGATCAATTCAATGAAATTTTCGATTATTTCTCACGGGTGGGTTATTATTTGTGAAAAAAATTCGCTTCCACGTGGCCCATCGATTTCATCCCTTGGAAATACAGGCAAAATTCATTATATTTGTTTTGTGAAAGATTCTTCATTAAAATATGAAATAGATTCCTTACCAAAAGCGCTTCGCGATCAGGTGATGGATTTTATTTCCTTTCTAAAAGAGAAGAATAGAAAATCACCCGAAAAAGAAAAGCCAAAAAAGAGGCAGTTTGGCGCGCTAAAAGGAAAGATTAAACTTGCTCCAGATTTTGATGAGCCCCTCGAAGACTTCAAGGATTACATGTAATGGCATTTCTTTTAGACACGCATACTTTTCTTTGGTTTGCTGCTGGCGACAAACAAATTCCCAAAAGTTCTGTTTCCCTAATTGAAGATAGCAAGCAATTGTGTTACCTGAGTATTGCAAGTCTGTGGGAATTCACCATTAAAGTACAAACAGGAAAATTATTAATTGCACCAGATCTAAAGGAATTAATTCGCGTTGCCGAAGAAAATAATATTGAACTTTTGTCCATTACGCCTTCACATTTAGAAACTCTATCTACTCTACCTTTTCATCATCGAGATCCATTTGACAGAATTATTTTTGCTCAGGCTATTTCAGAAAATCTTACACTGATTTCACGCGATAAAATTGCTAAGAACTATAAAGTGAAAGTTGTTTGGTAATTGTGGATCCATTTTAATTTAGGCTCAATTTTTGTTTTATCTGGTTTGGATAAAATTACGTAACCGACCATCAAAACAACACTTATATCAAAAACCAAAAAAAATGTATTCGAAATTTATAGTTCCATTTGCATTACTCAGTTTATCCATGACTGTATTTGGTCAATCCAAATATGGTTTTGAGATTGGTTTTGACAGTACAGCTATGAAATTCCAGTTAAAATCGAAAACAACTTTTATGGTGAATCATAATCGCGAGATACCCGATACTTCTGAGAACACGACTATCAGTTATAATGAACAAGGTTATATTTCCAGTTTACTAAATAGGTCAACAAACGTTTCGTTTTCATACAACGCCCACGGTTATCTGATAAATGAATTCGTGCATTGGGTGCGTGTACCAGTCGGTTACTCCGAAGACACGAGTTACTATACGAATATCCAAGTTCATGAAGACTTTGGTTCAGTATACAGACTCAAGGAAGATGGCTACTGCATAGGGTCTACATCAGATTATTGTTGGGGGCGCAATGATATTTTTTCGTACGACACACTTGGTCGGATTTCAGCGGTTGCTAATTGGACATACAGTTCCGACACGTCTGTTACTGTATCAAATTACATTTACAGTGAAAGCGGTTTATTGTTGAAAACAGTGTCTGACGACAATCGTTATATTATTGAGTATTTCTATACCCGAGACGGTTTAGAAACAGAACGGATTACAACGCTAGATGGCATCCTACTTCGTCGTGAGGTAAGTATCTATGAGTACTACTAATTTCGAATAAAAAAAGTATCGATTCATTTAGAAAATCTTTCTCCAGATTTTGGTCATTTAGCCGTTACTTTTAATATTCTTTCTATCAATTCTTTTTCTTCTTGCGATTCCATAACCAAAGTATTTCTGCTTTCAAAACTAATTGATAAGAACCGGATCAGCCCTTAAATAGAGGCTCCCAAGATTTCTAAATTTTTTCAAAAAAATCATCACTTTGCCAACTCCCCAAACATTCCTATATTTATCCTATCGGCATTATGTTAAAATTGATGCAACATTCAATCTTACACATACGTCATAGACATATAAATCCTTGAAAAATGAAAAATTTTTTTGCGTTTAACCCGATCAAAAATTTGTTTTTTTTATTCTTAATTATCTTTTCTTACTCAGCAACTGCACAAGAGAATTGCAACAACGGAATAGACGATGATGCAGATGGTTTAATTGATTGCCTTGATCCGGATTGTTTAACCAGTCCAGATTGTCCAGCATTTGCTTTTCCGGGCAGTTGTTTACCCATTGGATATTATCCTGATATCACAGGAACAAAGGGAGGATTCAAACCAGCTGGTTCTGTGGCTAATGTCAATATTCCAATTGTACCAGGTTCAAACCGCGTATCGTTAATCATTCAAGGTGTTTACCAAGGTGCCGCTATAAATGCTTTAACAGGAGTCAACGATTTAAATCACGCTGAAGAACGCGTAGTTTGGGGAAGAATTGAAATGGACTTAGACAATGATATTTCATCTGGATGGGTTGAATACCTTGTAAACAATCATGAATCAAGAAGATTTTCTTGGGTAGATCAACCTATGAGCCCTGCAAGTACTTCAACTTATACCACTGTTGGTTATGATTTCAACGAATTATTGGATTACAATTTTGTATTTGACCAAGTTGGTACAAATTTAGTTGTGGGTTGTACTAGAGCTGAAATTGATATTTCTTACTACGCCATTTATTATGGAAATTTTACGACGCAAAGTATGACAAGTATTGATGGTGCAAACTCATCACAATATCCTACTTATTTTGATGCTGGTAGTGCACCCGCAAGTTTAACACAAATCATCGATCTGCAACCAGCGCCAAACGACCCCGATTATATTCAGTTGAGAGCAGTTGGAATTAATCAAAACAGATATGGAAATTCTGGTGTCTTAGTAGAAGATGTTCGCGAAGAATGTATATCCATCAAATATATTCTGCTTGATTTAAATACTATGCTGGCGTCTGGTGCTATCACAGTTGGTAATGGAAATATCCCAGACATGAATACCACATTTACTTTTGAGGATTATGATGTTACAAGTGGGCAATCTATTCTCACCAACGCAACATTACTTGGCGACATTGCAGGAAACCAAACTGGGCCAAATCAAATTGCTGTTGCTGATATGACAATCGAAATAATTGGAAACCAACTGGTACTAACACGCGAAAGTGCATACGCGTTAGATTACAATGAAATTTATTATGTTGAGTTTTTGAAATATTCTAATCAACCTTATTTATCAAGCTTTTTTATTACAGAAAATGCCTATCAAGGAATTACAGAAATTGGCTTTGACGGAACAGGAAATAATAACGGTGTTGGTGTTAGCGGTTTTGTAGATTTTACAATTCCAAATGGCGCCAAACGTGCTTATCTAGAAGTGCGTGCAAATGGAAATTTTGCGCCAGCAAGTTTGGCTAGCTTTTTTGCACCTGCACCATCAAACACAACAAAAACAAACGGAAATCAAATGTATGCTTTTACCGAAGTCAATTTTGATTTGAATCAAACAACAGGTTATTATATGACTGTGACAACTGCAACACAGCAACAACTTTATGCGTGGCAAGAGGTTCCAATTAATCCGTTAGTTGATATTACAACAACTGGTATTTATGGTCAACTCCCTTCAAGTGATGAGCGTTTAAATTTTGAAATTATTGCGCCCGATATTTTCCGTGTTCATTTACGTAACGATCAAATTGCATACGAGCGTATTTTGCAAATTACATTTCTTGGATCAAAAGTAAATTTAGTATATAGTTCTTTTGATCAAAACACAACAATTAGTGATGGTTGCGACAGTGCCTATTTTGATATGGAAATTTGTAATTCTGGTGGTAGTGATTTAACACAACCCGTTCCTGTTTCATTTTATTATGGAAATCCAACTACGGATCCTACGGCCGTATATTTACAAACAACAATGTACAATCTCAACATTGATCAGGGCCAATGTGAAACGTTTACTTTTGGTGTAGACATTGCATCTTTAGGTGGTGCATTAACTGGAGATATTACAGTTGTATTAAATGACAACGGAAGTTTTGGTGGAGCACCGGGAAATGTAATTCCAGCAGTATTTGCAGCTAGTGATTTATTTAATCAAGGAAATCCTGTTTTAGAGTGTGAGTTCGATTACAATGTTATTTCAGCGAACTACACTATTACTGCGCCACCGCCACCAACCATTGCATTTAATCAAAGCACGTTTACTATTTGTCCAAACGATGACGCAACAATTATTGCAGTGCCAAGCGGAACAATAGGTACAGTGACTTATGATTGGTCACCAGATCCGGGCTCAACAAATACACTAACAGTATCTCCAAATGTGTTAACATGGTATTATCTAGATGTGACCGATGAATGCAATACTGTTACAGATTCAGTTAAAGTTGAAATTGGTACAGTAAATATTTCATCAATCGTTGTTGCAGACGCAACTAATTGTCCGGGACAACCTGGAACGCCGGGTTCTATTAGTGTAAATCCCGCCGACCCTACATGGCAATATACGCTTATTGGTGGTTCACTTTCAATAGGGCCTCAAGTTTCAAATACCTTCAATAATTTACCAGGAGGTGTTATTTACTTTATTAATATTATAGATGATGCGGGTTGCGAAATTGATACTGCTGTTACAGTTGGGCTTGGCTCAAATGCTGTATCTGCAACGTTTGATGCGTCCGCTTTACAAGACGTAACTTGTTTTGGAGATCAAAATGGCGCAGCCGAAATTTTAAATGTGGCAGGAGGAATAACCCCGCCTTATAATGTAACCTGGACACACACTTCCGGTTTGTTTGATCAAACAGTTGTTGGTTTGGGTGGTGGAGACAATATCAACAATTTATTTGGAGGCAACTGGGTAGTAACTGTTACAGATGCAGAAGGTTGTGCATGGTCAACTCTCTTCAATATTTTTGAACCAACCGAATTAACCTTAGTTTTTAATTCGAATGATCCAACTTGTTATCAATTAAATGATGGCTCTGTTACTGTAAATACAACTGGAGGAAATGGAACAAATGTTTTTACCATGACAAATTCAGCAGGCACTCAATTAAATCTTTTAAACACAACTACCATTAATCAACTTGTTACTGGTTGGTATTATACAACCATTATTGATGCTGCTGGATGCTTTGTTGAAGATTCTATTTTTATTGACCAACCAGGACAACTTGACATCGATTTAACTATTAATGACCCTTTATGTTATGGTTATGTTACAGGAATGGCTGTTGTTGACGCAGTTTATAACTATACAGGCTCTTACAATAATGTTGGCTATTACTGGGCGCCAAACTTAGGTCAGCCAATTGGTTTATTTGCTGACACATTAGATGACTTGGCGGCGGGTGAGTATGTATTGACTATAAACGATCAGAATGGATGTTCAAATACGTTTGATTTTAATATTACATATCCAGACTCAATGTTTTTCACGGAGCTTGGAAGTCATGAAGCATACTGCAGATTATTTGATTATCAAAGTGGCAATGGTGTCGTGTACGCAGCAGCAGCAGGTGGCACAGGAAATTTTAGCTATTTCTGGGTTAATTATGAATCAGAGGAAACCAGCACCAACTCTACTTGGGGTGGATTAGATCCCGGCCCGTATACTATTTTTATTACAGATGATAATGGTTGTGTTTTGACCGATGTGATTCAGTTAGATTCTTTAAATCCGATTGCTGATTTTGAAATGACATCGCCACAATTTACATCAGATTATTTTGGAACTGCACCAGTAACAGTTCACTTTGTAAATCAATCTCTCTATTTCGCAAATCCTTACGATCCAAATGCGGACACAACTTTCTTTTGGAATTTTAATTACGATAATTCCAATTGGATTTTAAGTCAAGATTATTTTGAAACTTTTGATACAACCTTTAAGGATGGTAGTGTTTATCAAGTCTGTTTAGTTGCTCTAAATAAAAACGGTTGCACAGATACTTTATGCAAACCAGTTGTAATTTATGACCTTTTGATTTTCGAACCTATCAATGTTTTTACACCAGATGGAGATGGAATAAATGATGATTTTACATTTGATTTTAGAGCATTTGCCGTTGCGGAATTCAGCTGTATTATTGTTGATAGATGGGGAATTGTAATGTATGAAATGACAAGCATTACGGACAAATGGAATGGTACCGACAAGAGCGGAAGCAAATGCACGGATGGTGTTTATTTCTACACGTACCAGGGTGCCGCTGAAAACGGTGATGAATTTAAAGGACAAGGAACAATAACGTTGGCAGGAGGAAAATAAATTTTATTGTTGAAATGTGTTTTCATCAATTACGGTTTGCATAATAAAAATCCCCGCTTTGAAAAAATGCTGGGATTTTTTGACTAAATAATATCAAAGTTTTGCAATTGTAATATTGTGAAATTCTTTAGACTTCTTTAGGTTGACTAACAACAAAAAATATTCTCATAAATTGGGTTACCTTTTACAAAACTTCAGGATTAACCAATAAATCAAGCCTCATGAAAAAAATCTCAATCCCCGAACCTTGTTCTGAAAACTGGAGCCTGATGGCCCCCACTGAAAAAGGTGCTTTCTGCAATAAATGCAGTTTAGAAGTTTACGATTTTACAAAAAAAACGCCCGAAGAAATTCGCGAAACACTAACGATTAATCTTGGCAAAAGAGTTTGCGGGCATGTAAATAAAGTGCAACTGGAATTAGTAAATTCAGATTTTCATGTTTGGGAAAATCAACCCGTTCATGTTTTTCAAAGTAAATTTTTATGCGCTTGCTTACTAGTTTTTGGTATGACACTTTTTACCGGTTGCGAAAATCTACCACCGCAAGATGTACAAGGGGACATGGAGCAAGTTGATGGTGGAATGACAATGGAGGAGGACACTTCAACGTGCAGTGGAAATGAAGTGTTAACTGGAGATACTGTTTATAATGATCAACCCATGGTAGGAGAAATGGAAGCGGAAGAAACACACGATAACAACATCAAAACAGGAATTGTTGCGATAGAAGAATAAAATTTTCTGCCACTTTTTTTGTACCTTTCAAGTTGATGAACACACCAAAAAAAATCAACGCCGAAATAGCAGAGTTTTTCAACCAACAATCTTTCGTTGATCAAACTATCACTCAAATAAATAAAGATCTTCAGGGACTTTATTTTGACGAATTCATTTTTAAAAATGAATCTAATTCAAACGAAATTATTGACCAACTTGTCGTTCTATTAAATCCCATTTTGGTGCAACTTTCAAAAGGAAGACCAGAGCAACTATCGCAATTTATATATCGTGTTGATTTAGGTGAAAAAAAATACATTGATTCAATTTCTTTTGATTTATCCTTAATGAACTTATCCTATTTGGTTATTGAAAGAGAAGCACAAAAGGTTTATCTCAGAATGAAATTTAAATAAGTTGGCTTTCCAACCGGAGGGCTATACAATATTGGGTTACGGCTAAAGTGAAACATATTGACCAAACATAATATCCTTCTAAAAATCGATATGTGTGCAGATATTTTTTAGATTTGTAGTACTAGTCGAAACTGTAGCGCAAATGGACAAATTTACTTTTATCGGAAATGGCGATGTCAATGCCATTGATGATCTTTACAATCAATATGTAAACAACCCCGAATCGGTCGATATTCAATGGGCACGTTTTTTTGAAGGTGTTGATTTCGCAAAAACGGATTTTACTTCGGGCGGAATTCCAGAGAATTTTCAAAAAGAATTTAAAATCATTAACTTGATTAATGCCTATCGTCAACGCGGCCACTTATTTACAAAAACAAATCCTGTTCGTGAACGCAGACACTACGCTCCCGATCTTTCTATTTCAAATTTTGGATTGGAAGAGAAAGATATGTCAAGCCTTTTTCAAGCAGGAAATGAAATAGGTATTGGTCCAGCAACTCTTGAAGTTATTATTTCTCATTTGAAAGAAACATATTGCCAATCAATCGGTATTGAATACTTGTATATGCGTGAGCCTGATCGCTTACAATGGTTCAGAGAAAAAATTGAATTGCAAAATCGTCCAAAATTTTCTGTTGACGATAAAAAAAGAATTTTTTCCAAAATTAATAGCGCTACAATATTTGAACAATTCTTACATAAAAAATATGTTGGCCAAAAACGTTTTTCGCTTGAAGGCGGTGAATCTCTGATTCCAAGTCTAGACACAATTATTCAAAAAGGAGCTGAGCTTGGAGTAAAAGAGATAATTGTAGGAATGGCTCATCGTGGTCGTTTGAGTACGCTCGTAAATGTTTTTGAAAAAGATTTTAAATCTGTTTTTACCGAATTTGACGGAAAACATTTTGACAGCGATGAATCATTTGACGGCGACGTAAAATATCACCTTGGTTTTTCAACGGATATTGTTGCACAAAACGGAAAAAATATTCACTTGACATTGGCTCCAAATCCTTCACATCTCGAAGCAGTTGCACCTGTTGTTGAAGGTATCTGTCGCGCTAAACTGGATCATTATTTAAAAGATGAAAAATCCATTATTCCAGTTGTCATTCACGGAGATGCTGCAATTGCAGGTCAGGGTATTGTATATGAAGTTTTACAGATGGCACAACTTGATGGATACAGATGTGGGGGAACTATTCACATCGTAGTTAACAATCAAGTTGGATTTACAACAAATTATCTTGATGCACGTTCTTCAACTTATTGTACCGATGTAGCCAAAACTACTCTCTGCCCAGTTTTCCATGTGAATGGAGACGACATTGAAGCTGTGGTTCAAACAATAAAAATTGCAGTAGAATATCGTCAGCAATTTAATCGTGATGTTTTTATTGATTTACTTGGATACCGAAAATACGGTCACAACGAAGGAGATGAACCTAAGTTTACGCAGCCTAAATTGTATAAAGCGATTGCCACTCATCCTAATCCGCGAGAAATTTATCTTCAACAATTAATGACTGAAGGTGTATTGACAAAAGAAGATGGCGATAAATTTGAAAATGATTACATCGCCAAAGTAGATAAGGCACACGAAGATTCAAAAAAATTAGAAAAAAGTGTTGTCCTAAATTTTTTAGAAGATACTTGGAAAGGATTCCGTCATGGCAGACAAGTTGATTTTGATCAGTCACCAGAAACGGCCGTTGCAAAAGCAAAACTAATTGACCTTGGAACTAAATTAGCATCACTTCCTAAAGAAAATAAATACTTCCGTAAAATTGAAAAATTGCTCGAGGATCGTCTACAAATGTTGAAAGATAATTCTCTTGATTGGGGAATGGCAGAAATGATGGCTTATGCGTCATTGCTGGTTGAAGGTCATCCTGTAAGGGTTTCTGGACAAGATGTAGAACGTGGAACATTTAGCCACCGTCACGCTGTTGTAAAAACAGAAGATGATGAAAACGAAATTATAACCTTAAATTTATTAGATAAAAAACAAGCGCCATTTACAATTTATAACTCGCTACTTTCTGAGTATGGCGTGTTGGGGTTTGAATATGGATACTCGTTGGCAACACCGCAAGGTTTAACAATTTGGGAAGCTCAGTTCGGCGATTTTTTCAACGGCGCACAAATTATGGTGGATCAATTCATCACTGCCGGCGAAGATAAATGGTGGGTACAAAGCGGTCTTGTTTTATTATTGCCTCATGGTTACGAAGGTCAAGGTGCAGAACATTCAAGCGCACGCCTAGAGAGATTCTTGCAGATGTGTGCCGATTTGAATTTTCAAGTTTGTAACACAAGTACACCTGGAAATCATTTCCATTTATTGCGTCGTCAAATTCATCGCGAATTTAGAAAACCACTTGTTGTCTTTTCACCAAAAGCATTGTTGCGCCATCCAAAAGCAGTTTCAAAAGTAGAGGATCTTGCTAAAGGAAATTTCCAAGAAGTGTTAGATGACGATACAACAAAATCAAAAATAGATACTATTGTTTTATGCTCTGGTAAATTCTATTATGAGATGAAAGATGAAGCTGAAAAAAGAGGTGTTACAAATGCCGCTTATATCAGACTTGAACAAATGTATCCACTACCAGAAAAACAACTTGAAAAAATATTGAGCGGATATAAAAATATCAAACGTCACATTTGGGCTCAAGAAGAACCAGAAAATATGGGCGCTTGGTCGTTCATGGCGCTAGCATTAAAAAAATACAATCTTGATTTTGCTGCCGGAAGACCTTCTGCTGCGCCAGCTGCAGGATCAGGTTCATTGCACAAAAAACGATTGGCCGAATTGTATGATCGTTTGTTTACAAAAATCGCAGGAAAATAATTTTATAAAATTTAAATAGAAACGGAAATGTCTGTACTAGAAATGAAAGTCCCTTCACCGGGCGAATCAATATCAGAGGTTGAAATTGCATCTTGGTTAGTAAAAGATGGTGACTGGGTTGAAAAAGATCAAGCCATTGCAGAAGTAGATTCTGACAAAGCAACGTTAGAATTACCTGCGGAAGCTGCCGGAATTATTACATTAAAAGCGGCAGAAGGTGATGCTGTAAAAGTAGGTTCTGTTGTATGTTTGATTGACACATCGGCTGCAAAACCAGCTGGTGCAGAAAATGGAACTGTTAAGAAAGTAGCAGTTGAAAAAGTAGCAGTTGCTGAAAAAATTGTTGCTGATGTGAAACCGAATCCAACTCCAGTTGAGACGAAAAAACCGGTAGAGGTTGCGTCTTATGCTGCAGGTCATCCATCTATTTCTGCTAAAAAATTAATGGAAGAGAATGGTGTTTCTAACGTAAACGGAACAGGAAAAGGTGGACGCGTAACAAAACAAGATGTTGTTGCCGCAATGGCAAATGGGTTCTCAGCTGATGCTGTTCAAGGTTGGGGCGGAACAAGAAATCAAAGCCGCGAAAAAATGTCAATGCTCCGTCGTAAAGTTGCTGAGCGATTAGTTGCCGTAAAAAACGAAACAGCGATGCTAACAACTTTTAATGAAGTTGATATGAAACCCATCATGGACCTTCGTGATAAATATAAAAAAGCATTTGCAGATTATCACCAAGTAAATTTAGGTTTCATGTCGTTCTTTACAAAAGCAGTGACAGAAGCACTGAATTTATATCCTTCAGTAAATGGACAAATTGATGACAAAGAAGTTATTTTCCACGATTATGCTGATATTGGAATTGCAGTTTCATCTCCAAAAGGATTGATGGTTCCAGTTGTTCGCAACGCTGAAAAAATGACCTTGGCAGAAATTGAAGCAGAAATAAAAAGACTTGCCCTAAAAGCAAGAGATGGAAAAATTACACCGGATGAAATGACTGGTGGAACCTTTACAATTACTAACGGTGGCGTTTTTGGTTCAATGTTGTCTACTCCAATTATCAATCCTCCGCAATCTGCCATTTTAGGAATGCACAATATTGTTGAGCGACCAGTTGCGATAAATGGAAAAGTAGAAATTAGACCTATTATGTACGTAGCACTTTCTTATGATCACCGAATCATTGATGGAAAAGAATCCGTTAGTTTCTTGGTGAAAGTAAAAGAGATGCTAGAGAATCCTGAACGAATGATTTTTGGCGGTAAAGATCCAATTCAAGTTTTGTTAGGACTATAATACTGCATATAATCAACAAATAAATTTTATAAAACGAAAAATCAAATCAGAAATATGAAACTAAATTCAATTATTCTAGGTCTTATTTCTGTTGCACTTTTGGGTTCATGTTCAATGTCCAATGATGTTGTTGGTGGTGGAATTCAAAAAAGAAAATACAATGATGGTTATTATGTTTCGCATGGGAAAAACTTTGATCGTAAATCAACAATAGAAAAAACCCATCTTGTATCTGATGAGGCAAATGTTGATTCCGAAAGTCTTAAACAAACTTCAACAGAATTTGTTTCAAATAAAGTAAACAATTATACTTTACCTGCACTTTCTGAAAAAGAATTAGAATTCATTTATGATAGTCAGAATTATTCAGCCGCGGTTGATGTTGAAAATGAAGAATCAGTTTCATCAAGAGAAAAACAATCAGATGTTAAGCTAGGTTTACAAATTAAAAAACCATTTTCTACAAATGCTAAAGCGTTAAGAAATATCACAGAAAAAGAAACATCGGGTTCAGGAGCCGCTGACACCATGTTGATTCTACTAATCATTTTAGCTTTCTTTTTACCTTGGTTGTCGGTTGGGATTTTTACAAGTTGGGATTTAACGATCACCCTTATCACATTGCTTCTTTGGTTCCTTTTTGTTGTTCCAGGAATTGTATTTGCAATACTTGTTTTACTCGGAGTAATTTAAAGTAAATATATTAAAACTGAAAAGGAATCGATTAATGTCGGTTCCTTTTTTTTACAACAAACTATACCTTTTCCCAGGCACAACTTTTACCAACCCTTTCATTTCAAGATTAAATAAATGCATCGATAATATTCCAGCAGTCATTTCACTTTCGTAAGATAAATTATCAATGTCCACTTCTCCCTTTGCTCTGAAAATATTTACGATTTTTTCTTCATCGTCTGATAATTCGGCAAATAATTGTGTTTGAATATTGGCGATTTTTTCCTTTTGCTCCCAGCCCATTATTTTTACTAAATCATCAGCATTAGTAATAAGATGAGCTTTGTCTAATCGAATTAAATTATTGCATCCTTTTGAAAATTCTTGATCAATATTTCCGGGAAAAGCAAAAACATCTCGGTTATAATCATTCGCTAAATTTGCTGTAATAAGTGAGCCGCCCGATGGTCCGCTTTCAACTACTACCACCGCATCACAGATACCAGCAACAATTCTATTTCGTTTTGGAAAATTAGATGTATCACCAGCTGTCTTACTTAAATATTCGGTAATCAATCCACCATTCTCCAACATCATTTTTGCAGTTAATTTATGCGCCGCAGGATAAATAATATCTAGCCCCAAACCCATCACCGCTAATGTTGACAGGTCATTCGCCAATGCCGCCTTGTGCGCTTCAATGTCTATTCCAAAAGCCAAGCCACTTACAATTTGTACATCAAGCGAAGCCAAATCAGAAATTAATTGGCTCGTTAAATTTTTGCCATAAGCTGTTGCTTTTCTTGTTCCTACAATAGCCACATTCTTTTTATTGAAATTAACATTGCCCTTTGCAAATAAAACAATTGGTCCATCTTCACAAAATTTTAATTTCGCTGGATATTTTTCATCTTGATAATAATGTAAATCAATAGCATATTTGTCAAGAAAATTTAATTCTTCTTCTGCTCTTTCTAATGCCGCTTTTCGATTTAGTCCCTTAATGATATTGGTTCCAACGCCAGGAATTAATCCCAACGATTTTGCATTTTCTTTAAAAACACCTTCCAAATCACCAATATGTGAAACCATTGCTTTAGCCTTTATAGGCCCAACTCCCGTTAGCAAACTCAAGGCTATTTGATAAATTCTTTTGTCCATTATTTCAAAACTAGAGCAAATAAATTTTGGCTCCTTCGGAAATTTTGAATTGTTGATAAATAGTCTTGGGACTCTAGAGCGCTCTTGCTTAAAAATTTTCTGTCATCTGAAGCAGATGGCCATATTTGGAGACAACTGCAGCAGACTGCAATATTAAGAGCAAAAAATTGCCGTCTGTTTCAGCTGACGGTATTTTTTGTATTTTTGAGACATCAGCAGAATCAGAACAAATGTTAAGACAAACCTTAAGTCAGAAACTATTACAGAAATTGTCGCCTCAGCAAATTCAGTTAATGAAATTGTTGCAAGTGCCAACGATGGAATTGGATCAACGAATTAAGGAAGAGATGGAAGAAAATCCGGCGCTGGAAGAAGGTGCCGATGATGAAGAAAGTTATGAATCGGAAGATTACGAAGAGAACGCTGATTCAACAGAAGCCGAGCGCGAATTCGACATCAACGATTACCTGGATGACGACATGCCGCAGTACAAAACATCGGTCAATAATACTAGTCGTGATGATGAAGATAAATCGATGCCAATGTCCAGCGGATTATCTTTTCACGATGTGTTGATTTCTCAATTAGGTCTTAGAAAATTAACGCCAAAAGAAAAAACAATTGCCGAAACAATTATTGGTAATATTGATGAGGATGGCTATTTGCGACGAGAAATTGAAGCAATGGTGGATGATTTAGCTTTTACACAAAACATAATGTGTACAGAAGAAGAAATTGAAGATGTTCTTTTTTTGGTACAAGATTTTGAGCCCGCTGGAATAGGTGCTCGCAATTTGCGTGAATGTTTGCTTTTGCAATTAGAACGTCGTCATCATGGAAATATTCCTATTTATACTGCAAAAAAAATTCTGGAGAAATGTTTTGAAGAGTTTACTAAAAAACATTACGATAAAATCAAAGCAAAATTTGAAATTGAAGACGATGATCTAAAAGATGCAATTGATGAAATTGTAAAGCTCAATCCAAAACCGGGCAACTCTGTTAAAGAAGTTTCTAACGCAAAAAATATTCAGCAAATTATTCCGGATTTTATTTTAACGGAAGATGAAGGAGAATTAAGTCTTACGTTAAACAGCCGCAATGCACCGCAATTAAAAGTCAGTAAGACATATGAAAACATGTTACGCAATTATTCTGACGGAGTAAAATCAACTAAATCAGATAAAGAAGCGGTTCAATTTGTTCGTCAGAAATTAGATTCGGCTAAATGGTTTATTGATGCAATTTACCAACGTCAACAAACGCTTTTGTTAACGATGAAAACAATTCTAGAATATCAGCACGAATATTTTATATCAGGAGATGAAACCAATTTACGTCCAATGATTTTAAAAGATATTGCTGACATAGTTGGTATGGATATTTCAACCATATCCAGGATTGCAAAC
>Ga0105044_10007670_pt1 | contig 14857 bp, 12 predicted proteins | sample MAT01_FD_78092 | JGI IMG/M metagenome (GOLD analysis project Ga0105044, IMG submission 78092) | Freshwater microbial communities from Lake Fryxell liftoff mats and glacier meltwater in Antarctica - MAT-01 | ecosystem: Environmental > Aquatic > Freshwater > Ice > Liftoff microbial mat | place...
AGAAAACCATCGACTTGTACGAAGTTCGCAAAGGCACTCTATTTGATCTGCGCACTCAACGCTGGAAAGAAATGTGGGACATCCAGCAGGGAATCTACGAGTGGCCCAAGGCGCTCGGCGAGGATCAAATCGACAAGGTGAAAGACTTCAAGTTCGGCAAGGACATCTCGAACGACAGCTTTCTTAACGCCTTTCGCGATCACTATGTGAAGGAATACACCACGCTGGCGGCCGAGTCGGCCCCGCTACAGTTTGCCGGCGGCTGGAACGCCGTGCTGCGACACGTGGCCGCCTGGAAACGCACTCCGGAATCCGAGGACGTGTGGCTGGCGATGGAAGATTACTGGGTCGAAAAAGAATTCGTTCGCGCCCTAGCGGAGGTCAATAAAGACGCGGCTCGGTTCAGTCCCAAACCCGACGAGAAGACGGGCATCCGCGAACGGACATTTTCCAATCGCATCTGGGAAGTGAAATTGAAGCTCGTGAATAAGCCGGGCAGTTCGGTCGTGGAAGGGACAATCAAGAACCTGACCGACCGGCTGCAGCCTTATAACGCGAGTAACGAATTGATTCTGAATCTCTGGCTGAATCAGGATGCCAATACCCGGCAATTCCGTTTCGCCATCGAGGGAACTTCGCTGGAAGGTGGAAAAACCGAGGCGATCAAGCCTGTTCCGAAGAAGCATACCGTGCTCGAAGGGAATCCGGACGGCATCTACCGTGTCGAGCAAGTGTTCGACGCCCGGACCGCCCCGATCAAGCGTCTGGACCGCCTCACGCTGGGTTATCTCAGCGATCGGCACAATCAACTCGAATTGCAGATGCCCTCTTTCAGTGCTAAGGCCACGATGGATACCGCCGCCGCCGATGGCAAGGGCATGGGACCGGGCCCGGCTGGCCCAGCTGGTCCGGCTGGTTTGGCCGGTATGGGTCCAGGACCTGGCCCCGTTGGCCCTCCCGGCGGTGGGCCTGGCGCCGGTCAAGGAGCGGCGACGAGCACCGACACGACTTTCAATGGCCTCGTTCGTCGCCGGTACATCAACCGGACCGATCAGGTTCGGGCCATGCCGGTCGGTCTCACGGTCATTCTCGATCAGGCCTACATTCAAGATGCGGTGACCTCGCTGTCCAATACCAAGCTGCGGTTTCAAACGGTGCAAACTCACCTCATCCGATTCCGCAACAGCATCTCCTACAGCAGTGCGCCGGGGGGAGATGGGATGGGCGAAGGGGCCGGACCACCTGTTGGTCCAGCTGGTCCTGCCGGCATGGGCCCCGCCGGTCCTCCCGGAATGGGCCCGGTTGGCCCGCCGGGTGCGGGCGGTGCTGGAAATCCAGGCTTCCCGGGTGGCTTTGGTGGCAACAGTGCCCCACGCAGTAGCAGCGAGGATCAGGTTGCTTCGAATCTGATTGAGTTGAGCATTTACGGCATCACCTCGCTGTACGAGAAGGTCGCGCTTCCCACTGCCAAGATGGATGAAACGCCGGTCCCGCCCCCGGTGGTGAAGGTGGATCCAAAAGCCCCGGTAAACCCGCCGATGCCCCCCAAGGATCCGGTCGTGCCGCCGAAAGAGACCGTGCCAATGCCTCCGAAGAACACGACGCCCGTGCCACCAAAAGAAGCTGTGCCCACGCCTCCGAAGGACACGACGCCCGTGCCACCGAAAGCGGATACGCCCCCGAAAGAGCCGCCCCCCGTGCCACCGAAAAAGTAGTGGCACACATCAGATAAATTAACGATCAAAATTCACGCCTGCGGGCGAGGAGGGATAGAGACATGGCCAACATGGCTGGAGGAAAGAACTTCCTCATCGAAAAAGGTGAAAAAGTCGGCCTCGGCGTCGCAGCCGGTGTCGGCGTTCTTCTAGTGGGCCTCGGCCTGATGAACCTGGCCGGCGGCGCGCAAGATCCAACCGCCTTCGCGAAAGACGTCGATGGCAAGGCGAGCGCGCTCCAAAGTGCGATGGCCTCGCCGAATGCGACGATCCCCGACATCGACGGGAAGATCACCGAGAAAGCCACCACTGCCCCTATCGCGCTCATCCCAACCGGGCGATATTATTACGATGCGACGATCCCGCCGGATGGCCGGCGCATCACACCGATCGTTCTCAGCGTGACGGAAGGCACCGTCGATATGGCGGTCCTTAAGCTCTTGGCGAACGACTTTGTGATTGAACGCGATCCGGAAGGAAACGTCTTGAGCATCCGAGTGGGTGTCATTACGGCCAAGGATGCTACTAGCAAAGCCGAAGGATTTGGAGATTTTGTAGGGCAAGTTCGGGGCAAATTTGGTCGAAAGCTGCCTCCCAATCGCAACAACAATCCAGCGCCGGGTGGTGCAGCAGGTCCGGGTGGACCCGGTGGGCCTGGCGGCCCGGGTTTCCCTGGCGGGGCCGGTGGGCCAGGCTTGCCGGGTGGAGCAGGAATGGGTGGTGGCCCCGGCGGCCCCGGCATGCCGGGCGGTGCTCGCGGCGGCAGCGGCTTTGGCGGCATGGGGGGCGGCGGGATGATGACCGGCGCGCAAACTGCGGGTACACGCCAGCAGATCGAATATATCACGGGTCGAGACGATGAAGAGATTGAAAAGAAAATGGAAGGCCGTCGCCTCGCGATTACACTCAAGCCACAGCGAATGAACGTCCTTCAGGCTTCGTTCCCATACGCCGCCCAGCTTGCGAGGTTTCAGCAGGCTCTTCGATATCGCAAGGTGGACGAACTGTATGCTCATCCGGACGACATGCCCACTTTCAATGGCGTGGATGTGCAACGCCGCTTGTACCGCAAGAAATCGGTTGGCTCATCGGAACTGGAGTTGTTAGAGGAATGGACGTCGATTGACCTGGCAACGAACAGCCAAGATTTGCGAGCCGTCAAGCTCTACTACAACGACGAACCGACGGATTTGAAACGCGTGATGATGCACGAGGATAACTTGCTCGTGATGCCACTCCCGCACGAGATCGCCGGCAAATACCCGGATATGCAACTTCCGACCTTGAAGGCCAGCATTGCCAAGATGAAGAAGCAAGATGTCAAGGCTCCTGCCTTGCCGCCGCCGCAAAATAAGTTTTCGGGAAACAAAAATCCATTCCAACGCGGTGAGGGACCGAGCGCAGGCTTGTACAACCCAGGCGAAGGCGGAACGGGCCTGCTGCCCCCGCCGCCCGGCAAGACCAAAGGCAACGACAACCAAGCCCCTGTTCCCTCTGCGGCAATCGAGCCACCCGAGCACATTTATGTCCGGGTGTACGACACGGACGTTCGCGACGGCCTGGTTCACGAGTACCGGATGCGTGTGAAGGTCAACAATCCGAATTTCGGCAAGAAAGAAATTGTCTCGAAGGCGTCCGACGCGGACAACGAAGAGTTGCCCCCACTCGAAGAACACTGGTACGTCTTCCCTCAAAAGGTCTCGGTTCCGCAGGGCGGCTACCACTATGTAGTTGACCCGACTCCGGCCGCAAAGGCTGCTTACCCGCTGCCAACGCCGAAAGAAGGGCAGGCCGTTATGCAGTTCCAGCGCTGGTACGAATACCTGGACGTGACGGATAAACTTTCCGAACCGATCGGCGACTGGGTTTTGTCTGAAATGCTCGTCACGCGTGGCCAATACGTCACGGGTAAGGCTTTTTCGCCCATGCCATTCTGGTCGTCCGTGGACAACTCGTTTGTTCTCCGCGAGATTCCCGGCGAGAAGCAGGTCAAGGGCAAGGAACCTCGTCGTGGTGCCATTGTGGAGCCATATCGGCCACGATCGCTGTTGGCCGTGGATGTGGCCGGGGGCAAGCAAACGGTGTCGGTCCCATTGAATCTCAGCGAAAAATCTGGCCGCACGGGACGGATTTCGGACGAATCCAGTTCCGAGGTGCTTTTCATGTATCCAGACGGCACGCTTGAGCTACGGACGAGTGCGAAGGACAAGGCCGACATCGAGCGAAAAGACCGAGAAGACAAGTTCAAAAAATGGATCGCGGACACGGAAGGAAAGGTTCCCTCGACCGTGCCCAAGAAGGGTAAAGACGATTTCTGATCCGGTTTAGGACAGCTTGAGCCCCGGCCAATTGGCCGGGGCTTTTTCGATTGATCCCGTGAAAAGCGCGCGGGCTCGCTTGACACAAGCCCCCTCAGGCTCGACAATCATAAACATCACCCTCGGCGACCACCGACGAATTGCCGGCCGTGCCGGCCGAGATTTTTTTTGGAGACTCTCCGTATGAGTCAGCAGCCGCGCCGCCGACGCCTAGAGGTCGAAGACTCGGGCGACGTTGCCGTCGTCCACTTCGTCGACAAGAAGATTCTCGACGAACAGAACATCCAGATGATCGGCGACGATCTCTTCCGGCTCGTTGAAGAACTGGGCCGTCGTAAAATTCTTCTCAACTTCGGCAACGTCGAGTTCCTGTCCAGTGCCGCACTGGGCAAGCTGATCACCATGAACCGCAAGGTTCAGGGGGTTCGTGGGAAGCTCGTGCTTTGCAACATCTCAAAGGAAATCCGCGAGGTGTTCGAAATTACCAAGCTCGATAAGCTGTTCACCATTCTGCCCGATGAAGCAGCAGCACTGCAAACGTTTTAATCCCGAGTTTCAGGTTGCGCGCCCTTGGCTCATCGGTTGAGCCAGGACGTGGACTTGGAGACCTCGCCAAGCATGACCGATACCGGCCGACAGACCGTCATTCAATCCGACCTCGATGCCGCGCGCCTCGTTCAAGAGGAAATTGAAGGCGTGGTTCGGCATGCCTTCGAGGAGCAGGAAGCGTTCGCCATCAAGATGGCGGTCGAGGAAGCCCTCGTCAACGCCATCAAGCACGGCAACCAGATGGATCCGGACAAAATCGTCCGCGTGGTCTACGACCTCAACAAGGAACGCTTCGACGTCCGCATCACGGACGAAGGTCCAGGGTTCAATCCCGAAGATGTCCCCGATCCCACAGCGCCGGAAAATCTCGAACGCCCCTGCGGGCGAGGTCTGTTGCTCATCCGCTACTACATGTCTTCCGTCTCCTTCACGGACGATGGCCGCACCATCGTCATGCACAAGCTGCGAAATGGGAAGTAGCCAGCCTTCAGTCCCCATCCCGCACGTGAACTTCCGATGACCCCGATGATGCAGCAGTACCGAGAGGCCAAGTCTCGGCACCCCGGTATGCTTCTGCTGTTTCGCATGGGCGACTTCTTCGAGACCTTCGAGGAAGATGCCGAACTTCTCTCGCGCGTTCTTGGCCTAACATTGACAACCCGCGACGGTTCGATGCCCATGGCCGGCGTTCCCGTCAAGTCGATCGAGGGCTATCTTCGCAAGTTACTTCTGGCCGGGCATCGCGTGGCGATCTGCGATCAGGTCGAGGACTCCGCCCAAGCCAAGGGGCTCGTGAAACGCGAGGTCACCCGCGTCGTCACGCCTGGCACCGTCACCGAAGACGACCTGCTCGAACCAGGCAAGCCGAATCATCTCGTTGCACTAGTCGTCGGTCCGGAGACATGCGGACTGGCCTGGGTCGAGGTTACCACCGGGGAGTTTCGTGCAGCCGACGTACCCCCGAATCGGTTGGCCGACGAATTGAATCGGCTTCGGCCCGCTGAATGTCTAGTTGCCGAGGCCACGATCTCGCTGCTGACGGAAAGCATTCGCCAGGCGATTCCCTCCGCGATCACGACGCGGCCCGATTGGACCTTCGATCCCAAAACGAGCCGCGAAGCATTGCACGCGCACTTCCAGGTCATCACACTGGCCGGCTTCGGGTTCGAGGATCAACAAGAGTGCGTGTCGGCTGCCGGTGCATTGTTCTTGTACTTGCAAGAAACACTGAAAACGAGTTTGGGCCATGTGCGGCAACTGAAGCCCTACCGGGCCGATCGGCATCTAGCACTCGATGAAGTGACTCGTCGCAGCTTGGAACTCACGCGAACCGCGCGCGATGGTCAACGCGATGGCAGCCTCCTGAGTGCGCTCGACCGAACCGTGACGCCAATGGGAGCACGGACGCTTCACGACGCGATTCTCTCGCCGCTGGCCGATCGAGCCGAGATCGAATCCCGTCTGGTCGTGGTCGAGGAATTCCTGCGGCAAACCTCGCTGCGAAGCGATCTGCGCGAGATGTTGAAAAACCTTCCCGATCTTCAGCGTTTGACAACGCGTGTGTCCACGAATCGGGCTTCGCCACGCGACCTGGGTGGCATCCGCAAAGGTCTGCGCGAACTCCCCAAGATCAAGGCCAAGATCGCCGGCCGCGGGGCCAAGCTGCTCAACGAACTCGAAGGCCGTCTCGAACTGTGTCCCGATCTTCGCGAAGTACTCGATCTCGGCTTGGCCGATGAATTGCCGCCGAACGTGAAAGATGGCGGCATGATCCGCGAGGGTTACAACGCGGAACTGGACGAATTGCGGCAACTCTCCCGCGAAGGAAACGACTGGCTCGCCCGCTATCAGTCGCAGGAGGTTACGCGGACCGGAATCCCGAGTCTCAAAGTCGGCTTCAACTCCGTGCATGGCTACTACATCGAAGTCACGCACTTGCACGGCTCCAAGATCCCCGATGACTACACTCGCCGACAGACGCTCAAAAATGCCGAACGCTACATCACGACTGAGCTGAAGGAGTACGAAGAAAAGGTTCTGACCGCTCGCGAACGCTCGTTGGGGCTCGAACTCGAACTCTTCCAAAAACTTCGCGAACAGGTGGCGGCTCAAACGCATCGGCTTCTGAATACGTCGGAGGTTCTAGCTCAACTCGATTTCCTCTCGTCGCTCTCGGAACTCGCAGCCTCGCGTCGGTACGTTCGACCGATCCTGGTCGATGAGCCAGTTCTGGAGATTCGCGAGGGCCGGCATCCGATCCTCGATCAAACGCTGCCTGCCGGAACGTTCGTACCAAACGACGTTCTGCTCGGCCCAGAAAGCGGGCGATTCTGGCTGATCACCGGCCCAAACATGGCCGGCAAGTCGGTGTTCATCAAGCAGACGGCACTCATCACGCTCATGGCACATATTGGCGGCTACGTCCCGGCCGAGTCGGCAAAGGTTGGTATGACCGATCGCATCTTCACCCGCGTGGGCGCGAGTGACGAACTGAGCCGTGGGCACAGCACGTTCATGGTGGAAATGACCGAGGCCGCGAACATCCTGAACAACGCGACGGCCAAGAGCCTGGTGATCCTCGACGAACTCGGGCGCGGCACGAGTACCTATGATGGTGTCTCGCTTGCCTGGGCCATCGCCGAGCATCTTCACGATGACGTTGGGTGCCGGGCCATGTTCGCGACACACTACCACGAACTGGCACAACTCGCGGAATCGCTCAAGCATCTGCGCAACTACAACGTGCAGGTTCGCGAACTGGATGCGGACGTGATCTTTCTACACAAGATTGCTCCGGGAAGTGCCGAGCGCAGTTATGGTATCCACGTTGCAAAACTGGCAGGCGTTCCGAAGCCGATTCTGGAGCGAGCCTCGGGGATCATGAGCGAACTGGAATCGAGGCACCAACTCCCTGAAGCCAGCAAACGCCGAGCATTCGATCCGCCGGAGAAGCCACGCAAGAAGAAAAAAGTCGATGACGGGCCAGGTTTGTTCGGGGGAGAGTAGCTGCGAGCCACGTCGGGTTTTTCGCGCTGCGAAGGATCAGAAATTTCGCAACACGCCCCAGGTCCATGTTGGGCTCGATTTACAACCCAAACGAGTCAGTGCGATTGCCCAGGGGTGGCTTTCCATTCTCGCTTCAGTGACCTACGACCATAGGACGCGAGCTTCGTCAATGGATGTCGCTGATTTGAGGCCTTGTAAGATGCGATTCAGGCGATCTGCGTTATTGATGGCCTCGATTTCCGAAAGTGCTTGGACCCCGGTCGACCCGAATCGGACTTCGAGCATAGCAGCGATCCCCTCACGAATCCCCGCTTCTCGACCTTTCTCCATTCCCTTTTCCATTCCCTTTTCCATTCCAATCAGTTCGGCGCTTGTGACATATGGCATCGCAGACTCCCTTTCGAATTGTACGATCTCATTCCACACTATCTTCTCGACATCTTTCGGCAAACGCAAGAGCCAATCGATTACTCGATACAGACGACGAATTCGATGGGCGTCGTAGCCCCGGTGATAGAGACCCTTGGCCAGGCGAATCTTCCAACGCTTCCTATCTTCTTCGCTGCCGCGCGTTTGCTGAGTCTTCAAGTGAGCGAGAGTGACGACAGCAAACGAATTCGCTTGCGATTCGAGCCATTCTTCCCTGTTTGAGAAATCCAACAGCTTCACAATCGGGAATCGGAAGGTTAACTCGCAACCGGCATCGGCCTCGCGATATTCCGCCGGCCTCCAACCTTCATCTTGGTCGGCCAGCACCGCGACGCTGATTACCGATCTGTCGAACTTGTCAAAAATACGGTAGTGATACCGATACATACGACAGGGGAAATCAGGTTCGGGCTGGCTCTGGACTTCGACATGAACGAGAAGCCAACTCTCCTCGCCCGACAGCCGATACACTTTGACCAACTTGTCAACGGCTCGTCGGCCCAGTTCGGATTCTGGACTCAACTGTTGCAGTTCCTTGTCCAGGAACTCATGATTGCGGGACCAGTCGATCAGCGCGTGAACTGCCGGGAAGTAGAAGGACAGAAACTCCTCGAACCATTCTTCAATCGCTTCTTTCCACGGACTATCGTAGTCGTCCATCGATTCACCCTCGTTCAATATGTTGGCTTGCCCGTAACCCGCACCGTCACGCCGGGCCGTTTTCGAATGTCCGGCAAGAATGCCGTCCCCAGCCCCGGCTTCGTCGGGGCCAGGATGTGCCCCTTTTCAATTATTGGCATCTCGGTCGCGATCTCGGGATAATTTACGCGAATGAAGGCACGCACGCTTTCCTGATAGATCGCGTTCGTGGCATTGATTGCGAGATGAATCCCCGCGAACAGTGTGAATGGTCCGGTGCAATCGTGCATCGCCACCGGGCGTTTGTAGGTCTCCGCCATCGTGCAGATCTTTTTGCTCTCTGTGATGCCGCCCGCCCAGGTCGGGTCGATCATCACGATGTCCACGGCCCGGGCTTCCAGAAGCGGCTTGTACTCGTAGCGAGTGGCCAGATACTCACTCGCCAGGATCGGCGTTGTCGTTTGGCTGCGAAGTTCCGCGAGGGCTTCCACCTCATCTGCTCGCATCAAATCCTCAAGCCAGGCGGGGCGGAATTCCTCGACGGCCCGTGCAATCTTGATCGCGGCCGGGAGCGACCACAGTCCGTGACCTTCGAGCATGATGTCCATGCGGTCGCCGACGGCCTTGCGAATCTTGCGGAAGGGTTCTAGTGCGCGATCAATATCGGAACTGGTCAGATCGTGTCCCCCGAGCGACCGGATCGTTGGGTCGAACATACCGCGAAAGTTTCGCCAGTTGTCCCAGCCGCCGGGGAAGTGCGCGACGTAATCGAAGGGCCAAATTTTCATGGCCGTGATGCCCTCGCTCAAGAGATCGAGGGCGAGTTCGTCGGCCCGTTCCATGAATGCTGCCAGGTCTTCGTATTTTCCCGTCGTGTTCTCGGTGCCATAGCCGGTGCCACCCTTGGCCGCCTTGCCGTAATTCGGCCCCCCGCAGGTGTTGTAAGTCTTGATGCGATCGCGTGCCGCTCCGCCGAGCACTTGCCAGATCGGCATCCCAGCGGCTTGGCCCAGAATGTCCCACAGGCAAACGTCGATCGCCGATAGGCCGCGTAACTCCGCCCCTTTGCCGACCGTGTGCGCGATCACTTCGTAAAGTCGCCGCCAGTGCAATTCGATGGCGAGGGGATCGTGCCCGAGGAGCATCGGGGCCGCGAATTGATGAATGAAGCCCGCCACCGCTTCGGAGGCGTAGCAAGTATCCGCATAGCCGATCAGCCCGTCATCGGTGTGAACCGCGACGAATAGGAATGCGGGGTATTCGGGAAGGTGGATTGTTTCGAGCGCAAGTATCTTCATGTCCCACCGAAGTAAGGAGTAAGGAGTAAGGAGTAAGGAGTGAGGAGTAAGGAGTGAGAAGTAAGTGTATTTCTCCTCACTCCTTACTCCTCACTCCTCACTGTTTCCCGAGATGAGAGCTATTTGCGAGAGGTGATTTTCAAATTCCGAAACGCCACCGGCCCATGGTCCCCCTGGAACATGATCGGTCCCTCGGCCATTTCCTTGCCGGACACGCCGCCCGGCGTGGCTTTCTCCATCTCGACGTTCTCGTGCAAGACCACATCGTTCAGCGTGACCTTGATGAATTTCGCTTTCGCCAACTTTTTGGCGCCCTCGAACTTCGGGGCCTGAAATTCGATGACGAACTTCTGCCATTCACCCGGCTTCTTGCTGGCGTTCACCTTCGGGGCAGCTGCACTGTAGAGTGCACCAAGATCCCCCTGCGTGAGCTTGTCGGCCGCTTTGCCGTAACTGTCGAGCACTTGCACTTCGTACTCGCCCATCACGTAGATGCCCGAGTTCGATCCCTTCGGCACCATGAACTCGACCTCGATGGTGCAGTCGCCGTACTTGGCTTCGGAGATGATGTCCACGCCGCCGTTCGCGGTGTTCACCAACTCGGAGCCTTCTGTCAGCACGATCTTGCTAGCGTCTTTCTCGTCCAGACTGGCGGAACCGACCTTCCACTTGCTCTTCTTTTCATCGCCCTTGATCTTCCAGCCATCCGTGTTCTTGCCGTTGAACGGCGAATCGGCGACAGCGAACGCTGGTAGTGCCAGCACCGCAATCAAACCAACCATACGCGCGAAATTCATGAAGCAGCTCCTTGGTGAAAATGTTCGGGTGGTCGGCCGCGACGCGAATAGGTCGTAGAGGGCATATATGCCCTCTACGACCTATTCGCAGATTGCCCGCAGCCAAAGCTTCCTAACCAATCTTCGACGAGATGTTCACGTAGGTGTGTACGTGCGGCAGAACGCGGAAGTTCCACACGAAGCCCGGACCTTCAAGGCGCCAGAAGCTCCACGGCTGCTTGGCGTTGGTCTTGGTGTCTTCGTGGGCCTCGTCGTAGAACGCGAGGTGAACTTTTTCCATCCCGCCCATCGCCTTGATGACGGCAACGACCTCGGCCCCATCCTGCTGACGGAATGGCGCCAGCAGAACCTTCATTGTCTTCTCAACGAGTTCTTGCTGATCCTTGGTCAGGTCGGCCATCGCGATGCCAGGTCGAGCCCCGTCCTTCTTGAGCTTGACGGAATTCGCACCTTCGCCTGGGTTACCAACCTTGATGGTCGCCTTCACGCGCTGCTTCTCGTCGAGTGCGTCGTAAGCCTTCATCACTTGTTGCGTCTGATTCGCGAAGACATTGCTTGGAGCGTAACCGTTCGGCGTGTGGCCGTAATAAATCGGCCCGCCGAACGCCGCCCCTTCGTCGCTGTCGCCGTCGCAACGCATGGTCAGGTGATGCCCAGTGAACAGGAGCGCGAACTTGCCCTTGGACGGATCGCCGAAGATGTCAGCACCGGTTTGGTCGAAGCTCTTGCTGGCGTCCCAGGTGCCGGCGCGTGAAATTTGGTGCCAGCCCTTGTCGTCGGACGACATGGCCTTCACGATTCGCTCGACCAGTTCCTGTTGTGGCTTCGTGAGGACGGCCCCGATCTTCTTGTCGAGGGCTTTGTTCGGAGCGATGGTCTTTCGTGCCGGGTGATCCCACGGCTTGACGATGGCTTTCTTCTGCTCGGCATCAAGCCCGGCGAAGAGTTCCTTGACCAGATCTTCCGCGACGGTGTTGACGACGCGCGGCATCGGCCCGCGTTCGCCGGCCAACACACTACGAGGAGAAATGACGGCACCGCTGGCAGCAAGGGCGGCTCCGCCCACGGCCAGGGTGCGAACGAAATCGCGACGATCGAGACCCGTGCATTCCGGGCATTCTGGGTTTAACATGTCCTTCATCAATCGGCTCCTTAAGTGGACCGGGAGAGAACCGGCAGGGTGGGTAGGGAATATCGTACCCAGATAGACGAGTGAAAGGGAACAAGAATTTGAAGAAGTTGAAAATCGTCGCCGCCTTTGCCAGCCATGCGAAAGCCCGGTCAGCAGCAGCACGTCGTCTTTCGCAAACTCAAGTGGTCAAAGAATCGACGGCTACTTGGCGAGCAGCTCGGCTTCTTTTGCCCGCCGCGATTCGAGCACGGTGCAGCCCGTGACGGTGAAAATAACCACCCGCAGCCTGGGCGAGCGGCAGCCCAAGATTCGAGGAACGGCAACACCAGAACGGCCTCGGCACCACGCCGAGGGAGCGTCTTGGTCCACTGGGAGGAGGTATTCCAAGTTGAAATGAAGAGTTCTAAGAAGTCGTCATCGATACATTTCCTCAGGCATCGGGAAGCGAGTGAATCGCCTCCTCCAGAATCTGTGCAGCAAGCTGCATCGGACTCACCTTCCGATCTTTTGTACTCGCCTTCTTTGCCAGGCGAATGAGGCGTTCTTCGGTTGTCACGCTCATCGGAATCTTGGGATGGCGAACCCAGCCTGGATCAGTCGGTCGCCCAGGCCTGATGCCGTCCGAAGGAATCAGTCGAGATTGAAGCGCGCCAACAATCCGTCCCAGCCTTGCCGCTCCAAATGCTCCGCCACCCGTCTCCGGAACTTCAGCGACGATTTTCGCACCGAGACGCTCGGCGAGGGTCTGTATGTTGCGGGCCATGAGTGTTACCTCCTACGTTTTTACTTCGGACCCACGGTTACCGTTTGCTCCAACGGGAAGCCGATTTCCAAATAGTCACGATCAATCACCAAGCCGATAGCGCCCTGTCGAGCCTCACGACCCATACGGAGAAGGTATGCCTTCAATTCATCGAGACGGCTTTCCAGACTGACTTCGCTGGCATAGCACTGAATATCAACCGGCTCGTCGAAAAGGAGCAGCCCAGATTGGGCATCGTCTCTCCAAACGCCTTGCCCTCGAGGGAACGCGGTAGCTCCTCCAAACAGTTCACCCAATACGCCAAGTGTCTCACGAACCCAATACTCTTGATCGATTGGCTGATCGGTACGGTCGCGACTGGGGATGAAGAGGACCAGGAGGGTCGAATCACTCTTCCTTGCCCCGAGCAGACTGGCGAAATCGGGCATTTTGCCTCCCGAATATATCGTTTCACTTATTGCCCTGAATGTCAAGGTGGTGAAGCGTCGACCTCGATGACATAGGCGTCGTGATCTGAAAGTCGTTTGCCATCGCTCTCTGCCACGATCTGCTTCGGTTCCCCTTTCAGTTTCCACACGGCAGGCACAGCAATGTGGTCGATTGTGTAATCCTCTCCGCCATATCGGCTCAGCAAGTTCCTCGTAGGAACCTGGAGATTGAGCAATTCGATCGTTTCGAGAAGGTGCTTTCTTCCGTCATTACTGCCAACGCTGTCGATCCCGACAAGGGCCTGATTCCAATCCCCGCCCCAAACCAAGTCGGATTTCGGCAGTTTTTTCAAGAGGGTTGCAACCGTTGCCGCAGTCCGCTCCGAAAAGGTGCCGCCAACCCAGGGATGCTCCGCCGGGGCACTTCTCCAGGGCAGGATCGTGGAACAATACGTAATGCCTGTTGATAATCGCTGCCGCACTCGCCGGATGGGGGTCGGGGAGAGGGCTCAGTGCTTCGAGGCTCAACACGGCGGCCCAATATTGCTTGCGATCCATGGCCTCGGATGAAAGGTGACAATGGAGCCCTGCGATAATCCCCTTTGGGTTCACAGCTTTCGGGGGAACCTCTGTCAGAAGCCATACATCGCAGTTTTGCCGTAAAAGCAATTCGCGGTGCTGCTCGCCCCATCGTAAGTTGAGATTCCAGGTTCCGATTCGCATATAAACTCCAGAGGTTTGCAATTTGCGTCTATCACTATAGCCATTTGTTTCCAACTTGCCGCTGTCGAAACGGCACACTCCCCACCATCGCGCCGAACCGATAATCCGCCTTCTTCATCGCCGCGTGGACTTCCAGCACCGTGCATTCGTTCTGCCCATCGAGTTTGCGGCCGAGAGCATATTCCAGGATCTTGGCAATCATGATCGAACTCGGTTTTCGGCCGGGCTGTTGGAAAGTTCTTCATCATCAGCCAATGATTTGTCGGGGGCATCGGTAGAGCGCGAAGTGGGCGGGTTCGGGCAATCTCTGCCGATTGTCTCGACTTGCTAAGACGGAGATCGCCGGTATTCGCGGCAAATGCTGCTTGAGACAGTTATGCCAGTCCGATGAGGCTTTCGACCATTCCGGATTGGCCCGAATAAGAGAGTCGGCATGCGTACAAGTCTTCTATCCAGTGCTCTGGCTGTTTGTCTTGGTGCCATGCCGGCCGTGGCCCAGCCGTTGACGCTTGTCCAGACCGGCGAGGGAAGCGCTTTAGCCAGGGAATCCGATCTGGACGGGATGGATCAACCCGCTCGGCAGTTCCCATTGGTATGGTTGGAAGCCAGCGCCTTGGCCTGGCGGATTTCCGATAGCCCCTTCCCTTCGCCGCTCATCACGACAGGCAATCCAACAGACGCGATCCCCGGTGCCATCGGTCAGTCCGGCACGAGGTTACTCTTCGGGGGGACTGGTTTGGACTACGGTCGAACCGCGGGCCTGCGTCTGACAGCGGGAGCCTGGCTGGACGACAAACCGTATGGGATCGAGTTAAGTGCCTTCGCGCTTCGCAAGGTGGGCACATTCTTCTCGGTCCGCTCCGATGCGGATGGCTCGCCCCCGATCTATATGCCGGCATTCCTCGTCGCCACGGGTGGGGAGGGAGCGCTGGTTGTCGCCGACCCTGTGCAAGGGTTTGCCGGCGGGGTCGCCGTGGGCTGTGCAGAACTTGCTATAGCACTTGGCGTTAATTCCTTCCGAATTTGTTACGCTTTCGTTTGGTCGAAAAACTGGCGGCGG
>Ga0105044_10007671_pt1 | contig 14855 bp, 10 predicted proteins | sample MAT01_FD_78092 | JGI IMG/M metagenome (GOLD analysis project Ga0105044, IMG submission 78092) | Freshwater microbial communities from Lake Fryxell liftoff mats and glacier meltwater in Antarctica - MAT-01 | ecosystem: Environmental > Aquatic > Freshwater > Ice > Liftoff microbial mat | place...
CGGAACAAGAAGGCGCACAAGTTGATTGAGACGACGGCGGCGGATACGCCGTTGGCGGTGCAGCTTTATGGGAACATCCCCGAGGAAATGCGCGACGCAGCGGTGCTCGTCGAATCCCTCGGCGTCGCGTCCGTGGATGTGAACATGGGATGTCCGATGCGGAAGATTTGCCGCACCGGCGGCGGGTCGGCGTTGATGACCGACGCGCAAAAGACGGCGCACATGGTCCAGACGATGGTGGCGGCGGTGAAAATCCCGGTCACCTGCAAAATGCGGCTCGGCTGGGACGACGAGAACCTGACCGCGCCGGACCTCGCGCGCGCGCTCGAAGACGTGGGCGCGGCGGCGATCACGATTCATGGTCGCACCCGGCAACAAGGTTTCAGCGGTCGCGTCAACCTCGCCGGCATTCGCGCGGTGGCGCAAGCGGTGCGGCGGGTGCCGGTGGTGGGGAACGGCGATGTGACGACGCCGGCGGCGGCGAAGCAGATGTTCGAGGAAACGGGCTGCGCGGCGGTCAGCATCGGCCGGGGCGCGTTTTATAATCCGTGGATTTTTCAACACACGCTGCATTTTCTGGCGACCGGTGAAACGCCGGCGGACCCGACGTTGGCGGATCGGTTGACGGTGATGCGCAAGCATCTCGATTGGATGGTGGAGATTTTTGGCGAGCTGATCGGGTGTTTGAAATTCCGCAAGGTGGCGTTGCAGTACGCGCGCCGGTTTGGGCCGGCGAAGGAGTTCGACAAACGGGTGGTGTTGTTGCGGACGCGGGCGGAATTCGAGGAGATCGTCGCGGACTATCTGGAATGGCGCCGGCAGTTCACGGACGAGCGGGGCGAATTGCGCCCGCATTACGCACCCCGCCCGTTGGACCTACTGCTCCCGGTGCCGGCGGGGCCGAACGAGTTGTGGTAGGGCCGTTTTTCTCGCGGGTGACTTGGTAGATCGGGCGGAGGAGTTTGGTGACGGTGTAACCGAAGAGGGAGCCGCGGGTGAAGGGTTTGCGAAATTCACCGATGGGCACCATGCCGCCAAGAATGACGACGAGCGCGCAGAGACTGACACCACGCAACCCGCCGGCGATCATGCCCCACCGGCGTTGGGTTTCTGCTGCGGGATAACGGTCGGTGGCCCATTGACGGATGCGGGCGCGGAAATGGCGGACGAGAAAAAGGGCGCCAATCACAATGCCGACCACCGTCACCGGGCCACTGGAAATGCCGGCGGTGAACGTGGCTTTTTCGAGGAGGCGTTCGGTCCACCGAAAGAGACCGCCGCCGGCCACGACGGCGAGGGTGACGCTGATGAGTTTGGGAAGTTCAACCGCGAACGTGCGTTTGCGTCCGCGCCAGACGCTGAAGGCGACGTAAGCGAGGACGGCAAGGTCAATCAGGTTGAACCGCATGGTGCGTCAGACTTCGATTTCAGCGACGCGGACGACAAGGTTCGTACCGTAGGGATACCCGGTGCAGTCAATGGCGGCGATTCCTTTGGCGAGATTTTGGGTGAAGGCGAGTGACTCGCCGTTGTCGAGCCACGTGACGGATTTGATGGGTTGTTGGAGGCCCTTGATCGCGCGGGGGCCGGCACCGCCGGTGCCGACGGTGACGTTGGCATGGCCGCGGATGGAGAGGTCGAAGGCAAAGTAGTAGAGCCGGCCGTCCACGGCGGTGACGAAGTCGCGGCCGGTGCAGGTGAAGGGTTGGGGGTGGCCGCCGTAGAGGGCGGCTTGATGCAGGTGGACCCATTGACCGACCCGGCGGAGGGCGGCGGCTTCGTATTCGGGGATGGCGCCGGTGGCGGTGGGGCCGACGTTGAGGAGGTAGTTGGCGCCGGCTTTGCGGCAGAGGACGAGTTTTTCGATGAGTTGCGTGGGCGACATGTAGTTGAAGTCGCGGTGGCCGATGCCCCAGTGGGAGGCGATGGTCTGGCACATTTCGCCGGAGATGTATTTGGGCCAGCCGGCACGGTTGAGGGGCCGGGGGAGCGATTGTTCGAAGGTGACGCTGTCAATTTCGGGGTGGCCGAGTTTGCCTTCCGCGCCGATGCCGGTGTTGTTGATGATCATCGCTTCGGGTTGGTGTTGGCGGATGATTTGGTAGAGCCGGTCTTCTTTCCAGTCGGCGTGGGGGCGGGACCAGTTGCCGTCGAACCAGAGGCCGCCGATGGGGCCGTAGTGGCGGCAGAGGATTTCGACGGAGGCGTGGAGGTAGTCGAGGTACTCGTTGAATTTCTGGTCGTCGCATTTGTCGCTGTTCCAGCGCCAGTCGAGAGTGGTGTGGTAGAAAAAGGGGACGATGCCTTCAGCGCGGCAGCCTTCGACGAATTCAGCGATGAGATCGCGTTTGGCCGGGGAGTGCGGGGCGTCGAAGTCGGAGAGGCCGCGCGTATCGTAGAGCGAGAAACCTTCGTGGTGGCGCGTGGTGAGGGTGATGTATTTCATGCCGGCTTCGCGGGCGAGGGCGGCGATGGCGCGGGCGTTGAAGTCGGCGGCGGTGAAGGTGTTGATGAGCGGGTGGTATTCGCTGGCGGGGATGTTGGCGAGGTGTTGAATCCATTCGCCTTTGCCGAGCTGGGAGTAGAGTCCCCAGTGGAGGAAGAGGCCGAAGGCGAGTTTTTCAAAACGGGCAATGCGCGGGGCGGGCGTGGGGATGTTCATGGGGTTACGGGAGGCGGGCGGTTTTTTTGAGTTCGTTCCATTTGGCTTCGGTAACACGTTCGACCCGGCCATCGAGGTATAAGATGCCCCGGGTGCCATTGGCGGCGGCGGCTTCGTAGAAGGCGATGGTCTGGCCGGGGTTGGCGATGTCGGCCGGTTTCTTGGCGGCGAGGGCGGGATTGGGGAGGACGTTGGCGAAGAGGTTTTGTCCTTGGGCGTAGGGTTGGAGCGCTTTGGCGGCCGTTTCGGTGGATTGCATCGGGGGGAGCGTCTTGTCGCCGTCGGTGACGTACAATTTGAGGGCGAGACCGATTTGGCGGAGGTGATTGAGGTTGGCGGCGCGAGCGGCTTTTTCGCGGGCTTCTTCGCGCGCGGCGTCGGAGGTGTCGCCGCCGGCGAGTTCGGACTCGAGTTCGAAGGGGCGGATGTCGTTCAACGCGCCGAGCGAGCGGATGGACAGCAGGGCGAGAGCGAGCGGGGAGTCGGGCGTGGGTTTTTCGGGTTCCGGCAATTGACCGCCACGCGGACCGCCGCCGCGGATGAGCGCTTGAATATCAACGGGCTTGGATTCGAGCCGGTAGGCGATGAGGAAGATTTCGCCTTCGATGTTGAGTGTGTCGCCTTTGGTGAAATAGGCGTTGCGTCCCGCGCCGGCGGCACCGAGCAGGGCTAGATAGGCTGCGCTGGTCGCCGGTGCATCGGCACTGGCGCTGGTCGTGAACCGGCGCCAGTCGGAGTTGAGGTCGCTGAGTTTGCGGGTGAATGGGATGGATTGGCCGGCGAGCGCTTGGGCGAAGGTGGTCGGGTCGGCCGTCCATGCCGGGCTGGCGACCGCGAGGGCGAGGAAAAAGAGGGCGGTTTTCATGGCCGGGAGCTTAGCGTTTTTTGGACGGGTGGGAAGCGATTTTGTAGCGTTGAACTGGCACACGGGGTGCGGTAGTCTCCGCACTCATTCATGGCTCCCGTCTCTGGCAAACGCAGCGCAGCGTCCGCACACGAGCACGCCCCGAAGAAACCCTTGTTCGAACGGGTGCAGGATTGGGTTGCGGAAATGGACGTGGGCGGTGGGGGCGGATTGTTCCGGGTGGGGATGTTCCTGATGTTGGTGTTGTTGGTGATCCTGCTCTACACCGGCACACAATTTTACGGGTTGCGCGATCCCGAGGCGATGGACATCGGCCAGCTCGCGCGCAACGTGAGCCGCGGCGAGGGCTATGTGACGCGGGTGGTGCGGCCCTTGGAAATGTGGTGGCTAAATCAGCGCGGGAAACCGCCGGTGAATCCAGCGACCGGCACGCAGCCCGAATTGTTCACCCCGCCGGTGTATCCGTATTTGGTCGCGGCCTTGATTAAAGTGGTGCGGCCCGATTTTCAAGCGGTGCCGGGAGGGCGGACGCTCAAGGCGGACCGGCTGTTGATGGTGTTTTCGTGGTGGTGGTTTTTGGTGGGGATGGTGTTGTTATATCTCTTGGCGCGGGAGTTGTTCGATCATCGGGTGGCGGTGTTGAGCGTGTTTCTCTATGTGTTCTGCGATTCGATTCTGGACTTTGCGGTGTCCGGGTTGCCGATGAATTTTCTGACGGTGATGTTTTTGCTGACGGTGTATGGGGTGGTGAAGGCTGACAAATGGGAAGCCGCCAGGCGTTCGACCGGGTGGGTATATGGGGCGTTGGGGACGAGCGCGCTGATGGTGGGGATTGGGACGTTGACACAGTATTCGTTCGCGGCCGTGCTGCTGCCGTTGTTGATTTATGTCGGGGTGTCGTTCCCGAAACAATGGACGCGTCGGGTGGCGTTGTGTTTGGCGGTGTTTTGTTTGGTGCTGGCGCCGTGGGTGGTGCGCAATTGGCAGGTGGCGCGGACGGTGTTTGGGTTGTCGCATTATAAATTGTACGAGGGAACGGCGCTCGGGACGCCGAACGCGATTCAGGCCGGGCAGTTGCAGCGGACGCTGGAGCTGGATCCGTCTGCGTTGCGCGGGCGCTCGCTGATTCGGCAGGGAGTGCTCAACGCGCAGGAGGTTTATCGGGTGACGGTGAAGGAGGTGGGGGCCAATTATCTGATCGCGTTTTTCTTGGTGGGATTATTGCACCGGTGGCGGAGTGAAGAGGTGTTCCGGCTGCGGCGGTTTGTGTTTTGGGTGTTGCTGATCGCGGCGGGATGGTTGTCGGTGACAGGACCGGCGACGCGCAATGAGCTGACGATGATTATGCCGTTGGTGATCATGTATGCGGCGGCGTTTTTCTATGTGATGTTTGAGCGGTTGCAGTTGCGGACGCGGTTGTTGCGGGCGGCGGTGATCGGGGCGTTTGGGGTGTTGAACGGCGCGCCGGTGGTGTACACGCTGTTGCCGCCGTCGACGACGTTGGCGTATCCACCGTACGAAGGTGGCACCTGCGCCGCCATGGCCGGCTTGTTCAGTCAGGATGCGACATTTGCCAGCGACATTCCGTGGGCAATGGCTTGGTATGGGGATCGGGCAACGGTGTGGTTGCCGCGGACACAGGCTGAATATACCGCCATCAATGACGAGATTCGGTTCATCTCGGCGGTGTATATCACACAGGCGACGTTGCAGAATTTGAGTGCGTTGGAATTGTCGCAGAATTTGTCGGGCGGGAATCCGCAGCACTGGTTGCGATTCTTTCCGATTATGGCACCGCCGGCCGACTTCCCGCTGAAGTCGGTCGAATACATGACACCGGATCGGCAGCAGTTCTTGCTGAGCAATCGCCGGCTGCCGACTGGCCCGTAGGCCGGGTCGGTTGACCTTTGCACGGCATGTGCTTAAATAGGGGCATTGGACGGGTCTGATGAAGCCTTCTGACATTCTGAAATCCCTATTGCCGCCATTGGCCGGAGGGCCGGCTGGTGGCGCTTGGTGGAAGGATCCTGCTACGCGGAATCGGTTGATCGTGGCCGGCGTGGGGTTGGCCTTCTTTATCTATGCGTATTTTATTGCGCATACCTGCCTGCTCGGTACCACGGGTTCGCCTTCCACGTCCATGTTTGGGTGGTTGTGGGCGTTTTGGAAGTTGGGGGCGGATTATGCGCATGGGTATGTCGTCCCGTTCGTGAGCGTGGGCTTCGGCGTGTGGCTGTGGAAGCGCCACTTGCAATCAGAACCGATGGTGGCCGACACGCGCGGCATGTCGGTAGTGGCACTGGCGCTGGTGCTTTATTGGGTCGGCGCGAAGGCCACCAATCCGCGTATCCTGGCCATTTCCATGGTGCTGTTGGTCTTCGGCACAATCTGGTATCTCGCTGGTTGGAAGTGGGCCAAGACGTTGTGGTTTCCGTGCGCGTTCATGTTGTTCATGATCCCGCTGAATTTTCTCGAAGAACAGGTGGCGTTTCCGCTGCGGATGTTTGTGACGACGTTTTCGGTGAAAATCTTGAATCTGTTCGGCATGGACGTGGTGCAACAAGGTACGGCGATTTTTTCGGTCAACCGCCATTTTGAGCCGTTGGATGTGGCCGACCCCTGCAGCGGCATTCGGTCGCTGGTGGCGTTGATGGCGCTGACGGCGTTGTACGGATACATCACGATGGATCGGGGTTGGAAGAAGTGGCTGCTATTTGCCTCCAGCATTCCGCTGGCGGTGCTGGGAAATCTGGCGCGCATCACCACGATCGCTTTCGTGGCGCAAGGGTTTGGCCAAGACTTGGCGACGACGATCTACCACGATTACTCCGGCTACATCGTTTTTAGCTTGGCCATTCTCTGCATGTTGGCGCTGGGCACGACGCTGAACATTCACTACCGCGAGTTGATCTATCGTTGGACCCAAGAAGAAGTCGCGTTGCCCCGCCCGCCGTCTCGCCCCACGAAGTAGCCGGTGGGGCGGATTTGTCTGTGCCGTGCTGGAATATCCCGCCTTTTGGATTTGAGTCTTGACCCACGTGAAAGTGGCCAGCATAATTCTCCGGCATGAACCTCCACGCCCTCCTCAAGTCATTCTTTTCGGTACAGGCCGGCTTGCTCGTGTTCTGTTTGTGGGGAACCACATTCAACGCACCGGCAAGTGACACGAACGTTTTCTTGGCTAAAAGCAACCTTACCGGCGATGCCTTGTCCAGCCAAGTGAGCAACATCAAAGCGGGTGAAGTTGCGACGTTGTTGGGCAGTACGAACGCCAACTTGGTGATTGCCTTGAGCGTTCGTGACTTTGATGCGCTGCCAACCGGGCTGCGGCCGGTCGTCGAGATTGTGTTGTTCAATCAGGCGACGAGCGCGATTGTGGAGACGTTGGTTGTGTTTGATTTGGGTGCCCAAGGGAATGTGCCGCTCTACGCGGGCAGTCGCACCGTGACCGCGCGCGCGCAGGGCACGGCCGGCAGTGGATTGGTGGCTGCCAATGTGAACGCCCTGATCACCTTCACGCGCACCGCCGCCGGCCCCACGAAGTTGACGGTGGCTCCGCTGGGGGCGTTGACTTACAACGACGGAACTAATGACCAGCGAATCATTCTCCAAAGCGGCCAACTGAAAGCAAGCGGAGCGCCGATTGTTGTTACGCCCTAAACCCCCAACTCCTGACGACCAACCATGAATACAACTTCTTGCTTCACTCAACGATTCCATCAGGTCATTCGCACGGCAAGCATCGCGGCGATAGTACTCGCCACGGCAGGCGCCGGTCGGGCGCAATGTCTGGTTGATAATGTCACCAACATCATCTGGCGCGTGGACATCAAAGCGGGACTGGCCACCCAGAACTACGACGTGAATGTGTTCCCGATTGTCAGCAAGGCAAAAGTGGGCACAGCAGAATTTCTGGCATTCGTGCTGGGGCGCGCGCCGGCGGCCGGCGAAGTGTTGGCGTTGAACCTGGACTTGCGGGCAGGGACGACGAACATCTATCTCTCCGTGTTCAGCACCAACACGCGATCAAACTCCGTCCTGATCTCGCAGCCGACCAATAGTTTGACGACGGCGCTGATTGATTGCACGAACATGAGCTTTGCGGTGGATGCCCCGCTGCCGGCCACGAGTGCCACTTGGTTGGGTGGTCGGCTACAGTTGACGGGGACCGGGAAGTTAGGAGCCAACGGTTTTGCACCGGTGAAAGTGAAAGGCAGCCTCGGTGGCTTCATCGTGGATGGCCGGCCGGCGGATGTGGGTGGTTCGACCGCCATCGTGACGCGCGCCACCATGAAGATTCGTGGTACCCCGTTGCGAGTGCAACCGCCCATTGTCCCGTAACAACCAGCAACACCAAGCCACATCGCCCCACGCGGAATTCATGAACGACACCGCATGCGCCAGCCAAGTAACGGTGTCCGGGTATTCGAGTAGCGGAGGAAATCCTTTCACGACGAGGGAATCTCATGGAGCCAGCAAGTGGACGCCGAGCCAGTAGTATGACATCTCACCGACTACCCTTGGTTGCGGGGTTTCTGGCACTGTTGACCCCTCTTCAATACCTCGTCCCTTCCGTAAATGGAGCGGAAATCAGGTGGGGACTATTTCGCTTTAATCTGGGTGCTCGAGTTTCAGCCGAATACACGGATAACGAGAACCTTAGCGAATCAAATCCCCAGCCGGACTTCACGCTGGAGGCTGGCCCTACCCTGAACGGTGGATTGCGGTTGGCGCCGACAGTTGTCTGGCTAGAACGGCCCGTTCTCGAAGTCAGCGCCAATTACGGAATTAAGTACTCATTGAAAAATGACACATGGGATGAAACTTTTAGCTCACCAATCAATGTGACCTTATCCATCCCAGTGAATCTCTATGGCTGGAACATGATTCTGGCTGATAACTTCACATTTTCAAATGAGCCTTTGGAAACCACTTTCGCTGTCAATCGTGAGAAGGTGACAGATTTCAGCAACAATGCCTCGGTCAGCGTTGGGCGCACTTCTGGTCGGCTGGGGATTACATTTGCCGCTACACGATCAGACAAATGGACCCAAGACGATCCAGATCTTGAAGATACCACTTATAATTTTTCGATAACGCCTGCGTACTACTTTCGGGATAATTATTCACTTTTTTGGCGCAACGCTTACTCCATTTCGGAGTTGGCCGATCCGACCCAACGCGACTCCACCGGTTACTCCTCGGAACTCGGCTTGAATGGACAGCTCACCCCGAGTCTTTCTGGCTCGATTAGCATGGGTTTATCTCACACCACCTTGGAGGGCGAAGTGTTCCCCGGAGATCCCAACGACCCTTTTGGAGGCGTCTTTGATCGGCGTGTCGGTGGAAAAGACAATATTGATGGTATTAGTTCCACAATTGCGTTGAACTACACGCACCCCTTGCGGCCCAACACTTCATTTGGATTGTCTTTTGCGCGCAGTCCCGGCGTGACAACCTTGCTCAAGGATGCCGATATTACGGAAAGCACCTCCGTGACCCTTTCCATCGCGCACCGTCTGAGCCGGACGATTACACTTGCTCCCACGATTAGCTGGACTCGACTGGAGGAGATTAGCAGTAATCCTAACGCGCAAAAAGTGGATTACATTCAAATCACGATGGGGCTTACCCGCCAGTTTACCCGCAAGCTGAATGGTGGCATCAACTATACTTATCAGACTAGAGACTCCAACCAGTTTGACCAAAGCTACGACGTAAACAAGGTAACCGTCTCGTTGAACTATTCATTTTGATCCGGCCGGTGCGACGAAGGCACCTTCAAAAAAGTAGTTTCCAATCCGTCGCCTTTGCTTTAGGTTCCTCGCGCTTGGAAAGTTTGTGGCCCGCATTCCTCATGGGGGCAATCACAGGAGGTTGACGATGAACAAGGCGCAGTTACTGGCAAAAACCAAAACCGAACTGTTGGAAATCGCCCAGCGACTTGGGTTGCGTGGTATTTCGACGCTAAGAAAAGGCGAACTGGCGGATCGAATCTACACCGCGCAGATCAAGCGCTCCGGACCGCGCCCACGACAACCGTTAGGAGTGGCGGCTGCGGTCAAAAAGGCGGCGGAAGAGGTGAAGCGTCGCGCGATTCGCAAGCGAAAGGCGGAGGCGATCGCAAAGCCGGCGGCAGTATCCAAAGTCATTGTGCAGCGTACGACGAAACCCGTGCGGGCAAAAGTGGCGGCCTCATCCGCCGGCGAGGTCGCGGGGTTGGCGGCTCATAAATTTGATGTAAATCCCCCGTCCCAGCCGGTCGCGCAGCGGTTGGTGGAGGATAAGCTGGGAGAGTTGCCGGACTCGTACGGCACGGGGCGATTGTTCCTGACGGCTCGTGATCCGCATTGGTTATATGCCTACTGGGATTTGAGCGCTGATCAACTGGCCAAGCACCGGGCCAAATCAGTGGACGGACGTTTGCTGCTGCGCATCTTCGAGCGCGGCGTGGCGGAGCCAATTCAGGACATCCATTTGCAGCCCGATTCCCGCAACTGGTATCTCCCGACCCCGAAGACGGCGACGCCGTACAAAGTTCAACTCGGATTCTGGAAAACGCGCACCTCGTTCCATGTCATCAGCGAATCGCGCGAAGTGACAACGCCGGCGGAGTCGGTGTCGCCAGCGGCGGGGGGGCTGTTCGTCACGATCCCGCTCGAGATTCCGTTCCGCGATTTGTTTGGAATGATCCGTGAACAAGTGGGCAGCCAGGAATCGTTGGGCGCGGGACTCCAACGACTCCAATCCGCCGGCTACAAGTTTCCGTTCGAGCCGGGTGAAGCCGGGCAGTGGTCGGCCGCGCAGCAGCAGGCGTTGGCGCACTTGCTCTACGATGATCTGCTCCAGCGGCTGCACGCGGGATCGTTTGAAGTGAGTGAGTGGTTGCGCCGGCGGCTGACGGAAGAACTGAGTTCGGGGGCCTGGAGCGGGGTGTTCAGTCCGGCGGGGTCGAGTTGGGGCTCGGGTGCGCTGGGACAACCGCAGAAAGGTTTCTGGTTCGCGGTGAACGCGGAGTTGATCATCTATGGCGCAACGGAACCGACGGCGAAGGTCACGGTGGACGGCAAGCCAATCAAGTTGCGCGAGGACGGCACCTTCTCCTTTCATTACATCTTCCCGGATGGGAACCACCAATTACCCTGCGTCGCGGTATCTGCGGCCGGTGATGATCAGCGCACGGTGCAATTGAGCTTCGAACGGGTCACAACCCAACAAGGCGACGTCGGCCGGGTGAAACAACCCGCGCATCTGAAATCGCCGGCGGCGGCGTAAGCCAGGAGACTCGACACTTGTCTTTGGGTTACGTGGCGCTGATTCTGCATGCGCACCTGCCGTTCGTGCGGCACCCGGAGCACGAGGAATTTCTCGAAGAGGACTGGCTCTACGAGGCGATCACGGAGACGTATGTGCCGTTGATCAAGATGCTCGAAGGACTGGTGCGCGATCACGTGGAGTTCCGGCTCACGATGTCGTTGACGCCGCCGCTCTGCGCGATGTTGCTCGATCCATTGTTGCAGGAACGGTACGTCCGGCACATTGAGCGGCTGATTGAGCTGACCGAAAAAGAAGTTGTGCGCACGCGCTGGGACCCGGCCTTCCACGCGCTGGCGCAGTTCTATCGCGAGCGCTTTCACGAAGCACGCCACACATTCTGCGAGGGCTATGGGCGTAATCTCGTCGGCGCGTTCCGCAAGTTTCAGGAACTGGGCAAACTGGAGATCATCACGTGCGGCGCGACGCACGGATTTTTGCCCTTGATGCAGGAACACCCGGCCGCCATTCGCGCCCAGATCATGATCGCACGAGATCATTACCGGGAATGCTTTGGCTGCGACCCGCGCGGCATCTGGTTGCCCGAATGCGCCTACGTCCCCGGCGTGGAGCAGTTTTTGCAGGAGGCGGAGATTCGGTGGTTCATCATGGACACGCACGGGCTGTTGTTCGGCCAGCCGGCGCCGCGTTATGGAGTGTACGCGCCGGTGTTCACCCCCGCCGGGGTGGCGGCGTTTGGACGCGACACGGAATCCTCGCGCCAGGTGTGGAGTTCGGAGGTGGGCTATCCCGGGGACCCGGACTATCGGGATTTTTATCGGGACATTGGCTTTGATTTGGATCTGGATTACATCCGACCGTACATCCAGCCGGACGGCAATCGGTGTTTCACAGGCATCAAGTACCACCGCATCACCGGCAAGTCACCGACCAAGGATGTGTACCATCGCCATCACGCTTGGGAGAAAGCGGCGCAGCACGCGGGCAACTTCATGTCCAACCGCGAAAAGCAGATTGCGCACCTGCACGACGTGATGCAACGACCGCCGCTGGTGATCTCGCCTTATGATGCGGAATTGTTTGGGCATTGGTGGTTTGAAGGACCGGACTTCCTCAACTTTTTCATCCGCAAATCCGCGTATGACCAGCGGACGTTCCAACTCACCACGCCGAGCGAGTATCTGCGGCAGCACCCGACGCAACAATTGTCGCAACCGAGCGCATCGAGTTGGGGAAGCAAAGGGTACTGGGAAGTTTGGCTGGAAGGTTCCAACTCGTGGATTTACCCGCACCTGCACACCGCCGCGGAACGCATGACGGAATTGGCGCGCAAACACACCAACGCCAGTGGTCTCACGCAGCGCGCGCTCAAACAAGCCGCCCGGGAACTGTTGCTGGCGCAATCCAGTGACTGGGCGTTCATCATGAAGACCGGCACCACGGTGCCCTACGCGATCAAACGCACCAAAGATCACATCCTGCGCTTCACGCGGCTCTACGAGCAGATTCAGGCGGGGAAGATTGACGAGCCGTGGCTGGCGGAGATCGAGTGGCGGGACAACCTGTTCCCGAATCTCAACTACCACTACTACGCATGACCCGGGCCAGCGCTTCGCGCAGGGATTGCAGCGAAACCGGCTTGTTCAAGATGAGATCTATGCCCGCCGGCTTTTCCCCGGCGGCCTGCATCATGGAACCGAATCCAGTCGTCAGGATGATGGGCGTCTGCGGGGCGATGGACTTGATTGTGGCGGCCACCTGATCGCCATTCAAGCCGGGCATGGCGCGATCCACGAGCACCAGATCGAACGCGTCGCGATGGAAAGCCGCCAAGCCGGTGTGGCCATCCACGGCGGTGGCGACGGTGTGACCATCGCCGGTCAGAAATTCACTCAGGACATTGCGCACCAGTTCTTCGTCCTCAATCAGCAAGACCCGGAGCGGCCGGCCGGATAACACGGCGGTCTCGCCCAAGCCGGTCGCAATGATCTCGCGCTTCTCGACGGGCAGCCGAATGCTAAACGTGGTGCCTTGGCCGGGCGCGCTGGTGAGTTCGATGGTGCCCTCGTGGCGGTTGATGATGCCGTACACCATGGAGAGACCGAGGCCGGTGCCCCGTGCGCCTTTCGTCGAGAAGAACGGCTCGAAGCAGCGGCGCCGGACTTCTTCCGTCATGCCCGAGCCGGTATCACTTACATCAAGGATCACCTGACCAGCCTCCATGCGCGTCTTAAGAGTCAGCCGGCCGCCCTGCGGCATGGCATCGAGCGCGTTGAAAATGAGATTGGTGAGCACCTCGCGGATTTCGGCGGCATTACCGGCCAGCGGCGGCACCTCGCCGGGCTGGGTGGCAACGGTGTAAGCGATGCCATGCGCGAGCGCTTCACTTTGCCAGCGCGGCTGGGTGAGCGAGACGGCCTCCTTGACGAGCGCGTTCAAGTTGATGGCGGTGAACACCTCCCCTTCCTCGCGATGCCGGTAGAACTCGCGCAACCGGTTCACCACACTGCCGGCATCCTTGGCGGCGGTGTTCATGAGTTGGAGGTACCGCAGCGTTTTCTCCCGGTCGTCGAGGTTGGCGGGCCGGTTTAACAGCAATTCGCTGAAACCCAAAATGGCGGTGAGAGCGTTGTTGAAATCATGAGCGACACCGCTGGCCATCGTGCCGAGCGCGCGGAGTCGCTCTTGTTGGACGACTTGTTGTTGGGTGTTCTTGAGTTCCGCGAGCGCCTGTTCAAGCCGCAAGTTGGTGTCGCGCAGCGCTTCTTCCGACTGTTTGCGGTCGCTGATGTCCTGCTTGATGGCGATGAAATGCGTGACGACGCCCTGCGCATCCCGCACCGGCGTGATGATCATTTCCTCCGTGTGCAGCGAACCGTTCTTGAGGCGAGTCGTGATTTCCCCGCGCCATACCCTGCCGGCACTGACCGTCTCCCACAGTTTGCGGTAGAATTGGTTGGAGTGGATACCGGATTTGAGGAAGCGCGGATTCTTACCGATGGCCTCCTCGGCGGCGTAGCCAGTCAGTTGCGTGAAAGCAGGATTCACCCACACAATCGTTCCATACCGGTCGGTGATCGTAATCCCATTCGCCGCTGCCGCGAGCGCAGTGCCCTGCAAATGCAGCCGGCGTTCGACGCGTTTGCGCTCCGTGATGTCCCGCGCATTCACAATCAGACCGCGGATCCCCGGGTCATCCAACAGATTCTTCCCCAACCCCTCAAACGGCACCCACGTTCCGCTGGCGTGCCGAAACCGAAACTCCAGCGCCGCTGAGCTGCCGGGTTTGTGAATCTTGTCGGCAAACACCGCCGCCACCGCCGGCAGATCGTCGGGATGCACAAACAGGAATGCATTCTGCCCGACCAACTCGCCCACCTGATAGCCCAAGACCCGCTCCGCCGAGGGACTTTGATATCGAATGGTGCCGTCAGCTTCGAGGATGGTGATGACATCGGTCGCATTCTCGATCAGCGCGCGAAACACCTGTTCGCGTTGCGAAAGTTTTTCCGCCGCCTCCGTCCGTTCCATGACCCGGCCGACTTGGGAGGCGACGAACGTCAGCACCTGCTGCAACCGCGACTCCGGCGGCGCCGGCTCCACTTGATAAAACTCCAACACCGCGACGACGCGTTCGCCGACGATCACCGGCACCCCAATCGCGCCCCGCAAACCGAGCTGTGCGGCCGCAACCATTCGTGGCGATTCCGTCAGGGCGGACAGTTCCGTGACCACGATGGCCCGGCTCTGCGCGGCGGTCTGACAGACCAGATCCACTGCCGCGAGATCGCCCCCGGCGTGCGACGCCTCTTGCAGCGGCCGGTAATTCCCCACGATGCGCCACAGACCGCTCGCCTGCCATTGGTCGTCCCGGCGGAACCACGCGTGGCTGACCGGCCAACCCGTGTAAGCCCCCACCAAATCGAGTGCGGCTTGGAGTGCTTCAGTCGTGGTGGTCGCCTCGTGCGCGGCGGCGGCGGCGACTTGTTGGATCTGCAAGAAATTATTCCGCTGCACCAGCACGTCTTCGGCGCGCTTCTGAGCCGTGATGTC
>Ga0105044_10007673_pt1 | contig 14853 bp, 10 predicted proteins | sample MAT01_FD_78092 | JGI IMG/M metagenome (GOLD analysis project Ga0105044, IMG submission 78092) | Freshwater microbial communities from Lake Fryxell liftoff mats and glacier meltwater in Antarctica - MAT-01 | ecosystem: Environmental > Aquatic > Freshwater > Ice > Liftoff microbial mat | place...
GGCCGTTCACGGGTCCGCAGTGGTCGCGCGTGGGCGACTCGCGCAGCACGCGGCTCACCGTGGCGCCACACCCCTCGCTCGAATGGCAGGCGAGCACCGCGTTCGTGCGCAGTCCCGGCCTTATTCAGGGCGGTGCCTTCGACCATAATCAACTGAGCTCGTCGCTGCGGTACGACGTGCCGGCCAAGCGGTACGCCCTCCTGGAAATCGCGCGCACCGACGAATCGTTGGGTTCGCAGCGCGTATTCCGGTTCGCGAGCGCGCTCGTTGAAACGAGCATAGTACATCGCGGGTGGGCCCTGTCGGGGCGCGCCGAACGCACCGACCGTCCGGAAAGCGAACGACTGCTCGACCTCTTTCGCATCCCCAACGGGCATGTGGACTTTCAATTGATCGGCATCACCCGTTGGTCGATCGGCACCGTGCAGCTGGCCGCACCGCGCACCGGCATCCCCCGCCTACGCGGCACGCACTTCACGCCATTCGTGGAAGTGGCCCGCGCTACGGCTCGGGCGCTTCGCACGCCGGCCGTATTCGTGCCAGCCGAGTTTTACGGGTCGGATACGCAGTGGTCGCTGTCGGTGGGCGCGCGCGTCCACGCCGGCACGATGCGCCGGCGTATGGGGCGGTACGTGCTGCCGGCGGGTATCCGTTCTTCAAGTTTCCCTTCAGCGCACACGCACCAATGACACACGCTCGCTCGCGCCACATGATGGGTGCTATCGCTTCCGCCTTCTTGGCGACCGTGTTGTCGGCCTGCGGTGGCAGCGACAGCGCGCCCACGCAGGTGAGGGTTACCCCCCCGCGCGATACGGCCAGCACGATACCGCCCCCTTTTAGCCTGCTGACGCACCTTGGTCAGGGCGCCGTGCCCGAGCGGTACACTGCCGAAGTCTGGGTGCGCGGCACGACCGCGTACACGACCACGTGGGGCACGCGCGCCGGGTCCCGCGGCAATGCCGTGAAGATCTGGGACGTGAGCGCCAATCAACCGCAGTTGGTGGACAACGTGTTTGTGGCCAACGCGACCACCACCGGCGACGTGCAGGTATCTGACGACGGCAGTATCATGCTCGTCGCGATCGAGTCGAATCCCAATGGGGGCGTGGCGATCTACTCGATGGCCAACCCTCGCGCGCCGCAGCTGCTCACGCGCACCACCGGCGGCGAGATGCAATATGGCGTGCACACCGCCGAACTGGCTCGCGTGAACGGCGTGCTGTACGCCTTCTGCTCCATCGATCCGGCCAACGGCGTTCCTGCACGACTGGTGGTGCTCGATCTCAGCACGCCCTCCGCTCCGCGTACCGTATGGTCGCAGCAGATGGGGACCCCGTTCATCCACGACGTCTTCGTGCGGGATGGCCTGCTGTTTACGGCCGAATGGACCGACGGCGTGGGCATCTGGGACATCGGCGCCCAGGGCGGCTCGGTTGCCGCGCCGCGACTGCTGGGGCGCGCCCGCACAGTGGGCGGTCAGGTACACAACGTATGGTGGGTGCACGATCCCGTGACCCAGAGCAAGAAGTATCTGCTGGTGGGCCAGGAAGGGCCGGGGTCGATCGGGTCGTCGAGCATCGGCGACGTGCACATCGTGGACATCAGCAATCTCGCCGCGCCGGTCGAGGTGGCAGTCTATTCGGTTCCGGGAGCGGGCGCGCACAATTTCTCCGTCGATGAAGCCCAGGGCTTTGCCTACGTGGCCTACTACAACGGCGGCGTGCGGGTGCTTGACGTGCGCGGTGACCTGGGAAGCTGTGCGCCTGCACAGAAGACGGCTGATGGACGGTGCGACCTGACCAGCATGTCGCGCGAGCGGGCCACGTACCTTCGTAACGACAGGGTGCCGGTGTACGTGTGGGGGGTCCACTGGTCGGCCAGTGGTCTCTTTGCCAGCGATATGCTGAATGGGCTCTGGCGGCTGGCGCCGGCCGCGCGGTAGATCGCGAGGTCAGCGGAACGGCAGCGGCGATCGGCGGTTCCTCAATGCTGGGAGGATGGGGAGCTGTGAGCTGTGGGCTCTCGGCTCCCCCGTTTGGGGCTGACGGCTATCTGCTGTCTGCCGTGGGCCATGAGCCATCGGCCGTGGGTGAAAACTGGCGACTCACCGCCGACCGTGGATCCATGGCCGAGAGCCGAGAGGCCCAAGCTTTATACGTGGGAGCCGAGAGCCGTCAGGCGTCAGCCCGCAGCCCAACACGGCAACTCCGCGCAAAAATGCTCATCGCATCCGATCCTCAGGAGAAGACTGCGATTTTTCGCGACGTTGCCCCACCTCCTCATCAGAGTTTGATCGATTTTCTGGAAGTACCCTCGAGTCGCGAGGTAGTGGCCACGCATCCGCCACCTATTTGCAGGGCGCCTGCCCCCTTCCCGCAGCGGCGCCGCTCGGCGAACCTTCCGGATCATGCGTCGGACCCTTTACCTCATCGGGGCGCTCCTCCTCGCCCACCTTGCCCTCCTCACCGTTCATCCCTCCGGGGCCACGGTGGCCGACACCTCGGAAGGCCTCGACGTCGGCATCGTGTTCGACGTGGGCGGTCGCGGCGACAAGTCGTTCAACGACGGGGCGTATCTCGGCGGCATGCGCGCCGCGAAGGCGCTGGGCGCCCGCGTCCGCTATATCGAGCCGGGCGAAGGCTCTGACCGCGAGGCGGGGCTGCGGCTGCTGGCCGCCGAGGGCATGGAGCTCGTGGTGGCCGTCGGGTTCATCTTCACCGATGACATCAACGTGCTGGCGAAGGAGTATCCGAACGTCCACTTCGCCGACGTCGACTACGCCGTGGCCACCGACAGCGCCGGCAATCCGCTGCCGATGGCGCCCAACCTCGTCGCCCTCAAGTTTCGTGAAGAGGAAGGCTCGTTCCTGGTCGGCGCGCTCGCCGCGCTTGTGGGCAAGAGCAAGAAGGTCGGCTTCGTGGGCGGGATGGACATCGCGCTCATCCACAAGTTCGAAGCGGGCTACCACGCCGGCGTGAAGCATGTCTGTCCCGACTGTGAAGTGATCGTGAACTACGCTGGCGTCACACCCGAAGCGTTCCGCAATCCGGGACGCGGCAAAGAGATGGCGTTGGCGATGTACAGTCAGGGCGTCAACGTGATTTTTCACGCCTCAGGCTCCACCGGACTCGGCGTATTCGAAGCCGCCCGCACAACCGGCAAGTTCGGCATCGGGGTAGACGCCGATCAGTACAGCGAAGCGCCGGGTCACGTGCTCACCTCGATGGTGAAGGGCATCGACGAAGCGGTCTTTCAGGTCGCGAAGGCCGTGACGGACGGCACGTTCAAGGGCGGCGTGCAACAATTCGGTCTCGCGGAAAACGGCGTCGGCTACGTGTACGACGCCAACAACAAGGCGCTGATTCCCGATGCCGTGCGCGCGCGGCTCGATGCGCTCACGGCCGATATCGTGGCCGGGCGCATCAAGGTCCCCAGTACGCGGTCCGGCACACGATGACCATGTTTGCATCGAACGCGTCGGCCATCCGGATGACGGGCGTCGTGAAGGCGTTCGGCGCGGTGGTAGCCAATCGCGATGCGTTTCTCGACGTCGCGCCGGGCGAGATCCACGCGCTCGTGGGAGAAAATGGCGCGGGCAAGAGCACGCTGATGCGCGTGCTGGCCGGCATGTACGCGCCCGATGCCGGTACGGTGCAGGTGAACAGCAAGAACGTGACGGGCTGGAAGACGCAGGACGCGATCGCCGCCGGTGTCGGCATGGTGCATCAGCACTTCATGCTGGTGCCTACGCTCACGGTGGCTGAGAACGTCATCCTGGGGATGGAACCGCGCAAAGGCATGCAGGTGGATCTGCATCGCGCGGTCATCGAAGTGGAATCTTTGTGCCGGAAGAGCGGCCTGCACGTCGATGCGAAAGCAAAAGTGGCCGATCTCTCGGTCGGCGAGGCACAGCGCGTCGAAATTCTGAAGGCGCTCTATCGTGGCGCGAAGATTCTCATTCTCGACGAACCCACAGCGGTGCTGTCGCCGCCCGAAGTGCGCGACCTGTGGACGGTGCTGCGTGCGCTCAAGGCCGACGGTGGCACCGTGGTGCTGATTACGCACAAACTCGACGAAGTGATCGCCGTGTCGGATACGATCACCGTGATGCGTGGCGGCATGACGATCTCACGCTTTGCGACGGAAGGCACCACACCGCGTGACATCGCGCGCGCGATGGTGGGGCGCGACGTCCAGCTGCACCTTGACGCGCAGAGTGGCGCCGACACCTGCGTGGCTCCGGCCGCTACCGAGTCGACAGCCGCACCGTCGGCTCTGCCGGTGCTGCGCGTGACCAACATATCGGTGATGTCGGACCGCGGCACCCGCGCGGTGAACGACCTCAGCTTCGAGATCCGGCCCGGGGAGATTCTCGGGATCGCCGGTGTGGAAGGCAACGGGCAGACGGAATTACTGGAAGCGATAGCCGGTTTACGCGCGATGCAATCGGGGAGCGTGCAGCTGTCGTCGCAGGACTTCGGCACGCGCTCCGTACGTGAGCGGGCCGATCTGGGCTTGTCGCACATTCCGGAAGACCGGCAACGACGCGGCCTGATTCTCGATTACAGTATTGCCGACAATCTTGTTCTCGGTCGGCAGCAGCACTTCGGATCGTTCGGCGCGCTCGATACGGCGCGCATCGCGATCAACGCCGTCGAGCAGGTGCGGCGTTTCGACATCCGGCCGGCCATGCCATCACTGCCGGCACGCGCGTTGTCGGGCGGCAATCAGCAGAAGATCGTGATCGCCCGCGAAATGGGCCGAGAGTTCAGCGTGCTGTTGGCGGCGCAGCCCACGCGCGGGGTCGACGTGGGCGCCATCGAGTTCATTCATGCGCAGCTGCGACTTGCGCGCAATGCCGGCAAGGGGATTCTGCTCGTGAGTGCCGACTTGCCGGAAGTGCTCGCGCTCTCCGATCGCATTGCGGTGATGTACGGCGGGCGGTTCGTGACCGTACTGCCGGCGGCGCAGTGCACCGCCGAGCAGCTGGGTTCCTACATGACGGGAGCGGCCGTATGAGCTCTGGTATGAGCGGCGGTACGAGTACCGGACCAGCGGCGCCGCCGTGCGAACAACAGCGGAAAATGCAGAGCACGGGTGAAGTGCGCGCCATAGTGCAGAGACTGGCGGGCGGCTTTCTGCCGCCACTGGTCGCGCTGGCCAGCGCCGCCGTGGTCGGCGACCTGCTCATCTTGAGTTTCGGTGAAGCGCCGTCGACCGTGTTTCGCCTGCTGGTCGAGGGCACGTGGGGCAATGCCTACGGCATCGGACAGGTGTTGTACAAAGCCACGACGCTCGCCTGCACCGGTCTCGCGTTCGCGTTGGCCAGTCGCGCGGGGTTGTTCAACATAGGTGCCGAAGGACAGCTCGCCGCCGGTGGATTCGGTGCGGCGCTGCTGGGCACACTGCTCCCCGCCGGTACGCCGGGGTTGATCGCCGTGCCACTGTGCTTGCTGGCGGCCATGCTGGTCGGTGCGGGCGTGGGCGCGGTGCCGGGCGCTCTGCGCGCGAAGTTCGGAGCGAGCGAAGTGATCGTGACCATCATGCTGAACTTCATCGTGCTCGCGTTCCTGAACTGGATCGTCTCGTCGAAACTGCGTGTGCCCGAAACGCTGCATACGCTGCCGGTCGTGGCAGGCATGGTGCCTCGCTTGGCCGACAGCTTTGCGGCGTTCCGCGGCAGTGCCGCGAACTTCACGATCGTGTTCGCCGTGCTCGCGGCGGTGGTGAGCTGGTGGTATCTGTTCCGCACGCGCAGCGGCTATGAATTGCGCGCAGTGGGACTGCAGCCTGATGCCGCGGAGTACGGTGGCGTGCGTGTGCCGCGTGTGATGCTGGTGACGATGTGCTTGTCGGGTGCCTTGGCTGGGCTGGGAGGCATGAATTTCGTGCTCGGCTACAAGGGCTACTACGAAGAGGGCTTCGCCGGTGGTGCCGGCTTCCTGGGCATCGCGGTGGGGCTGGTGGGGCGCAATCATCCCTTCGGCATTCTCGGCGCCGCGCTGTTGTTCGGCACACTGTCGCAAGGCGGACTCGCGGTGAACGCGATCGTACCGAAGCAGCTCACCGACATTCTCACGGCGGTGGTGATTCTCGCCGTCGCCGTTGCAGTGCCGGAAGTACAGAAGCAACTGCGTGCGGCCGCTGCCAACGTCACGGCCGCGTTCTACCGCGACGCACGGAACGACGTGTCATGATTCTGCTCACTTTCCTGCTGCAGACCATTCGCATTGCGATTCCCTATCTGCTCGCGGCGGCTGGCGGCGTGATGTCGGAGCGCGTGGGCGTCATCGCGCTCGGCCTGGAAGGCATGATGCTGGCCGGTGCCTTCGGCGCGGCGCTCGGGAGTTATTACGGCGGCAATCCGTGGGCCGGACTGGTGGGCGCGTTGGTGGCCGGTGCCATGGTGACCGCAGTGCTAGCGGTGGCGACGCTGCGCTACAAGGCCAATCAGGTGGTCGTTGGTGTGGCGATCAACCTGCTGGTGGTAGCGGCCACCCGGTTCTACCTCCGCCGCATCTTCGACAGCGCCAGCAATTCGCCGCGCGTTCCGGGCTTCGGCGGCGAAGGCGCCGGCGGTATGTTCGCGAGTTTTGTGAATCCCGTGGTGTGGATGGGACTCGCTGCGCTGCCGGTGCTGGCGTGGGTGTTCTATCGCACGCCGTTCGGATTACGTGCGCGTGCCGTAGGCGAGAAGCCGGAAGCGGCTGCCACCTTGGGCGTGGCGGTGACCCGGTTACGATTGCAGGGGCTGCTCATTGCGGGTTCGCTGGCGAGCTTGGGCGGTGCCTATCTCGCGCTCGATCAGCACCAGTTCTCCGACAGCATGACGGCGGGCCGCGGCTTCATCGCGCTGGCGGCGGTGATCTTCGGACGCTGGGAGCCGGTGCGCGTAGCCGTGGCCTGTCTGTTGTTTGCCGGCGCTGAGACGCTGCAGATTCAGTTGCAGGGCTCACAGCTCATACCGAGCCAATTCGTGGAGATGATCCCGTACGTGCTGACGATCGTCGCACTGGCCGGAGTGGTGGGCCGCAGCGTGCCGCCCGCCGCCCTCGGGAAGACCGAATGACCGTGTCGCACACCGACGAGCATCCGATCGACGGCGGCAAGTCCGCGTTCGGCAAGCTCACGGTGTTGATGGTGACGGCCTTTATCGACATGCTCGGCATGTTGATGATCCTGCCGCTGCTGCCCTTTTACGCCAAGGACCTCGGGGCCGGTGGGTTCGTGGTCGGGCTGTTGGTCAGTTCATTCAGCGTGGCGCAGCTGCTGAGTGCGCCGCTCTGGGGCCGTTTCAGCGACAAGCACGGTCGTCGTCCGGCGCTGATCGTCGGGCTTGTGTCGAGTGCCGTCGCGTTCGTCGTGTTCGCCTACGCCGACTCACTGTGGTTGCTGCTGCTGTCGCGCATCGTGCAGGGCGCGGGCGGCGGCACGGTGAGTGTCATTCAGGCCTACGTAGCCGACGCCACGCGTCCGGAGGATCGCGCGAAGAGTCTCGGTTGGTTGTCCGCCGCCACCAACGCCGGTGTCGCGCTCGGTCCGGTAGTCGGCAGTTGGGTGCAGCATTGGGGACCGCATACACCGGGTCTCGTGGCCGCAGGATTGTGCCTCATCAACATCGTATTCGCGTCGAAGTATCTCACCGAAGTGCGCAGGCCAGTGGCCGACAACGCCGACGGATCGAAGCCGGTACGGAAGGGCTCGCGCGAAGCGGTCCTGCGTGTGATCACACACCCGAGCGAACCAGCGTCGCGACTGGTGCTCATCTACGCCATTGCGATCGGCGCCTTTCAGGGCATCACCGCCATTCTCGCGCTGTTCCTCGCCGCGCGGTTCGGCGTCACGGCTGATACAATCGGCTATTTCTTCATGTACATCGGCGTACTGAGCGTGGTGGTGCGCGCGCTGTTCCTGGGGAAGATCGTGGACCGCTTCGGCGAAGCACAATTGAGCCGCTACGGATTGGTATTCCTCGCGATCGGACTGATCGGGATGTCGTTCTCGCATGACTACGTCACGCTGGCCCTGGCGGTCGGGATGCTACCGCTTGGCACCGCGTTCACCTTCCCCTGTGTCACCGCGATGCTGTCGCGCGTGGTCGCGGGATCGGAGCGCGGATTGTACATGGGCGTGCAGCAAACATACGGCGGGATCACGCGCGTCGGATTCCCGATCCTGCTCGGCGTTGCCTTCGATACGTTTGGAATGCAGAGCCCGTTCTGGATCAGTGCGACGTTGGTTTTGGCGACGTTGTTGTTGGGGAGAGATATGGAGTTGTATGCTCCGCGCGTTGCCAGGACGTCCTAGGGCCTTGGGCTTTGAGATGTGGATTTTGGCGGTGGGCTATTGGCTTGAGGTTCTGGGCAATGGGTTATGGGTTATGGGTGAGCTGCGTGGTGCACTACGGTGCTGCCCGCACCGGGGGGCCCGGCTTGGACCCAAAACCCAAGACACACTACCCACCACCCCAAGCCTCGAGCGTGTAGCCCACAGCGCGCGTTCTTCGCGGTGTCGGCGGTTCCACACATCCACTTTTATTCTGGCGGTTTTCGGCATGCGCCCTCAGTTCCGCTACTTCCTCCTCTTCGCCCTGTTCGCCGTTCCCGCCAGTACCGCGGACGCCCAATCCCCCCGCCAAATCCGCAGTGCCGACATCTATCGCCTGCGCGATGTCGGAGCCGCCCGTCTCTCACCCGACGGCGCCTGGATTGCCTACACCATCACCACCGTCGACTCGGCCAAGGACAAGAGCGATAGCGACGTGTGGATGGTGAATTACGAAGGCACGCGCACCATCCGGATGACGAGTTCACCGGAAGGCGAGAGCAATCCGCGGTGGAGTCCGGACAATCGCTATCTGAGCTTCGTTTCCGGTCGCTATGAGTCGAAGGGCGGCCAGGTATGGTTGCTCGATCGCGCTGGCGGCGACGCGGTACGGCTCACCGATCTCAAGGGCGGTGTGGGCGAGTACGAGTGGTCAACCGACGGCACGCGCTTGGCCGTGGTCTCGCACGACCCCGATCCCGAAGACGCGAAGCCCGACTCGCTGAAGAACAAGAATCCGAAGCCGATCGTGCTCGATCGGTACGCCTTCAAGCGCGACAACACCGGCTACCTCGATCGGTTGCGCGATCATGTGTACGTCGTCGATGTGGCCACCAGGAAGGCGGTGCAGATCACAACCGGTGACTTCGACGATCAATCGGTGCGTTGGTCTCCCGATGGCAAGCGACTGGCGTTCGTGAGCGAGCGTAGTGGCAGCGATCCCGATCGCACGAACAACGCCGACATCTACGTGGTCGACGCCACGGCTGGTGCGACGCCGGTGAAGCTCACTACATGGAGCGGCCCCGATGCGAGCCCAGTGTGGAGTCCCGACGGGCAGTTCATCGCCTATCTGCAAGGGAGCGAGCCGCAGCTGTCGGCGTACACGCAGAATACGATTGCGGTGGTGCCGAGTGGCGGTGGCGCGCCGCGTCTCATCGCCGCGTCACTCGACCGTGATGTGAACACGCTGTCGTGGAGTGCCGACGGCCGGACGTTGCGCTTCCTGCTGGGCGACGATCGCGCGGTGCATCTCGCGGCCGTGCCGGCGAACGGCGGCACCGTGTCGCGCGTACTCGAGGGTCGACGCGCGGTATCGTCGTACGACGCCTCGACCACTGGCCGCGTGGTGGTGAACGTGGCAACGGCCACACGCGCCGCCGAAGTATTCGCGTTCGAGAACGGTGTACTGCGTGCGCTCACTCATGTGAATGATTCGATCTTTACCGCGCTGGCGCTTGGCACCACCGAAGACGTGCAGTTCAAGAACAAAGACGGACTGACCGTGGGTGCGCTGCTGGTGAAGCCGGCCGGGTTCGACGCAAGCAAGAAGTATCCGCTCATGCTGCGCATTCACGGCGGTCCGAACGGACAGGACCAGCACGCGTTCTCATTCGAGCGCGAGCTGTTTGCCGCGAACGGCTACCTCGTGCTGGTGGTCAACTATCGCGGCAGCTCGGGACGTGGTCAGGCGTGGAAGAAGGCCATCTTCGCCGATTGGGGCAACAAGGAAGTACAGGATCTACTGGCCGGCGTGGATCACGTGATCCGTACGGGTATCGTGGACACCACGCGCATGGGCATTGGTGGCTGGAGCTACGGCGGAATTCTCACCGACTATACCATCGCCACCACTACGCGCTTCAAAGCGGCCACCAGTGGTGCCGGCAGTGCGCTGCAGACCACCATGTACGGTAGCGATCAGTACATCTACCAGTACGAGAACGAACTTGGCGCGCCGTGGAAGAATCCGAAGCTGTGGGAGAAGCTGTCGTACCCCTTCTGGCACGCCGACCGCATCACCACGCCCACGCTGTTCCTGGGGGGCGAGAAAGACTTCAACGTGCCCATCGCCGGCGGCGAGCAGATGTATCAGGCGCTCAAGTCACTGGGCGTGCCGAGTCAGATGATCGTGTATCCCGGACAGTTCCATGGCATCACGCGGCCAAGTTTTGTGAAGGACCGGTACGACCGCTACGTGGAGTGGTACGCGAAGTACTTGATGGGGGTGACGCCGTAGGGGGCGTCAGTCTCATTGCGCGCTACGCGCTCGCGGCGGTGATGCGCGATCGCAGGAACTCCGGGGCGAAGTCAGCGCCGCACGGCCAGACCACGGTGTGCAGCATCGGGTCGAGCCGCACCGCCGCAAAGTGGGCCGGATCTTTGAGGAGCTCGAACACCGGTGCATCGAGATCGTGACTCAGATCGGCCACACCCTCGACGCCATCGTTGAAGCGGAGCCAGAGAGTGTGCGCGGCGACCATACGCGCGTCAGTGACGTGGAGAATCGCTGGGGCAATCATGGACATTAGGCTATTCCCAGGGAGCGATGGGGACGACGGGGATACCGAGGCGTGCTCGGTCTCAGCTTGCGCGAAGGTCTTCTCTTGAATAGTCCCACCATTCTAGGAGGAATGCCAGTGGTCGACGAGGGAAGCGTCCGGACACCATGCCGGACCCGATCTCGACAGTCACTTCGTACTCGCCGTAGAGCGCGTGAAAGTGCGGCGGCGCGTGGTCACGGTAGAACATGACGACAGTGATTCCTAGAAAACGACTGACAATAGGCATGGCGACGGTCTCGATTAAGGTGTCGTCACCTGATTCGTCGAGTTCGTCACGAGTAGATAACCCGTATTACGGGAGCCTCATCAATCGATCGCCATGACTGGGCGTAGCGGGGCCCTGGTGGACCCGGCGTCGCAAGCGCACTTTGGAAGCAATGTCGATCATTTCGCAGCGCGTTGTCGCCGCAGTTGTCCGACGGAGCGATCGGCTCCTCGTTTGCCAACGACCGCCCCACAAGCGGCACGGCGGTCTCTGGGAATTTCCCGGCGGCAAGTGTGAATACGGTGAGTCTGACCATCAGGCGATCACTCGAGAGCTCGCTGAGGAACTCGCCGTACAGGTGACTGCCGTGGGAGACGCACTTTTTTCGGCATCGGACCCCGACTCACCTTTCCTGATCATATTTGTGCTTGTCGAAATTCCCGGCGAGCCAGCGTGCATTGAGCACGCGGCAATCGCCTGGGCGTCGCCGCAGGAGCTGGCGGCGTACGCACTCGCACCAAGCGACGCCCGCTTTGTGAACTCTCTCGGACGCATTGAATGAGCTTACCGATTGGCCTGTACGATCAACTCATTACCGATGCGTTGGCGGCGCGTCTGCAGGCATCGGGCAGCGACGCGCAGATCGACGAACTCGCTGGCGGAGAGGCGACGGGCCCGTTGCTCGACCTGATGGCCAGCACACTCTCGCGCCTGCTCGAGTCGTTCACGACCGACCCGCAGGACGCGCTGCTCAAGCAGCTCGAACTGGTGAACGGTGTACTCACGCACCTTCGCAGTAAGGCGAGCGTGAGCCAACGCGATGCGATCACGCTGCCACAGCAGCCAGCACGGCGACTTCGCGCTATTCGCGCCGGAGGAGAGGAAGCACGGCTACCGGAGACGGGACTGTCGGCCCCGTGGCTCTTCACCGCCGCAAAGGCGTCACCCTCGCTCTACCACGAAATCCTACGTGAAGCGGCTGACTGCGATCAGATCGACATTCTGGTCAGTTTCATCACCGTCTCGGGTGTGCGCAAGCTGTTGGATCTGCTGCAACGGGTCACGGCACCGAATGCGAGCGGCGTTGGGCGAACACGCATCCGTGTCTTGACCACGACCTATACGGGCGCGACGGAGCAAGCAGCGCTGGATATGCTGGCGCGTCTCACCGGCTGTGACGTAAAGATCTCGTTGGACGGGCGACGCACGCGACTGCACGCGAAAGCGTGGATCTTCCACCGCGCCACGGGATTCGGCTCAGCGTATATCGGCAGCGCTAATCTGTCAGGCGCAGCGTTACTCGGCGGGCTCGAATGGACTGTCAAACTCACGGAGCACACCCAGCGCGTGATCTACGACCGTGCGAAGGCGCACTTCGAAACGCTCTGGGAGGACAACGAGTTTACCAGCTACGACCCGGACGATGCGGAGTGCTCGCGGACGCTGGCGCGTGCGCTGTCGAAAGAGTCGTCGCACTCGGACAACGGCGTGCCCGTGCTGTTCGACATTGCGGCGAAGCAATACCAGACGGACATCCTCGAGCAGCTCGCCTTCGAGCGGGAACACGGTCGTACTCGCAACCTTCTCGTTGCGGCCACCGGCACCGGAAAGACCGTTATGGCCGCGCTCGACTACAAAGCGCAGGTACGGTCCGCCGGCTCTCGGCCGCGCTTGCTCTTCGTTGCGCACCGAGAGGAACTGCTATCACAAGCAATGCAGACGTACCGCGCTGTACTTCGCGACTACAGCTTCGGATCGCTCCTCGTTGGCGGGCAGCAGCCGGATTCGTTCGATCATCTGTTCGCCAGCATTCAGAGCCTGACCTCGCAGCGCATCGTGGAACGCTTCGGTGCGACGCACTGGCACACCGTTGTGATCGACGAATGTCATCGCATCGCGGCACCACAGTTCGATGCGCTCGCGCGCAGTGTGCAGCCGAAGCTCTTGCTTGGTCTCACCGCCACTCCGGAGCGAACCGACGGCGTGCCGATCGCAACGTACTTTGATTCGCGACCGGATGGCGCGCCCGCGGCTGAGCTCCGGCTTTGGCAGGCGCTGGATCTCCAGTTACTCGCGCCGTTCGAGTACTTCGGATGCAACGACGAGACCGACTTTTCCGAGGTTCCGTGGAACGGCGCTGGAGAGACCGCCGCGCTGGATCAGCTGCTCACGGGCAATCATGTGCGTGCTCGCATGGTCATTAGCGAATGGCATCGATTGTCCGGCAATGCGCGAAATACCAGAACGATCATATTTTGCGTGTCCCTGAACCATGCGCGCTTCATGACCGAACAGTTTGAGAAGGCGAATCTGCCAGTGATCTGTCTCACGGGAGGGTCTACTGAGACCGAACGTCGGGATGCTCCGCAGAAGCTCGCGCGTGGCGAGATCTGCGCGATCATCACGGTCGACTTGTACAATGAAGGTGTCGATATTCCGAACGTTGACACTCTGCTCTTCCTGCGCCCCACGCAAAGCGCCCTCGTGTTTCAGCAGCAGCTTGGACGCGGCCTCAGACTCGCCGACAACAAAAGCAGCTGCCTCGTGCTCGACTTCGTTGGGCGACATCGATCGGATTTCCGTTTCGACAAGTTGATCTCGTCGGTGACCGGCTTAAGCCGCCGAGAAGTCTTGAAGGGTGTCGAGGAGGGCTTTTCGACATTGCCGAGTGGTTGTCATATCCATCTTGAAGCACAGGCGAGAGAGCGTATCCTCGCTAATCTGAAATCGACGACCCAGCACACGTGGCAACGGTTACGTTCAGAATTGCAAAGCTACGCCGCGATGACCGGTCGAGTGACCGTACGGCTTGCCGACTTTCTGCACGACCAGGACATCGAGCTTTCGGAGGTCTACCGCGATGCGAGTCCGAGTGGCTGGACGCCGCTGCGTCGAGCGGCTGGGCTGCTTCCTCGAGACGAGGGCGGTGAGGGCGAAGCTCGTGCATCGCGCTCGCTGCGCTATTTGCTGCACGTCGATGATCCCGCGCAAATCCATCTCATTCGCCAGGTCGCGGAGTCAGGAAGCACTTACATTGCTTCCAGCGAAACGGAAGCGGTTCGTGCACAGATGCTCACGTATCAAGTGGAGCACTCGGGCGCGCTATCGTACGCAGACTACACCCGAAAGCTGAATGCAGAGCCGAACGTATTGACAGAACTCGGCGAGCTGGCGGATGTCCTCGAATCACGGAGCCGAGTTACCACACGTACCATCCCGGGCTTCGAGGATGTGCCGCTCGTGCTCCATGCGCGCTATGAGCGACGCGAGATACTTACCGCCATTGGCGTGCACACGGCGGCGGCACGACCAGCGTCGCGTGAGGGCGTCTTGCGATTGCCGGACAGCAAGGTTGAGGTGCTCTTCGTAACGCTTGACAAGTCTGACGGCTTTCGCGATCAGGTGGCCTACCACGATTATGCCGTCAGCCCCACGCGATTCCATTGGGAAACGCAGAATTCGGCAGGCCCGGACACCGCGGCGGGCCGGCGCTACATCGAAAGCGCAACGAACGGCTGGACCTTCCAACTCTTTGTACGCGAAACTCCGGAGCACGCGTTCGTGGCCTGCGGCGGTGCTCGAGCCGCGAAGCCAGGCGATGTATCCGGCGAGCGCCCGATGTCAATTTTCTGGACGCTGGATGTTGCCCTACCATTGGCTGTCTTCGGCGCATTCAGCGTACTCAAACAAGGGCGTTAGGAACGCGGCGACGTTTGCACCCCCCGCACCCACCCCGTCACCACCATCACCCTACCCAAC
>Ga0105044_10007676_pt1 | contig 14850 bp, 17 predicted proteins | sample MAT01_FD_78092 | JGI IMG/M metagenome (GOLD analysis project Ga0105044, IMG submission 78092) | Freshwater microbial communities from Lake Fryxell liftoff mats and glacier meltwater in Antarctica - MAT-01 | ecosystem: Environmental > Aquatic > Freshwater > Ice > Liftoff microbial mat | place...
ACGTGAGTCCCGTGGGCGGTTGTCTGGTGCACGGACCGGGCGTCGTCGCCGGCCATCTCGGGCGGCGGAGCTCGTTCGACGTTGTGCCCACCCTGCTCGACCTTGCCGGTTCACCGGCTCCGTGGCCGATCAACGGCCATCCGCTGCCGGTGGAGTTCGTCTCGGCGCAGACCACCGGCTAGCGCGGAACCTGGTCGCCACCAGTTCGACCGTCATGCCCGTCGAGTAGACGAGTCCTCGCGCCTGCTGCTTCGCCTGCGGTCGTCGCGTCAGCAGGCTCAGCGCGAGCCGGGCGGCGATCTTCACCGTGGTGTCGAGGGCGCCGGCCAAGGTGGGTGACTCGGTCGGCGGCTGGTGCTGACGGCTGAAGTGCACGGCGGCGCGACCGTGGCGGAAGACCTTGCGCAGCAGGACGCGAGCGCTCGTTGCGAGTCGGTAGGCGACGATCGAGTCGCCGACCCATACGAACGGCACACCCTGCCCGGCGGCGCGGACGAAGAACTCGATCTCGTCGAAGCCGTACTTGTACGACTCGTCAAACCCTCCGAGCGCCTCCCACACGCTGCGATGGAACGCCATGTTGGCGCCCATACCGCGTTCGGCACCCGAGACCTGCTCGGGCGCGACCAAAGGCTGCCCCCAGGCCTGCAGTCGTGGAGCGTTCAGCCACGAGATGTCGAGTGGCCCGGCGGCGACGGTGGGCGGTCCACCTCCGAGGGCGGTCCAGTAGCCCTGCAGCCAACCGGCCGCGACAACGTCGTCGCTGTCGCACAGGACGACGAGTGATCCGCGTGCTGCGGCGATGCCTGCGTTGCGGGCCACGTTCGTCCCGGCCTCCCGTGAGGCATCGACGATGCGCGTCGGGATGACCTCGGTGATCGGATGGGCGGCGACGAAAGCGTAGGTGCCGTCGGTGGACCCGTTGTCGGCCACCACCAGTTCCCACGTGCAGCTCGTCCGTTGTACGGCGAGGGCATCGAGCTGTTCACCGATGGTCGCAGCTCCGTTGCGCGCCGGGATCACCACGGTGACGTCGATGCCATCGCCCCTGCCCGTCATGCAAGCCGAGCGTAGCGACGAGGCGGTCCGTTGTACGGTCTGGTCGCGCGTTGGGCGTTGCGCATTGGCTCACAGCAGCGGTCATGGTTGTGACACCGTCGGACGCGAACGAAGTCGTCGCGTCCTACGCCTGGTGCATTGCGAGTGTCCGACCGGAAGACGCCCCGTGCGAGTGCGCCGTGGCGCCGGCCGCTGCCCGCAGCCGGTGGCGCTCCTGGCTCGCCTGGGCGTGTCGGCGTCACATGAAGGGCAAGGTCTCGGCGCAGGGCTGCTGCGAGACGTCATCACCAGGGTCGCAGTCCTTGGTACCGCAATCGGCCGTCAAGGTCTGCTCATCCACGCCGAGACACTCGAAGCCCGAAACTTCTACCTTCACCTCGTCCCGGAATTCGAGTCCTCGCCCACCGACGACCTGCACCTGCTACTGCTGATGAAAGACCTTCGACGCACCCTTGCCGAACCGAGCTGAGAGCCGTCGAGTCGATCTACTCGATACGGAGGCCCGATATCGCCCGGGCGATCACCAGCTGCTGGATCTCAGACGTGCCTTCGAAGATCGTGTGGCTCACGGTCCCGGGTTTTCTGGGTGTCGACGAGTGATGCTCGATGCCTCTGAGCAGCGGTTTCGCAAGCGTCGATGACGGCTCGTGTCGGTCTGTCCGGACAGTTCTAGGGATAATAGGGATCTCTCGGCGTCGCGAGATCGTCCCCGAGAGCCCTGGTAGACGAGGTGCGGTCTGTCGGGACGAGTCGGGACTCCAAAGCCGAGACTCGAATCTGGCGTTGCGGAACGACGCTGGTTCGAAGATCAACCAAAGATTCGGCCAAAGGCCCAGCTCCGGCGCTGCCGATGGAGACAGCCGAAGGGCCGTAGGGATCACCTGCTCATGTCACTGCGAGCCGACCCAGTCCAAGCCGGCCCGCCACGAAGTCGGCCATCAACTGAGGGGCAGCGGCGTCGAACCCGAGAAGGTCAAGCATGCCCGCATCGCTGTGGGTGGCGATGCTGAACCTGTTGGAGACCATGTCCGCCGCCGCTGTGAGGATATGTGACTGGGCACCAACCGATTCGCCAAGTGCACGGTCGGTGCCGCCTACCCAAACCACGCGCGCTCTGTGAAGCTCCTATTTCTGTCAAGGGGTTTGTTGGAGCCAGTCTCGGATTTTTTCGAGGCGTCGGGTGTCGCGAAGTAGTCCACGTTCGAGGCGCGAGATTTGGATTGCGCAAGTCGAGAACTGCTCTGCCACGACGGCGAGGCTGAGGCCGCGTTGGTTGCGGAGTTCGCGGACTTCAGCGCCGGTGACGAGCTCTGCGGGTGGGTTGACGAGCACGTTGTAGATCTCGCGGGCGACGTAGCGTTTGAGGCAGCGCATGATCTCTTTCTTGGACATGCCTTCGGCGGTACGCCGCTCGACGTAGGCGCGGGTGTTGGGATCGCGTTGCATCCGGTTGAGCACGATTGTGAACAAGGCGTTGTTCGCTCGGCGGTCGCCGCCGCGGTTCAGGCGATGCCGGTTCGTTTTGCCCGATGATGCTGGCATCGGGCAGACGCCGCAGAGCTTCGCGAACGCTGCTTCGGACCGGATTCGTTGGGGGTTGTCGCCGGCGGCAGCGAGGAGCTGTGCTGCGGAATGCACACCAACGCATGACAGGCCGATCAGGGCCGGGCAGTGGACTGTGACGAGGTCGTTGAGGCGGCCCTGTAGGCGGGCCAGATGGGCGTCGAGGAACTCGATCCGGCGGGCGATCTCACGGAGCGCGAAGCGGGTTTGTTGCTCGACGAGATCGGGGTGGTTGTCGCTGAATCGGCGGGCTCGACCGAGCTGGTTCAGGAACGACAGACCATCACGAAGACGGTGTCGTAACCCTGCGGGAGCTGCGACGATGATTGCTTTGAACTGATTGATCGCCCGTGTCCGGTCCTTCGACGCGGCGTGGTAGACCACCTCCAACTGGCGGATCGCTTCCACGCTGCCGTCACGCGCTTTCGGGATGCCGGTCGCCCGCCCGGAGATCACTGCACGCGCTGCAGCAACGGCGTCCAGAGTGTCGGTCTTGCCGTCTCGGCGGCGGGCTTTACGGTCCGGGCGATCGACCTCGATCACCTCCACACCTCCACCGGTGAGATGCCGGGTCAGCCCAGCGCCGTAGCTTCCGGTCGACTCGATACCGACCCGATCCAACGACCCATGGCTGGTCATCCAGTCCGCCAACGCGACGTATCCAGCGGTGGTTGTCGGGAACGATGCAGTGTCGAGTTCGCGGCCAGTGTCGGTGTCGCAGACAGCAGCGACGTGGACGTCGGCGTGGGTGCCGACCCCGCCGGTGACGCGACGATCTACAAGTGTCATCATGTTGATGGTCCTTCCAATTTCTCTCTTCGTAAACGGGTAGTTGTTGGGAGGGCCACGCTCAGCTCGGACAAGACAGCCAGGGGTCTGCGGTAACAGGTTCCTATGAGGTCACTTGCCGGGCGGGGCCGTCCGGGTGGTGGTCCCGATGAAGGGCCGACAATTCACAGTCAAGACACGTCGGTCAGTCGCACCCAGGGTCAAACCCAACAGCAGGACCACCACCTGGATTCTTTCCCAGATGACCGCCTCAAGACGGTCATCACATGATGGCTGTCGTACCCTTTTGCGAGGATGTCGGTATGGACGTTTCGGGTGAGTCCGACGACAACACGATCCGCCAACGCCGGAAGCGTCGGATCGACGACGTTCGCAAGGTGTTGGTCGAGGCCTACCGAAGCACGCAGGGTGAGGTCGATGATGGCTGAACTGCTCAGCGACCAACAGTACGTCGGCGAGTACGACGCCGACACCGGCGACCTCGTGCTCACCGGCACGACGCCAGGCCCGGCCGGTTCGTACGAGTTGCGGCTCGACATGATCTCGGTCGTGCTCGACGCCGCCGATCCCACGGTCGTCAACTTGATCACTGTGACGCAGGCCGACCGGGCACTCGGTGGATCCAACCGCCGCCTACTCGAGCGGTTGATCGGCGCCGAGGCATCCGACGCAGCGGTCGTCCTCTTGGGCACCAAAGACCGTCTGCGCCTCGGCCCACCGACCACCGGACCTCGGCTGGGCCCACAGCTGCAACAGGTCGAGATGGCGCGAGTGGTCGCGATGGCGAAGGTGGTGGTCGGGATGTCGATCGCCGACGACGCCGGACTGCTGCCGTTCGAACGAGCGCTCGGCCGGCTGGAGGCGTTTCATCTGATGTCGCTGCTTGATCTCAGGGCGGATGTCGACGACTGGCCCGACTTGGTGCACGTGGCGGCCGTCGACCTGCTCGACCTGACGCCCGACCGGATCGATCCGATCCTGCGGCCGCTCGTGATGGTGGTGTTCGAGCATGCATCGGCGGTCCTCGACGATCAACTGCTCGCCGCCCGACTCCGGCGCGCGGCGGCGACGTTCGGCCCGTTCGAGCCCGAGGCCTTCATCGTGGCCGAGTCGAGGATGGACTTCGACACGATGGCCCGAGGCGCCGGTGCGGCCTCGCCGGCCGTCGCTGCGTCGGCCGTGGCTGCGTCGACCCCGATGGTCGTGCCCGCCCAGCATCCGGTCGAGGTCGCGATCCACTCGCTTCCCAACCTGGTGGCCGGCAAGCTGCCATCGATCAATCGCACCAGCGGCGACGAGTACGAGGTTCGGTTGTCGGATTGGGCGGAACGCGCAAACGGGTGGTGGGCGCGTGCCTTCCGGGGGGCCGACGCGGTGCCGCTCGCTGCGGTGCCGCTGACCGCCGACGGCGACGACGCGGTCGCCCGGTTCCTCGTCGCTCGGTCGGACGCTGCATCGTTGGTGTTCGACATCGTCGACCGGCCCGGCGAATCACGCCCATCTGCGTCGGTCGCATCGTTGCGCGCCGCGATCGCCAGCGGCAAACGAGCTGCGCAGCTCGAGCGGTTGGAGCGGGGGTCACAAGCCGCCCAACAATGGCGTCGGTCGAGCGAGCTACACACTGCGGCCGGGGACGAATGGAGAGCGGCGTCGGCGCTCGCGCGTGCCGACCCATCCCGGCGACGCCGGCGCGGCGACGAGGTGCTCGTGAACGCGGTGATCAACGACTGGGTCGGTCCGGTCGCCGACGCGACTCAGCCCTGAGCCGACGCCCGGCCGTCCTCGTCGACTCCGATCGACCCGACGATCGAACGCAGCGCAGCCAGGTGACGGGCAAACGCCTTCTTGCCCTTCGATGTGATCCGATAGGTCGTTGCTCCGCCTCGGCCCCTGCTGGTCTTGGTGATCGTCACGTAGCCGACGGTCTCGAGCGTGGTCATCTGCTTCGACAGGTCGGAATCGCTGACGCCGAGGTGGGTTCGGAGGAACGAGAAGTCGGTGCTGGTCGAACTGTTGAGGATGGCCATCGCAGCCAGCCGCTTGGGCGGGTGGATGGCAGGGTCGATTTCGCCGATCACGGCAACCGTTGCCTCGTGCGCTCCGCTGCGTCGCTGTACCGGCGCTCATAGAGGGTGAGCCCGATCGTGACTGTTGCACATGCAACGATCGCGCGGCGCATACCATCTCGGAGTGACCGGATGGTCGACGACCGGCGCAGCGCCCGCTCGGCGATGTGTAGTTGCTGCTCGGTTCCGATCGGGGTGTCGCTGAACTCTCGATCACTTTCCATATCGGCAACCTTACCGATCACTTTCCAATTTGGCAACCAATCGTTGCTCGCTGCCGTTGTGTCGCGCTCAGAAGTGACGGCGGCTGCGCACCCAGGTGTCGAAGGCAACCGATGCGATGATTACCACACCGATCACGACGGTCTGCCAGAACGAACTGATCCGGGCGAGGATCAACACGTTCTGCAGAGTCGCGATGAGCAGCACGCCGACGACGGTGCCGAGCATGGTCCCCGAACCGCCGAAGAGTGCTGCGCTGCCGATGATGACGGCAGTGATGACGAGGAGTTCCAGCCCGGTTCCCGTGGTTCCCTGGGCGTAGAGCAGGAACGACAGACCAATGGTTCCCGCAAGCGCGCTGAGCGCGCCGAGAATCGCAAACGATGCGATGCGGACGCGGGCGGTCGCGATGCCACAGAGGCGAGCCGCTTCGCGGCTGCCCCCAACGGCGTAGACGTGGAAGCCGAAGCGGGTGAAGTGCAGGACGAAAGCTCCGAGAATCACCACTGCGAACATGATGATCAGCTGCATCGGGATGCCGAAGACCTTGCCGGTGCCGAGGAACGAAAAGCTGGAGATGTTCGGTTCGTTCTGGTCGAGGCTGATCGGCGCAGCGTTGGTGAGCAGCAACGCGATGCCTCGAAACACGCTCAAGGTGCCGAGGGTGACGATGAAGCTCGGCAGCTTCAAGGCAACCGTGAGGACGCCGTTGATGGCTCCGGCGACTGCACCAACAGCGACCCCAATCAGCAGCGCAATGACCCAATTGACGTCGCGTTCGAGCAGCATGCCGACCACCATGCTCGCCAAGACGTAGGTCGATCCGACGCTGAGGTCGATCTCTCCGCTGATGATGACGAAGGTCATCCCGACCGCCATGATGCCGATCAGGCTGGCTTGCTGGCCGACATTCAACAGGTTGTCGCTCGTTGCGAAATTGTCTGTAGCGAACGAGCCGTACAGACCAAGTGCCACGAGCGCCGTGATGACACCGATCTCGCGTTGGCGGATCAGCAACGCAAGTCTGCCTGGGGGTCGGCGCTGCGGTGTCGGTGCAACGCTCGGCACGCCGTGCAGTTCGTCCTGCGCCACCTGCATGTCGATCGTCATAGCATCCCTCGGTTCATTCCGTTTTGGTTCCGGTGGCGAGCGCCATCACGGTGCGTTCATCAGTTCGGCCGGCGTCGACGACGCCAGCGAGACGACCTTGGGCCATGACGACGATGCGGTCGCACGAGCGCAACAGCTCTGGCAGGTCGGACGAGGCCATGACCACTGCCGCGCCGTCCGATGCTGCCTCGGCGATGCGAGCATGGATCTCGGCCTTTGCGCCCACGTCGACGCCACGAGTGGGATCATCGAGCAGCAGCAGCCGCGGTTGGCGGGCGAGCCATCGACTGAGGATCACCTTCTGCTGATTGCCGCCGGAGAGTCCCGTAATCGATCCGCCAACGCTGCCGCGCACGTCGTAGTCGCGCAATCGATCGGTGGCCATCTGTTTGAGACGTCGGCGGCTGACCACTCCCAGCCGAGCCGCACCATCGATGTCGAGGATGGTCGAGTTGGCTGCCACGCTCATGTCGGGGAACAGTCCCTGGGATCGCCGTTCGGCGGGGACATAGCCGACCCGTCGGCGCATCGCTTCGCGTGGCGAGCGGATCCGTCGATCATCACCGTCGAGATTGATCCGGCCGGTCGTGGGCAGCGCGCCGAACAGTGACGCGACAAGTTCGCTGCGGCCGCTGTCCGGCAGCCCGGCGACTCCGACGATCTCGCCGGAGCGCACCGAGAACGTGACATCGGTGAACGCTTGGCCACTCAGATTGTCGACCTCGAGCAGCGATGGCCCGACGACCCGGTCACCTCGCTCCACCCGACCGGACAGCTCACGGCCGACCATTGCCTGGACGAGCTCGCCACTCGTCACCTCCGAGGTGCGCAGCGACGCGACAAGCCGTCCGTCGCGCAAAACGTGGATGGAGTCCGACAGCTCGAACACCTCGGGCAGTCGGTGCGACACGTAAACGATCGTCGTGCCCTGCTCGCGCAGCCGGCGCAGCAACCGGAACAATCGCTCGACTTCGTAGCTCGTCAGAGATGTCGTCGGCTCATCGAGAATCAGGACCCGGCAATCCCTCGCCAGGGCACGGACGATGAGCACAAGCTGTTGCTCAGCCACCGACAACGATCCAGCGCGAGCCCTCGGATCGATGTTTGTGTCGATCTGACGCAGCAAAGAAGCGGTCTCGGCGATCATCCCTCGTCGAGACGGAATCCAGCCCGGCTCGCGGCCGAGCAACACGTTCTCGGCGACCGACCGGTCGGCGCACAGAGCGATCTCCTGGGGCACCAGCGCGACACCGTGCTCGTGCAGCATCGCATCCGGCGTGAACGAGGCCACCGGGCGGCCGTCGATGAACACCGCACCGGAGTCAGGGCGTCGCAGCCCGGCCAGAATCGACATCAGCGTCGACTTGCCGGCTCCGTTCTCGCCCATCACCGCCGTCACCGTGCCAGCGACGATGTCGAGGCTGACCTGGTCGAGCGCCACGACGCCCGGGAAACGTTTGCCCAGCCCGCTCACGCTGATCGCGAGCGGGCTGGACGGCGGCAGAATCGACTCGGTCATCAGCCTTCGGGGACGACGGTGCCGGCGTTGTCGATGTTGATCAGGATCGGCGGCATCAGCACGGTCTGAGGCGGCGTACCTTTGGTGACGAATGCCTGCAACTGGCTGAGGGCGGTGAAGACCTGGCCGACCGGGTCCTGGCTGACGGCAAACGCAACCGTGCCGTTCTCGATCGCAGTGAGTGTCGATTGGAGGGCATCGGTACCGATGACCACCACCTCACCCGCCTTGCCCGCTGTCTCGGCCCACTTGGCGGCACCGCCGACGCTGCAGCAGTCGACCGAGGCGATCGCGATTGCGTCTGGGTTGGCCTGCATCGCGTTTTGGATGGCGTTGTACATCTGGCCGGGCTCGATGCCCGTGTTGATCGGTCCGACGAATTCGAGGTCGGGGTTGCTCGACAAGCCTTCCTCGAGGCCTTCCATTCGAGCGGTCGACCAGCCGGCCGCTGTGTCGACGGACACTGCGACGACCTTGCCCGACTTCCCTTCGAGCACCGCTGCGAGCTCAACGCCCAGATACTTGCCGAACTCCTTGTTGTCCTCGCCGATGAACGCCAGTTGCTTGCTGTTCGGCTGATCGGTGAAGACGGAGATGAACGGGATGCCCTCGTCGAAGGCGAGCTCGATGACCGGCTTGAGCGAGTCAACGTTGACGGCTGCGACGGCGATGCCGTCGACCTTCTTCTCCGCGATGAGCGTCTGGATCAAGGACACCTGGTCCTGGGCCGCTCCGGTCGGCGGGCCCTGCAATTCGGCGTCGATGCCGAGATCCGCGATCGCCTTTTCGACACCGACACGCTGAGCGGCGGTGTAAGGGCTGGAGAGATCGTTGGTGATGTAGACGAAGTTGAGCGTGTCTCCATTGGAGACGTGATCGGCGATGTACGAAGCGAGCTCGAAGCCGTCGAGCGCGCCGTTCGATTGCCCAGCCGAATCGGCGGTAGTTTCGGCGGTCGTTTCGGCCGTCGTGTCGACACCGCTCGCCGAATCGCTCGACGCAGGCGCCGCAGCCGTGGTGGTGGTGGTGGCTGCCTGGCCGTCGTCGCTGCCGCAGGCGGCAATCACCATTGCACCGGCCACTGCGAGCGCAGCCAGTCGTCCGAACCGTGTCGTGCTCATGTGTTCCCCCTCGTCGTCACGTATCGCAGCACCCCCGGTGCCGTCGTCGTGAAGTTGTACATGATTGATCATAGACATCACCTCGCCAACCGTCAAGATGGAATATCCGGCCTCGACAGCCGTGATGTCACCAGGCGGTGCCAGCGCACTTGACACAACCTGGTGAGCTATCACGGCCAGAGGGGTTGCGCACTTGCGGGAGCAGGACTATGTTCTCTCAGATCGAGACAAATCGTTTGCAGACATCTATGAACAAATCGGGCGATCGTCGCGCTCGCATCGTTGTCGTCGGCAGCTTTGGCGTCGGATTGACCTTCTCGATGGAGCGGGTACCCGATGCTGGCGAGACCGTTATCGGCCGTGCGTTTTCCGTCGACGACGGTGGCAAGGGTTCCAACCAGGCGATCGGCGCAGCCCGACTCGGAGCGACGGTCGCTCTGTGCACCGCGGTCGGCAGCGACTCCCATGGCGAGCGAGGCCGAGCACTCTGGAAGGAGGAGGGGGTCGATGCCACGCTCGCGACCACCATCTCCGGCAGCACGATGGTGGGAATGATCGTCGTCGACGAGCGCGGCGAAAATCGGATTGCGATCGTCCCAGGTGTGCTCGATGAGTTCACGCCCGATCTGCTCGACGGGCTCGATGCCGCGCTCACCGACGCCGACGTCTTGCTCGTGGGTCTCGAGATTCCCTTCGCCACAGCCCACGCGGCACTGGCTGCCGGACGGCGAGCGGGGGTCATCACGATCCTCAACCCTGCGCCGGCACCCGCTGGTGCACTCCCTTCCGAGATGCTCGCTCTCGTCGATCATCTGACACCCAACCGCAGCGAGGCAGCCAGGCTGGCAGGTCTTCCCGCCGACGCGGCAGCCGCCGATCTGCTCGCCGCGAATTGCCTGGTGACGATCCCCATCGTGGCGCTCACACTCGGCGGCGACGGAGTGTTGCTGCGAACCGAGAGCGGGACCGTTGCGATCAATGCGGTGCACGTCGACCCGGTCGTCGACACCACCGGCGCCGGCGATTCGTTCAACGCTGCCTACGCGGTGCGGATCGCCCTCGGTGACGAACCGGTGGCTGCGGCCCGGTTCGCCGTCCGAGCTGCCGGTCACTGTGTCGGGCGGGCACACGTCGTCCCCTCGCTCCCCCACCTCACCGACCTCGCGATCAAACAGCCGTTCCCGCAGGTGCTCACCACGGCGGTTGGAACGAAGGGGCACTCGCGATGAAGCGCAGCGGCATCCTCAACGCCGAACTCGCCCACGCTGTCGCATCGATCGGCCACGGTGACGGGCTGCTGGTGGTCGACGCAGGATTCCCGATCCCGCGCGACGCGTGGCGGATCGACCTAGCGATCAGCCGCAACATCCCCGACCTGCGGACCGTGCTCGACGTGATCGCCGATGAATTGATCGTCGAGGGCATCGTGGTCGCCGACGACGTGACGACGCACAACGCCCCGCTCCACCGGTGGCTCGAACAACGGTGGCCGGACGCGCCGCTCACCACGGTCCCGCACGCAGAGATGCTGGGCACTGCACCGGCCCGAGCCAAAGCGGTCGTGCGCACCGGAGCTTACGACCCGTGGGGCAACGTGCTGCTCCTGAGTGGGGTCGATGTTCCCGCATACTTTTCCACGCCGGGCGTCGTGGTGCCCGACTACTACCGCGACCGTATGGAAGCTGACTCGGCGTGAGCCAGGCCGATGTCGTCGGGGATCTCTCTCGCGAGTTGAGCCGTGACGCGCCCACGCCGCTGCACGATCAGATCGCCGCACTGATCCGACAGCGGGTCGTGTCGGGGCGGTGGCCGGCGCACATGCGCTTGCCGAGCGAGCCCGACCTCGCCCAACTGCTCGAGGTCGCGCGTGGCACCGTGCGCCGGGCAATGCGCAGCTTGACCGATGAAGGTCTGCTGGTCCAGCATCAGGGCCGGGGCACCTTCGTTGGTTCGCCGATGTTGGAGCAGTCCTTCGCTCAGGAGATCATCTCGACGGCGGAGGCGCTCGATCAGGCTGGCGTGCGGTACGAGACCACGGTCCTCCGACAGGAGGTCGCCGACGCCACCGAGCAGGTCGCCGGCCATCTGCACATGGTCGACAGCAACGCGCAGGTGGTGGCGATGCGCCGGATACGCGCCGTCGACGGTTTGCCGGTGTACGTGCTCGACAACTACGTCGTCGCCTCACGTTGCCCGGGTCTCGAATCAGCCGACCTCACCGTCCGACCGCTGTTCACGGTGCTCGAGCAGGACCATGGGCTCGTCGTTGACGGCGTCCAGCGCACGTTCCAGGCCCAGATCGCTTCAGCCGCCATCGCCGAGCTGCTCAACGTCGCGATCGGCAGCCCGGTGCTGTACCTCGAACAGATCTCCTACGACCACAACGCCGCACCGATCGAGTACTCCGACGTGTGGATACGCGGCGACAAACTCCGCCTCTCTGCTTGGTTGCGCCGATGAAAGGGAAGTCGATGTCCAGCGATGCCAACCGATCCCATCCGTACGTCGATCCCGATGTTGCCGTAGCCCTCGCCGGGGCAGACCCCGCCGCACCGGACTTCTGGGAGATGTCGCCGGCCGACGCTCGCGCAGCAATGGACGCAATGGCCGACGCGATGCTGCCGGCGATCGATTTGGCCGAAGTGCGCGATCTCCAACTCGCGAGCGACGGCCTGTCCATCGACGCTCGGCTCTACCGGCCCAACCCGGCGTCGCCCGGACCGTTGCTCGTGTTCTTCCACGGCGGCGGCTGGGAGATCGGATCGGTAGCGAACTTCGACACGCTGATCCGTCGTCTTGCGCACGACAGTGGCGTGTCGGTGTTGAGCGTCGAGTATCGGCTTGCACCCGAGCACCCGTTCCCGGCCGGCCTCGACGACTGTGTCGCAGCAGTACGATGGGTCGAAGCGAATGCCGACTCGATCGGTTTCGATCGGTCGTTCCTGGCGGTCGGCGGCGATTCCTCAGGCGGCAATCTCGCCGCTGCGGTGGCCCAGGTACTGCGCGATGAAGCTGGTCCGACCATCGATCATCAACTCTTGATCTATCCAGTCGTCAACCGCCGGTTCGACACCGAGTCGTACGAGCAGTTCGGCACCGGCCACTTCCTCACCCGGGCGACCATGCAGTCGTTCTGGCAGCTCTACATCGGTCACGAGGGGTCTCCGGCCTACGCCGATCTGCATGCCGCCGGAGAGCTCGCCGGGCTGCCGCCGGCAACGGTCTTCACTTGCGGCCTCGACGTGTTACGCGACGAAGGAGACGGCTACGCTGCCGACCTCGCCGCCGCCGGCGTCGCCGTCACCCACATCCGGGTCGCCGGATTGCTGCACGGCATCTGGTGCATGGACGCATCCGGCGAGCGCGCCTACCAGTTCGGCCTCGACATCGCGGCTGCACTCGCGCGTGCCGTCGCTCGCTCTCCACGCACGGTCGATTCCCTGTCTTCGCCCACGGCCGTCCCGGCCTGAATCTGGAGTTCACATGCTCACCCAGGAACAGCTGGCTCAGTACCGGGTGCACGGCTATTGCGTCGTCCCCCAGTTGCTCACCGACGTCGAGGTCACCTCGTTCCGCGATCGTGCCCGCGTTGACATGCGCCAGCAAGCGAGCGACGGAACGATGCTCGCCAAGGGCGACAGCGACGGAAACACGACCCTGCTCAAGATGTGGCACGAGGCCGGCGACGATCTGTACGGATTCGTCGCTCGCGATCAGCGACTGGTCGACATCTCACGCCAGTTGATCGGCGACGACGTGTACCTGTACAGCCACAAGATGACGATGAAAGAGCCGATGGAGGGTGGCGCATGGGAGTGGCATCAGGACTACGGCTACTGGTATCAGAACCGCTGCCTAGCGCCCGATATGTTGAGCATCTGGATCGCTCTCGACCCGTCGATCCAGGCCAACGGTTGTCTACAAGTGCTGCGCGGATCGCACGCGCTCGGTCGCCTCGACCATCACCGGGTCAACGACCAGACCATCGTCGACGAGGAATACCTCGCTGCCGCGATCGAACGGTTCGAGCTGGAATACGTCGAACTCGCGCCCGGCGACGGGCTCGTGTTCCATTGCAACCTGCTCCACCGCTCCGACGCCAACGGCAGCGAGATTCCGCGTTGGGGCTACATTGCGTCGTACAACACGATCGTCAACCAACCCTTCCGACAGGTGCGCGAATATGGCAACTTCAGCGAACTGCGTCCCGTTCCAGCCGGCACCCTGATGTCGACCATCTGAGCTCGGCGTCAGCCTCGGCCGGCGAAATCCATCAACTGCTCGGCACCCTTGGTCAAGGCATCTCGGAGGTCAGCTTCGTCGACGGTGAGCAGCGGATGAGGCTCCCCTGCTTCGATGAACGGGTCCAGCGAAACCATGGACCGTTCTGATTACTCCGATGTCATTCGGTCCGCAAGCCCCTGATTTCTATGGGTTTGGGACAGGATGATACTAGAAGGCACGCCGCGATACGTAGGGGTACGCCACGGCACTCAACGGACAATCGGCTGTGACCAAGTTCACATTCGATCTGGCCGTGCTGACACGGCCCTCGTCGGCCGAAGACGAGGCTGCCGACTACCTCAGCTCGATGCGGCGCTCGCAACCGTGACGCCGGCGGCGAGCGTGACTCGTGCGTAGCCGACTCCGAACTGATCTCCGTAGTTGATGTCCGCAGTCACGGTCGAGCCGTCGGACAGTGTGACGGTGATCGTCGTCGGCGGCGGGCCCTGCTCGAACTTCGGCGCGAGCGGGTCCGTCGGCGCGGGGCTGATCTCGATCAACGCCGGTCGGGCGAGGAGGATCGCGCCACCGTCTGTCGGGATGATTCCTACCTCCGGGCTGATGAACGAGTCGTCGATGCAACCGGTGCCAGCTGGTGTACGCCAGCACAGCTCGGTGCCACCCGCTGCCGTCTGCCGCTCGGAGATGTCGAGATCCGCGAACCATCTCCAATAGCTCAGCTCACTGCCGGCCGGGATGGTCAAGGGAGTGTCGTTGAGACCAACAGTAGCCGGCAGCGTCTGCCCGGGGACCTTGTCCGCCACACCCGGATTCACCGAGGCGGTACCCACCGAGGTGATGCTGTCGCCCTCGGGAAGTTGGTATCGGGCTACACCCCAACTGATCGTGTCATCCAGAACGATGGGTGCGGTCAAGATCGCACCACTTGCAAGTTGTACGTCCAGTGTCGTCTTGCCGTCGGTCACTCCCGTCACGACGAGCGTCTGCCCGCCAGCCGTTGGCACGATCAGCGGAAGCGCTCCTGGGTAGTCATCGGCTAGGCACTCCGAACCGACGGGGGTGCGCCAGCAGAGCATCGTTGGTGATTGGCCGCTCGGGACTTGGTACCAGGCGACGTCCAGGTCCGGCTGGAGCCGATACCAATCGGTCGGTGCCG
>Ga0105044_10007679_pt1 | contig 14848 bp, 11 predicted proteins | sample MAT01_FD_78092 | JGI IMG/M metagenome (GOLD analysis project Ga0105044, IMG submission 78092) | Freshwater microbial communities from Lake Fryxell liftoff mats and glacier meltwater in Antarctica - MAT-01 | ecosystem: Environmental > Aquatic > Freshwater > Ice > Liftoff microbial mat | place...
CGATACAGGGCTCCAAAGCACATCGTCGAGGAAAAGGTCGAGGGACGTTTGCAGGGCGGAAACGATCGCGGGCTCGAACCCCGGGAATCGCTTTGGATCCTTGGCGAGGTCACTAGCATGGTCAAGCTTCAGCCAGGTGTGCAGAAAGCCTCGCATCTTGTCGCGGGAACGAACATCTCCAAGCATCCGCTCCGCCTGGCTGGCGACCTGCTCGCGAGTGGCCAGTTTACCATCCGCGGCGGCCTTCAAAAGCGGCTCGTCCGGCGGGGAATCCCACAGCGCGAACGCGAGACGCGAAGCGACGGCGAACTGGCCGCTGCCCGCAGCCTCGCGATAGAGGAATCGCGGCGAGAGCAGCGTCAGCAGCACCACACGCTTCACGGCGATCTCGTCGTCTTTGGCTGCGTCGAACTGCCGCTCCACGTAGAGCGCTCGCTCGTCCGTCGTCAACGGCTTGCGGAAGGCTCGCGACACGAACTTCGCAGCGAACTCCTTCACCTTCACACGGCGATCCGGGGCCGCGTCCTTCGTATTCGCCAGTTCGTTCAGCCTGGGAAGGATGTAACTCGCCGCTTCAAGCGCGGCGTTCGTAACCGCGGAGTCCCACTCCTTGGACACACGAGTGCCACGCTCCCAACCCAGGCTGCGGTCGTCCGGCGGGAAGGTCGTCGGGCACACGAAGAGTTCCGGGAACTTGCCAGGAGCGAGGTTCCGCCGCGAAATCACCTCCAGGGTGCCGTGCGGCGGCTTCCACAACAGGGCCATCTGCGCCGGCTTCCTCGGCGGCTTCACGCCCTTCTTCGAGTCGTCCACACCCTGCTTCGCCTTCAGAAACTCGAGCCGAATCGGACACGGCCGACCACCAAGCAGGTAGACCTGCCCGCGATATTCAAGGTCGGTGCCCGACTTCACGAAGGCGTCGATGATCGGCTTCTTCGCGTCATTGACCCACAGCCGAGTGGCGTGATCGGTGCGGACGACGAACTCGTACACTCCCGTGACCGGAGCGAGGACGGCCCCGGTCCAGCGGGCGGCGAACTGATCCGGATCGATCTTCGGCCCGGGGCTCTCGAGCTTCCAGTCAAACTCGACCTCGGGATCGGTCCGCAACAGAGCCGAATTGTTGAAGCCGCGGGAGGCGAAGTACTCGCCCTTGAGCCCGCGGGGGCCGTCCCATTTCTCCGGGGCGGTGCGGAAACTGCCGACGAGATCTGCGACGGTGTTGCGATACTGGCCGACGGTGAGGCGTGCGAGTTCGACCCGCGGCGGCTTGTTGCGGGCCTGGGCCTCAAGCGAGTAGAAGGCGTCGTGAATGTAAGCCGCCACGCGGTCGGCGTCCGGCCCGACGCAGGTGCCCGGCTTGTCCTCCGGCATTGTCTTGGCAATGACCCTCGCCAGCTGTGCCGGTGCCAGGTCCCCGAGAAGAGGCTGGTCGTACTTCCCCTTCACACCCTCGCCGGTCGCACCGTGGCACGAGGCGCACTTCGTGCGGTAAATCTGCTCCCCAGCCGAATCCGCCGCGAATGACAGCGTGGTCCAGCCGAAAGCCATCACAAAGCTGAGGAGAAATCGTGTAAGCATCGCGGAGGGAAATCGTGCGGAGGAAAAGTCAAAGCGATCGACAGGGGCACTACTATCTTCGGCTGCCGGAGGGAGAGAGTCAAGTTCGCTCGGAGGATTTCGGAACCGGTCGACGTTCTCCGCTGTGAATCTTCCAAAGCCACGCCGGGGACTCTGTTCGTCCTTACAATGCCGTGACGGAGAATCTCGTATGAGCACGGCTGGTATTCGCTACGCCCACACGAACGTAATCGCCCGCGAATGGAAGGCCCTCGCTCGCTTTTATGTCGAGGTTTTCGGCTGCGAGCCGGTCGGCCCTGAACGCGACCATCACGGGCCGGACCGCGAGGCTCTCACGAACATTCCGGACGCTCACTGGCGTGGTCGGCACTTTCGCCTTCCAGGCCATGGCGATCACGGGCCGACGCTCGAGATCTTCGAGTTCGAGCAGAAACTGGCTCGCGGTGGCGAACCGGTCATCAATCGCCCCGGCTTCACACATCTCGCCTTCGAGGTGCCAGACGTTGCAGCGAAGCGGCAGGAAATCCTCGCTCGTGGTGGTCGCGAGATCGGCCAGGTGGTGACGCTTGACATCCCTGGCGCCGGTCAGTTGATGCTTGTGTATCTCACGGATCCCGAAGGCAACATCCTCGAACTGCAACACTGGCAGAAGGTTTGACAGCCACGCATTGCGGATCGCCCATCACCCCTCTGGAGCAAGATATGTCGGAGAAGCGTTTCGTCGGTAAATCGGTCCTGGTGACCGGCGGTTCGCGCGGCATCGGTGCCGCCATCGCCACGCGGTTCGGCCGCGAGGGGGCCAAGGTGGCCGTCAACTACGCCAGCAGCGCCGCGGCCGCGGAGGGAGTGGTCGAAGCGATCAAGGCCGCCGGCGGCGAGGCGTTCGCCGTCAAGGCGGACATCAGCAACCCGGACGACATCCCACCGATGTTCGACGCGATCCGCAAGCACCATGGCGGGCTCGATGTGCTCGTCAACAATGCCGGGATCATGCACCGAATCTTCCTGCCGGACGTGACCGCCGCGGACTTTGACGACCACTTCCACACGAATGTCCGCGGCCCATTGCTCGTGACGCGCTACGCCGCCGCGATGATCCCGCCTGGAGGATCGATTGTCAACGTCTCAAGCGCGATCACCCGGCTCGCGTATCCGGGCTCGGTCGTTTACTCCATGACGAAAGCCTGCCTGGACATGATGACGCAGGTGCTGGCCGTGGAACTGGGCCCCAAGGGCATCCGCGTCAACACGATCAGCCCGGGTTCGACCCTGACGGACATGAATAGTGCGAAGAGCGGCAAGACGGACGAGGAGTTCGCAAAGGAGATCGCCTCCACGCCGCTGGGCCGCATCGGCACGCCGGACGACATCGCGGACGCCGCCGTGTTCCTTGCGAGCCCGGACGCACGCTGGGTCACCGGCGCCAAGCTCGATTGCGCCGGGGGACTTCGGGGGTGAGTGTTGCAGGCGGTTTATCCCGCTCGCAGGGCCGCGGAGTCCTTCACGCCGAGGTTCTCGTAGATCTGCCGGGTCGCGTCGGACTTGTTGAGCGTGTAGAAGTGGATGCCGCGGACGCCGTTGTGCAGGAGGTCCGCACATTGCTCCGTCGCCCAACTGATGCCCACTCGTGTGACAGCGGAATCGTCCTCGCAGCGGCCCACGGCTCGTAAGAGCTTCGCGGGAATGCGAGCCCCGAGCGCCAGGTCCGCCATGCGGATCATCCCGCTCTTGCTGGTGACGGGCATAATGCCCACCACGATCGGCACCCGGATGCCCGCCAGGTGGCAGCGTTCGCGGAAGTCGTAAAAGTCTCGGTTCTCGAAGAAGAGTTGCGTGCAGATGTAGTCCGCCCCCGCGTCCACCTTTTGCTTCAGGTGGTCCATCTCCTTGATGCGGTTCGGGCAGCCCGGATGCCCCTCGGGGAAGCCCGCCACGCCGACCCCGAAGCCGCGGCGATCCTTCACGTTCGTTCGCGACCGGATAAACTTCACCAGCCCGTCCGCGTACTGGAAGGCGTCCTTGGTGCGGTCGAAGTTCTCGAGATTCTTGGGCGGATCGCCGCCGAGCGCGAGGATGTTCTCGATGCCCGAGGCCGCGTAGCGATCAAGGATCGAAGTCATCTCTTCGAGCGAATGGCAGACGCACGTCAGGTGCGAGACGGCCGTGAGGTTCGTCTCCTTCTGAATGCGGATGATCAGGTCATGCGTCCGTTCGCGCGTGGAGCCGCCGGCGCCGTACGTCACGGACACAAACGAGGGTTTCAGTGTCTGGAGTGCCGCGATGTTGCGGAAGAGTTCTTCCGAGGCTTCGTCGGTCTTCGGGGGGAAGAACTCGAAGCTGAAGGTGGTCGCATCCTGAGCAAAGATATCCTGAATGTGCATGGCTAATTCCGCTGACAGACGTTGGCGAGGCGACCCAAGGCCGCGATCTTTCGCGTATATCTTATCCAAGCCCTCAGCGAAGATCTCGAAGATCCGGCAACAAGGCCGGCACGCCCGGGATCGTGGTGCCTGCGCCCGCGGTGAGGCGTACGCCGCGCACGGGTCGACTCAGGGCATCGAACGCATACGTCTCGCATCGGCTATCGGACCACGTCAGGTTAAGTTCTTCTTCCCCCGCTCGCAAGGTCACACTGGCCGAGATCGCGTCGCCCGGGCGAAAAACCAGCACGCGGGGCACTTCCCCCTTGAAGTGCAGCCGCGTCTCTCCTTGGCTGCGAAGTCCTTCGCCGACAGGGCTGAAACGATACGTTCGGACCTCCCCCACCCGCGGCAGGTGAGTGATCGTGAGATCCCGCTTCGGCACCGCTCGCTGAGTCAGTAGGTCATCGGGCACGATCACTTCCAGGGAATCCAGGTGAAGTTCAAACTCTTTCACCTGGAGGAAAGCGGCCAGCTCCGCGACGGGATCCTCCGCCTTCGCGTTTCGAAGCCGAGCCAGCAGCGTCAGCAGTCGGCCCCAGTCCTGGAAGCCGGTATCCTGGAGCCGTGTTGCTACCTGGCTCCAGCCCTCGGAGTCGTCCTTCATTCTCGGCATTGGGCCCATTGTGGCGAGGATCCTCGCTCGAACGTGGGACATGCCGCGCTGGAACGATCGCTCGAGTCGTCGGCTCAGCTCCGTTCGCCCCGGTTCCGGAAATCGAGTGAGCGACCACTGAGGATATGTCTGTACCATTGTGGGATACTGGTGCGAAAGCTGCGTCAGCCGCTCACGTGCGAGAGTTGAAGTCTCCACTTCCGGCAGGTCGAGCACCGCGGACTTGCGTTCGGGCCCCGCCGTGAGGCCGAGCGCATCCGCCAGGTCGCGCAGGTCCAGTAATCGATCGCGATTGAACACCCAATCCTGGCGGGCCTGGTAGACACGGTCGAACTCGAAGGGTGTCGCATGGGTCGGCGGATCGCCGCGCGGGAACGGCACTTCGGCCGAGCCCGGGAGAGGCTCGTTCAGCTTGAAGGGAGTCAGGCCGCTTCGCTTGAGGAAACGGTCAACGCTCGGCCGCCAGTCGCCGTCGAAGGTGGCGGTGCTTTCTAGAGCCCCTGCTTCACGGATCAGGTCGCGGTACCAGTTTTCCCAGGCTCGCACGCCGTCGCGAATTGCGGGGATGTCCGCCAACCACTTCGCTCGGTGCCGCCCGGCTTCTGTGTCGCCCCACGGATGGTCGCTGTCCGAGGGCCAGCTTGAGGCGATTCGTTCCTCGGTCCTTTCGAGTTCCTCAAGACTGCGTGCGTCCGCCGGAACGGGGCCGCCAAGGAGCCGTTTGCGAAAGGACTCATACTCCTCGATCTCGTGGAGATGCACGCGGACATATTCACCAAGGCCCGTCGGCAGCGACTCGAAGGCGGATGCGTCCCGGAAGGCTTCGAGCGTCTGGCGATTGCGGGCCAGGTTGCGTGCCGCGAGCCTTACCGAGGTTTCCCCCTCGCGATGCTGGAAGTCGCGGATCTGTTCCTCAAGCTGTGCCACGCCAGCCTCGGGATGCCGGGCGAGCAAGCCGATGAGCATGGCCACCAGGACGGCGACGACGGCGCTCGAGGCCCGGACAGTCCAGCCCAGCCGGCGCTGCGAGTGCTCGGCACGCTGGTGGTGCTGCCGTGCGGCAGCGAGGCTTTCGCGGAAGAGATCCGCGACTCCGAACGGGGTATCCGAGTATGAGCTCGCATCGGCGAGACGCGGCCATCGGACCGCACTCGCGTAAGTCTTCACGCGGAGGCTGCCAAAGGGCAAGTGCTGCGAAGCGTCTTCCGCGGCCTTCAGGAACTCCGCGAACCGCTCCGCGACGAACGCCTTTCGCTTCTCGACACGCTGCTGCCAGAGTTCGCTCGTGTCGCCGGGTTGGGCGAGTCGATCGCACTGCGTTAGCACGATCGACACGGGCCACCCGCCAACGCTGCGGTTCCACTCACGACGGGTTCCGATCGATTCGAGGAATTCGTGGAATGCCTGGAAAGAGGCTGCGAGTTCCGCGTCGTCCGCCCCGGCCGAGATCGCGAGCACGAGGGCATCCGCCTGCTCGATCGCGAAGGCAAGTTCCGAGGTGCGCTTCGGATCGCCAGGTTTTCCGGGGCTCTTCAGGATTTCTTCCGCCGCGGCCCCCGCACTGTCGACGATCATCACCAGGCCAGGCTCTCCCGGTTCCTTCCCGCCGGCATGCCAGGGGCGAAGGCGAAGACGATGGGGAATCACCAGCGAGGCGGAAGATTCGGGGGAGACATTCGCTTGGACTCGCTCGCGCAGAGGCTCAAGAGATGCCTCCGGATCGACAATCTCCGCGCCCAGCCGCTCGCCCTGCGTTCGTGCCACCTGGGCGAGGGCGCCAAGAAGGGACGACTTCCCCGCCCCGGCCCGGCCGAAGAGCAGCAATCGCGGCAGAGATTCCTGGGGCTGGCGCATTCGCGTCACGGTTTCGCGGGACGGAGAACGTTCATGCCGGCCTGCTCGGCCCAGCGCTCCAACTGGTTCACGGCGGGGTGATCGCGAGCCGGGGCGTTGCGTTCGGGGAACTGGATCGCGAGTGTGAGCTTCGTGGCGTCCATCGGCTTCCGAGCCAGCAGACGTTTCTTGGACTCATCGAATGTGATCGGTTCCACATCGCCATCGATCTGGTAGAAACGGCCTGACTGCACATCCGTTCCGCCAAGTATGGTGACGTTGAGGATCAAATCCATGGGAGAAACCGCCGTCGCCAACGCCTTCGGAGTCGAAGGTGGGGTCGTGGTGACGACGGAAACGGGGGAAGTGGAGCCGTCCTGCGAACTCGTTCCCGATTCTTCGCCTCCGCCCCCGCCAAAGAGCCCTTCCCCGCCGCTGCCGAAGAGCACGAGCGCCGCCACGATCGAGGCGGTGAGGCCACCCAGGCGACGGAGGAATCGCTTGAGGCCCGGCTTCCATTTCCCGCCCGTGAGTGCTCGATCCAGCAGGAAGATGACGGCGCCCGTGATGATGAGCCCAAACACGAAGGCCCCCGCGACGGCGAGAACCTTTACAGCGATCGCTGTCGCGCCATCGGGCGAAAGCCCCAGCATCTGCGGAATCGCGCTCGACACAGGCATCACTCCTTCTTGGGCTTCACCAGGGATCGCCCCTGCTCGTCCACGGGCCCCACTGCGATGATCGACAGCGTCTTCGGATCGATATGCTGCCGGGCCATGGACTGGACATCCGCAGGGGTCACCTTCGCGACCTCCCGCCGGTACGTTTCCAGGAAATCAAATCCTAGCGAATATCGTTCCGCTTCCAGCAATTGGCTGGCAACGCTGCCGAGTGTGCTGAAACGGAACGGCAGGCTGCCCAGAAGATACTTCTTGGCGTCATCCACTTCGGTATCGGTCGGAGCTTCGTCGCGGAGGCGGTTCACTTCCTTGAGAAACCCGTCGCGCACCCAGAGGAGTTTATCAGGGAAGGTGCCAACGTATCCCAGGAATGTGCCTGGTTGCGTACCAGCGGAAGCCGTGATGGTGGCGCGAACCGTGTAAGCCAGCCCCTGGCGATCACGAAGGTTTGCCGAGAGGCGATCGGTGAAACCGGGGCCGACGCCGAGGACGTTATCCATCACTAGCAGCTTGTAGTAATCCGGGTGCTTGCGTGTGATGCCAAGTTGGCCGATGTGCAGGTGCACCTGGGCCGCGTTGGGATCGGAGACGAACTTCTGGGTGACGGCCGTCGCCTTCTCAGGCGCGGCATAGCTCAGTTTCTCCAACTCGGCTCGCTTCCAGTCTTTCGTGAGGGCGGTAACCTTCGCGATCAAGTCGTCCGTCGCGAAGTCGCCCACCACGACCACGACCGCCTGCTGGGGCACGAAGGTCTGCGCATGGAACGCCTTGCAATCCTGGGGCGTGAGCTTCTTCACCGTGTCCTGCGTTCCGAGTGCCGATCGGCCAAAGGGGTGCGGCCCATAGACCATCGCGTGAAAGAGATTCGTGGCCCGGGCTTGCGGGTCGGCGTCAGCTTCCTCAATGGCGGAGAGTTGCTGCTCGCGAACGCGATCGAACTCCGATTGCGGGAAGGTCGGCTTCGTGAGGCATTCAAAAAACAAGCCCAGGCCGAGGTCGGTGTCGGGCGTGAGAACCTGGCAAGCGCCTCCCTGGGCGCCGAGGGAGAGGGAACCGCCCGAGTCTTCGATGAGCTTCGAGATCTCCTTGCCGGTATGGGCATTGGTACCTTCCTCGAGCAGGTCGCCGACAAGACTGGCGATGCCGGCCTTGTCGGCCGGTTCGCGGAGTCGGATGTCACGCACCTCCGCCCGGGAATAGACGATCGGCAAGCGATGGTCCTCGAGCGTGATGAGCGTGAGGCCGTTGGGCAGCACGGTTCGCCGAGCCTTCGTGAGGCTGGAGGCGCCTCCGCCAGGCGTGGGACCGGCGTTGGCGTTCGACCGCGAGCGACTGCGCGAGGAGTCGCCACGCGCCGGCGCACTGGCGCCGGCCTTCTCGTCCTTCGGCACGGACCAGACGATCGCGGCGGAACTGCGAGCCAGGTATGCCCTGGCCGCCCGCTGAATGTCCGCCTTGGTAACGGCGCTCAGGCGTTCGATGTTGTCGCGATGGAAGGCCGGCACGTTCTCCCCGCCAGGATAGGTCGCGGTGACTGCGATCGAGTTCGCGAGATCGTGAACGCTCTCCCGCGCGAACAGCATCCTTGCCAGGATCTTCTTGCGGGCTCGCGCGAGTTCCGCGTCGGAGACGGGTTCGTTCGCGAGCTTTTCGATCTCCGCGAAGGCCAGTTCCTCCGCACGCTGGCGATCCTTCCCCTTCAGGAGTTCGACGTGCACACTGAACCATCCGGGGTAACGGCCGGCCTGGTTGCCGGCATTCACCCCGCTGGCGATGCGCTCGTCCTCCACCAACTTGCGGTAAAGACGGGAGGTCTTGCCACTGCTGAGGATCGTCTCGACGAAGTCCAGGACGGGATCATCCGCATGGCCGACAGCCACGGTGTTGAAGCCGATCATCAGGCGAGGAACTTCAAACTTTGACGCGAACTCCTTGCGAACCTGGGCCGTTCGCTTGGCGGTCGTCGGCACCGGCTTTCGCTTTGGCAGGTCGAACGACGGGATCACGCCGAGTTGCTTGCGAATGCGGGCCATCGCGTCCACGGAGTCGAAGCCGCCGACGATGACGAGGCTCGCATTGTTCGGGTGGTACCACTTGTCGTAGTGCCGCTTGATAATCTCGGCGGTGGCGCCGCGGACGTGGGCCTTGTCGCCAATCACGGGGTGGGAATACGGGGCCTCCTTCGCGAAAAGAATCGGCAGGATCGCCTTGGATTCCAGGTCCCACGGGCCATCCTCGCCGCCGTCGAGTTCCGCGATGACGGCTCCCTTCTCCTGCTCGAATTCGTGCCTGGCGTCGATGCGAACGTTCCTCATCCGGTCCGCTTCAATGTCGAGTGCGGTCGTCCAGCGATCCGAGGCAAAGTCGAAGTGATAGACGGTCATGTCCTCGCTGGTGTAGGCGTTATTGTGGCCCCCGTTCCGCTGGGTGGCGCGGTCGATGTCGCCGGGCATGAGCTTGTCGGTGCCCTTGAAAAGGAGATGTTCGAGGTAATGGGAAAGGCCGGTCTGATCCTTCTCCTCGTCGCCAGAGCCGACACGGTAAGCGACCATCGTGGAAACGGTGGCCGCTCCCGGGACGGGCAGGAGGTAAACGCGAAGCCCGTTGGGCAGGGTCTCCATTTGCAGGCCGGAGTAAAGGTTGCCCGCGGAGCGAACCAGCAGATCGGGGCTGCTCGCGGGTTCCGCCGCATGGAGAGAAGCGGACAAGACCGTCAGGGCCGCCAGAATCATCGCGAATAAGGATTGACGGAATGACATGAGAATCTCCGCGGGATGTTCCGTTCCACGAGACTCAGTTTACGACGAGGGGAGAAGTCAGCCCAGTTCTCGTTTTCGAGCGAGATTGACAGGGTTTGGTGATCGGGGTAAGTAGCCGAGTCATGAAACAGACTCGGCTCTTCCGCAAGGAGCGACCTTTGCCACTGCTGCCTGGTCTTTCTTACGCTCGCTTACGGAAACCGGTTCGACTCGACCGGCCCGAGGCTGCAGCGTCGCCTGCGGTGCAACCAGATCGAGCCGGCTCGCATCCGCGGTTGCTGTTCTGGCTCACGGTGGCTCTCCTGGCGATCGGTGTTCTCGCTCGTGTCACACGCTATGCCGTCATGGGAGCGATGTGGGGCGACGAGTGCATGCTGGGCATGAACATTCTGTCGCGCGACTTTGCCGGGCTGACGCGGATGCTCGATCACATGCAGACCGCTCCAATCTTGTTCCTCTGGAGCGAACGCGTGATGTATCTCGCCTTCGGTTCCTCGGAACTCGCTCTGCGATTCCTCCCGCTGGCCGCAGGGCTGGGAGCGTTCTTTCTGTTCTGGGACTTCGCGAGGCGAGCAACTTCGCCGCTGGCCGCGATGCTGGCGATGGGGTTGTTGGCCGTGTCACGCTGGCCGGTGTGCATGGCCGCGACCTTCAAGCCGTACGCCACGGACCTGTTCTTCGCCACGTTGCTGATGAACCTGGCACACCGATGGCGAACCGAGCCCGGGAAACTCTGGAGCTTGGTTGCTCTCGTCGCCGTGATCCCCGTGGTGATGTCCGGATCGTACACGGCCGCGTTCGTGGCAGGCGGAGTGAGTCTCTATCTCCTCCCGACCGCGTGGGGCCATTCCGATCGGCGAGCCCGAGGTTTGTTCGTGGCCTTCAACGTTTTGATGCTGGGCACCTTCGCTGCGAACTACTGGCTGCACATCCACGGCCAGCTGGCCGAGCAGGGCCGGGCTCTCGAAACTTTCATGAAGGATTACTGGGCTGACGGCTTCCCCCCGGCGAGTCCGATCGCTTTCCTCAAGTGGGCCGCCTTGATTAACACGGGCCGATTGTTCGCCTATCCGGTGGGCGATGCCAATGGCGGAAGCGTCGTCACGCTCCTTGTGTTCCTCGTCGGCGTCGGCGTCGTGTGGCGGTCGAAGTCGCGATCGATTCTCGTGCTCTGCCTGGCTCCGTTCGCCTTGAATTTCCTCGCCGCGGTGATGGGGAAATATCCGTACGGCGGTTGCTGTCGGCTGTCTCAGCACCTGACGCCGGCGATCTGCCTGATCCTCGGCATCGCCTTGGCGGCGATCATCGATCGGTTCGCGACGTCCTCACGGACGTGGGTCCGTAACGTGGTAACGACGTCCGTCGTCTTCGCGGGGATCGGCGTGTTCCAGATGATGCTCGATCTCGCGTCGCCCAATCGCGACGCCATCTCGGCGTGGTCGCGCCAGTTGCATCGCGAGTTGCGTCGACAAATGCAACCGGACGATCGTGTGGTCCTGGCGAGCCCGCGAGTGTACATGGATGAAACAACCAGCTGGCAACTCCACCGCCTGGGCGACAGCCTTGACTGGGGCGTTCCCGCGGACGGTGCGGCGGAGGCTCCCCGCGTTTGGATTCTGTCGTACGTGGCCTCGGGCACGAATTATCGCTTTGAAGAGGACGCCCTCGCCAAGCTTGGGCCTGGCCGAGTGGAAGTGGGCCGGATGATGTATTCGATCCCGATCGATCGCAATCTTCATCGCAACTGGCAGTTCACCATGATCTGCCTGGCGAAGCCCGAACACGCGACCGTGCGGCCTGTGTTCAGTTCCTCCCCGTGAAAATCGGCTCAGCCATCGGGGTTATCAAGGATCGCCTGGAGCCGCGCACCGAGTTCCGGGATAAACCTCGCGGGCCAGGTTTCATCGATAAGCCCGACACTGGCAAGATCACGAATGTGAACACGATCCTTATCGCGATAGGCGACGAGTTTCATGCTCACGAGGCCTTCCAATCCGATGACACGAAAACCAGCCGCGGGCTCGCTTTCATTGATATCAGGCGTTCTCGCAACATCGACAGATCGTACAGTCTCATTTGCATAAAGCACGCGGACGGCATCACGGGCCTTGGCTTCGGGTCCATCAAGAAACATGTCGGTACTCGCCACATGGCGGTAGACAAAAACCTGCCGCATTCATCGCCCGCCTCGCGGCTTCGAAGTCTTCACGCTTCAGGAGGATATCGACATCTCGCGTGTTTCGAACGGCCGACTCGTCGATGCGCGAAACCCATGCCGCCACAGCATTCCCACCCACAATGGCACAGGGAATATTTGCCGCTTCAAGCGCCGCAGCGGCACGTAGGAGGCGTTGCTTGACGAGTTCCACGGCATTCACCATTCTTTCCCACGAAACCTCTTTCAGGCTCACGGTTGACATCGTTGGAGCCCCCCGATTGGCCAGCGTCGCCTGCACTCATGCGAAACAGATCGGCCCCAAAAAAGGCTGGAACCTTAGTTGAAACCGTGTTCATCTTACCTCGATCTCGTCTTTACTTCACCCCGTCCCTGCGCCCTCGGAGGCGGAGCGGGCGAGTTTCGCGAACTTCGCCAGCACGCCACGATCGACGCGAGGCGGAGGCTGCGTCCAGCTGGCCTTGCGTTTCGCTAACTCCTCGTCTGTCACATTGAGGGTCAGCGTGCGAGCGTCGCCGTCGATTGTGATCGAATCGTCGTTCTGGATCAGGCCGATGGGGCCGCCGGCGTACATCTCCGGGGCCACATGGCCGACGACGAGACCGTGCGTGCCGCCGCTGAAGCGGCCGTCCGTGATGAGGCCGACCGATTCGCCGAGGCCCTGGCCCGTGAGGGCTCCCGTGATGGACAGCATCTCGCGCATGCCTGGGCCGCCTTTCGGGCCTTCCCCGCGAATCACGACGACGTCGCCAGCCTTGATCTGGCGGCGTTCGATGGCCGCGGCACAGGCTTCTTCGCCATCGAACACCTTTGCGGGGCCGGTGATCGTCCGCACCTTCAGCCCCGCCACCTTCGCCACGGCGCCTTCGGGAGCAAGGTTCCCCCTCAGCACGACAATATGGCCGCGATCATACAGCGGTTGCTCGAAGGGGCGGACCACTTTCTGTGGCTTCGCGAAGATGCTCGGCACCTCGGCGAGGTTCTGCGCCAGCGTTCGCCCCGTGACCGTGGGGCAGTCGCCGTGAAGGAAGCCCGCGTCAAGCAGGGCCTTGAGCACCGCAGGGGTGCCGCCGACGCGGTAAAGGTCGAACATCACATACTTGCCGCCCGGCTTCAGGTCAGCGATGTGAGGCACCTTCGCACCGAGGCGATCGAAATCTTCGAGCGTCCAGGTCACGTCCGCCTCGCGTGCGATCGCCATCAGGTGCAGTACCGCGTTGGTGGAGCCGCCGAGCGCGAGCACGAAGGTGTAGGCGTTCTCGAGCGACTTCCGCGTGATCAGATCGCGGGGGCGGAGGTTGTCGCGAATGCAGCCAAGCAAGGCCTTGCCCGCGAGGAAGGCTTCCCGTTCCTTGGCGGCGGAAACGGCCGGATTCGAGGCGCCGTAAGGCAGGCACATGCCCATGGCCTCGATGGCGGAGGCCATGGTGTTCGCGGTGTACATGCCGCCGCAGGAACCGGAGCCGGGGCAGCTTTCACATTCGATCTTGTGGAGCGTCTTGGCGTCGATGGTTCCAGCCTGATACTTCCCCACCGCTTCGAAGATGGAGACGATGTCCACATCTTCGCCGGAGGGCCCGACGCCGGGCATGATGGAGCCGCCGTAAACGAAGACGCTGGGGATGTTCAGGCGTGCCGCCGCCATGATGCAGCCGGGCATGTTCTTGTCGCAGCCGCCGAACGCGAGCAGGCCGTCGTGGTTCATGGCGCCGCAGACGGTCTCGATCGAGTCCGCGATCACTTCGCGGGAGACGAGCGAATACCGCATGCCCATGTGGCCCATCGAAATACCGTCGGAAACGGTCGGCGCTCCGAAGATCTGCGGCACGCCGCCGGCCGCGTAAATGCCTTCACAGCCCTTTTTGGCCAGGCGGTCCAGATGGCTGTTGCAGGGAGTGATCTCGCTGAAAAGCGAGGCGACACCGACGATCGGCTTCTCGAAATCGTCATCGACGAAACCGACGGCGCGAAGCATCGCACGGTTCGGAGCTCGCCCCGGCCCTCCCGTAGTGATGAGGCTCTTTCGTTGGATTTCCTCGGCCATGTCGCATCCCTCACAGTCAGAATGACCCGGAAATTCGTGGGAATCACGAGAGCCCGGAGAAGCAGTTCTGAAGCGCTCTTAAGAAGTGTTATCCCGTTCGCAGTGTCAACTGGCCACGATTTGAGGGGAAATCTCAAGTGGTAAACCTTGAGGATCGAAGCAAAAAAATCGCACCTCCGGTTTGCATCGGTTGAACGAGTGAACTAGAGACTTGGTGTCCCGCTCAGCGACACGCACTCGCGAGGAGCGAACGACCCCGCGAATCACGCGAAGGTTTTTTATTTCCCCGGATGATGGAACGGAGAAAGCCATGCGAAGCCTCACGAAGTCCCTGGTCGACTTCCTCAAGAAGGAAGACGGCCCAACCGCGGTCGAGTACGCCGTAATGTTGGCCCTGATCATCGTCGTCTGCATCGCCGCAGTCACGACCCTCGGCGGCAACGCCAACAGCACCTTCTCCTTCGTCGGCAGCCGCCTGCAACCGGCTACCACCACGTGAGGTTTGATGGACCGGGCCGATTCCTGGCCACTCACAGCGACCTTACCCAGCCCCGCATCACGATGGGGCGAACCGAACAGCCCAAGCTTGATTCATCACCATTTTTAACCTGAGGTATTTCCGATGCGCACGATCACCAAGTCCCTGGTTGAGTTCCTCAAGAAGGAAGACGGCCCGACCGCGGTCGAGTACGCCGTGATGTTGGCCCTGATCATCGTCGTCTGCATCGCCGCAGTCACG
>Ga0105044_10007681_pt1 | contig 14843 bp, 13 predicted proteins | sample MAT01_FD_78092 | JGI IMG/M metagenome (GOLD analysis project Ga0105044, IMG submission 78092) | Freshwater microbial communities from Lake Fryxell liftoff mats and glacier meltwater in Antarctica - MAT-01 | ecosystem: Environmental > Aquatic > Freshwater > Ice > Liftoff microbial mat | place...
AATCCGAAATTTCTGGTCCTGTCGTCATCGGCCTGGATATGCGCATATTGTTCAGTGGAATAAACATCCCACAATCATCCATTTCTCATGGATCAACTGATGAGAATATTCAAATGATGAATAATTTTGAATCGGCCATGCAGGCCGGCCAATAAGCCGTGATCAGGTTTCTTCTATCTCTGCTTGTCATTGTTTTTTATTGGAAATGCGCATCTACTGAAGAAGAATCTCAACACAAGGCATGGTATCCATCACTGCCAGGCACCTTCGATTCGCTGCCTGCGATGCCTGATGACAATCAATTGACACAGGCGCGAATAGAATTGGGACGTCTGCTGTTTCACGAACCATTGTTGTCCGGAGATGCTTCTGTATCATGTGCCTCGTGTCACAAAGAAAATCTGGCTTTCGCAGACAACAGGCGGGTAAGCAGTGGCGTACATGGCCGGTTGGATAAACGTAATTCCCCTTCTCTCGTCAATGTCGCCTATCAAAAGCGTCTGTTTATGGAAGGAGGCGTGCCCAATCTCGAAATTCAGGTATTGGCCCCTTTCGGTAACGCAAACGAGATGGATTTTACACTGACGGCTGCCGCCAAATTGCTTCAGCAGGATGTTGTTTATCGAAGTCTGGCCCGGGAAGCATATAGCAGTGAGATCAATGGGTTTGTAATCTCCCGGGCTTTGTCTGCTTTTCAAAGAAGCCTGATCAGTTCAGGCAGTCTGTACGATCAATTTCTATTGGGTGACAGTATAGCCATCCCGGCTGCAGCGCAGCGCGGCTCAAAACTTTTTTACAATGATGACATCGCATGCGGGAGTTGCCACAGTGGTTTTCTCTACACGGATCAGGAATTTTACAACGTCGGTTTGTATATCGAATATGCGGACGAAGGCCGTGGCCGTTTGACGCAGAATTCTGACGATTTGGGTAAAATCAAAACGCCTTCACTGCGCAATGTAGCAATTACAGCACCTTACATGCACGATGGATCGGTGGCCACTTTGGATGAAGTCTTACAGCATTTCAACAAGGGGGGCCTGGGCCATCCCAATCAGGACAGTCGCATCAAACCTTTAAATCTCGATGAATATCAACTCTCAGATCTCAAAGCATTTCTGGAAAGCCTGACCGATACCATTTATTTAGAATAGCTGACTTGGCTACAATGGTTCCAATGCTTGTTTCAGATCGGAAAGCAAGTCATCCACATGTTCGATTCCCACTGAAAACCGGATGAGACTTCCGGTGATATTCATTTTCTTTTTGTCTGCATCAGATACGGCAACGTGGGTCATCGTGGCCGGGTGTTGAACCAGACTTTCCGTGCTGCCAAGGCTCACAGCCAGTTTGATGGTGCGCAACTTGTTCAAAAATGCGAAAGCTTCTGCTTCCCCACCATGGATATCGAAAGAAATCATGGCGCCATTTCCGGAACATTGGCGCTGCATGATGGATTCTATCCGGGCATCTGTTTTCCTGAGGATACCGGGAAAATATACCTGGCGGACAGCTGCATGATCATTCAGATAGTTTGCCAGTACTTCGGCATTCTGGGCCTGACAATTCATTCTGATGGTCATCGTTTCAAGACTTCTCGTCAACAGCCATGCTGTATGCGGACTGGTAGCGTTGCCGAGCAGGGTGCGGTTGCTTTTTATTTGAGAAACAAGCTTTTTGCTCCCCAAAACTGCTCCGGCCAATAAGTCGCTATGACCTCCCATGTATTTGGTCGCTGAGTATAACACCAGATCGACCCCATGTCGAAGGGGCGATTGCCAAAGCGGGCCCATGTAAGTATTGTCAGCCGCTACCAGAATGTTTCTGTCTTTCCGGTTGTAGCTGTGCGCAAAATCAGACCACAATTCCAGATCAATCATTGAATTGGTGGGATTGGCTGGCGTTTCCAGATAAACCATTTTAAGGGATTCACTCAAGTCGGCATCTTTTAACCTCATTCGCACATTTTCAGGACTTTCATCAGGTTCGAATTCCATAATTCGGACGCCAAAGCCCACCAGAAACCGCTTGATAAAAGAGTCTGTACCGCTATATATGGGCGCATTGCACAGAATAAGATCTCCAGGACGCAGGAATGTGAGCAGGGCGGTCGAGATAGCGGCCATCCCACTTTCAAAAACCGCGGCTTCTTCGGCGCCATCCCAGAGGCATATTCTTTTTTCTACCAATTCCAGATTCGGATGGTTTATTCGGCTGTAAAACATCCCAGGATCACCGCCGGAAGTTTCGCTGAGTCCATAAGCTTCGCTTATCGTGCGTTTTCCTTCTTCAGCAGAAGAAAAAATAAAGGTGGAGGTTTGATAAATCGGCGTTTTGATCGCCATCTGTGCATGTTTCGGATCGAAAGCATGAGAAAGGGCTTCAGTTTCCGGATGTTTTTTATTCATATGATAAAGGTCGGTGCCCCAGGTCAAATTACAATGCGTCCATAGCCCTGAAAGCTTAATTGGAACCTGGAAACCTGTCTGTATTCGGATCTTTTCGGGCCGGATTTTCCAATCGGTCAACGCTGGTTACAAAATATTTTGTGTCGCCTCGCCAGGGCAATACGACATATTTTTCTTCATACCTTATATTTACCCGCTCTCCACTGAGAGCGACTTCTTCCAGTTTTTGCAACACGCTGTAATCGTCTTTGTAAACGGAAAAATCAAAAGTTTGAGACAGTTGATTCGTGCTCTTCACAGCGCCGAAGCTCAAAAGGTCGAGTTGACCTTCATAGGTTTTTATCAATGCACCTTTTTTACTCACCTTGAGCACCACCCCAGCTCTTACGCCTTCACTATAAGTGGCGTAGTAGAAAAACAGCATGACTCCTATTCCCAAAAGGAAAACGATCAGAAATAATCTTTTGAAGAAGCGTCGTGCTCCGGATTTAAATCCAGTGGTTTTTTCCTGAAAGGTGGACATATCAATTTAGTTTGGGTCGAAAGTAAGAATTTGACTGATTTCTTTGACTCAAACCGGAATGTTATCTAAAATAACTTGCCCTCCGTCAGAAAGAGAAGTACAACGAATTTCCTGATGCTTTGCGAGAAAAAAGAAATCGCGTGACTCAATCGGTCAATGTTTTGAAGGAGTTGCGATATTTGGCGCCATGGATCCTATCCGAATTTTACACCTGAGTACAGAACGCACATGGCGCGGAGGAGAGCAACAAATCGCTTATTTGATCGAATCGTCGCGCGAGAAGGGAATTGAAGTTACGGTGGCGGCAAGACCAGGCAGTGCCTTCGAGCAGTGGTGCAATGATCAGCATGTCCCTGCTTTTCCGGTCGCTTTTGCAAATGGACTTGATTTGGGGAGTGCATTGGCCATCAAACGAATTTGCAGAAAGATCAATGCTTCTCTTGTGCATATCCATTCAGGCAAAGGATTGAGTATTGCATACCTATCTGTGCTCATGGGAATGAAAGCGCCCCTTGTTGTCCACAGACGGGTGGATTTCCCAATCAAAGAGTCAGGTTTTTCATTGGCAAAATACAATCACAACAGTGTGAAGCGCATCATCTGCGTATCTCAGGCGATCGCTGATATGGTAAGCCGATCGGTTCGTTTTCCCGAAAGGGTAAAAACAGTTTACAGCGGTATTGATTTTGCCCGGTTTAACGAAGTTTCTAAGTCTTACTATCTACACGATGAACTGGGCCTCGATCATTCAATACACCTTGTGGCAAATGTGTCGGCCGTCGCCCCTCACAAAGATTATCATACTTTTATAAATGTAGCTGCAAAGGTTTTGTCAGAACGCCGGGATGTTTGCTTTCTCATTGTTGGGGATGGGGAGCTTCTGCAGGAAATGAAGGCGCGGGTGAAGAATCTGAGAATAGAAGACAACGTCATTTTTACAGGTTTCAGAGATGACATACCTCTTTTGCTCAGAGAGATAGATATATTTCTTCTCACCTCGGAAACTGAAGGGTTGGGAACCACCATTATCGATGCCATGTACAACGCAATTCCTGTGGTGGCAACAAGCGCAGGAGGGATTCCCGAACTGGTTGAAAATGAAAAAACTGGTTTTCTGAGTGAAATAAGAGATGTCGGGGGCTTGGCGGAATCGGTAAACAAATTATTGGATAACAACACGCTGGCTAAAAATATGGGTGAGCTGGCGCGTATAAAATCCCTTCATTTCTCGAAAGAGAAAATGGCTTCAAGAGTCATCGAAATTTACAAAGAATTATTGGGCGAAGACCCCAATAATCACTTTCACCCGAAAAAACGGGGAACCAGATAATAACAATACAGCGCGATAAAGATTGTCGCGAAAACATTGATAATAAATCCTGTTCGCGCCATTTCCGCAATTGTGATTTTATTGCTCGCAAATACAATGGCATTGGGCGGTGTAGCGATGGGAAGCATAAATGCACAACTGGCACCAAGGGTGAGCGGTATGGCCAGTTCAATACCAGATCCGCCAAGCGAAGGTGCGATAATGATTGCTATTGGTATAAAAACGGATACAAGGGCCACATTGCTCATGCCTTCGGTGAGAAAGACGGCCATGAACGTAATGAGCAAAACGACCAGCAGCCAATGGATGCCTTGAAATGCTGTAATGGCATTTCCAAGTAATTGCACCACGCCGCTCGACTCAAGACCTGCTGCCAGAGATAGTCCGCCTCCAAAGAGTAAAAGGATATCCCAGGGTAGATAACGCGTATCTTCCCAAGTTAAAAGTTGACGCCCTTCGCCACTGGGTATTGCAAACAATGAGACTGCTGCGAGAACTGCGATGAGCGGATCGCTCAAAAAACTGAGGCTTTCGAAGGTAGACAAAGGAGCCCGGAAAATCCACAACAGCGCGGTGCTGAGAAAGACAAGAAATACTTTAATCTCTCCGGCTCCCGGTTTTCCGAGCAACTGAATTTTCTGAGATATCATCTGGCTCAGATCCTTCAGCGAATCATTTTTTACCGGAAAAACCAAACGGACATTGATCTGAAGTATTGCGAAAAACAAAATGGCGGAAATTGGAAAGGCAAACAGAAACCATTCTGAAAAGCCAATTTCAACCCCCATACTTTCGCTTACGAGCGCGGCCAAAACAAGATTTGGTGGTGTGCCTATCAGGGTTGCCATGCCTCCCACATTTGCCGAAAAGGCAAGACCAAGAAGCAGGCACAAGGCAAAATGTCTTTTCTCCCGATTGGCTTTAAGTTGATTTTCAATGAGGGCAACGATTGACAGTCCGATGGGAAGCATCATCATGGTAGCCGCCGTATTGCTAATCCACATGGACATGATAGCGGTAGCGAGCATACTCCCCGCTATGATATTGCGCGGTCGGGTGCCGCTGATTCGCAAAATGTTCAGGGCGAGCCGTTGATGTAGATTCCATTTTTCAAGGGCCAGTCCCAGCACGAATCCTCCAAAAAACAGGTAAATGATCGGATTGGCATAATTTACCGTTACATTCTCGATGGAATCAATTCCCATGGCTGGAAAGAGAATCATGGGTAGGAGGGCTGTTACTCCAATAGGAAGGACCTGGGTGGTCCACCAGAAAATCATCCAAATAGCCACTCCAAGCGTTGCATTTTGAAAATGATCAAATGGCCCAAGAAGCCAAATGAGAAGAAAAAGAAGTGGACCTGAGAGAAGTTTGACAACATTCCCAACGGAATTTTTACTGGTCATACAGGGTCGATATGCGTTAAAAAATCTTTATGTTTTGGAATTATTTTTGCCATGTTACGAAAAAATATGACGACTTAAATCGGCTATTTTATCACTTTACATGTTGATTGGTCTGAAAAGGGCCCATTTTCAAATAAAACTTTACCGCTTTAATAAAAGTCTGAAAATTTAACTTGTCTTCGAAAATTATTTTTTCATATGTATTTATTTCGATTTCGTCGATAATTTCTTAATATGTTGAACTAACGGTACATGCGACTTATTTTACAGACTATTGAAATCCTAAAGTCGGATTTTAAATATTGGGATGTACCAACATAGTTGAAAATGAAATATTTATGGCATTCAGGTTGCGATAAATTTAATAAATTGTTAATAATTGGCTAAGTGTATAATGAACACAAATCATTTTTTGTTGTAATTATACCGTATCCATTCACGTTGTAATAACATATAACCCTTAATCATTCAGCAAGTGGAAAACACATGGTTATTTCTTGTTTTAGGAGCCCTTTCCTTTTTTGTAGCAATGTCGACGCATCACCGCATTCAGCGCGTGAAACGAAATCCATTTGGTATTAAGTGGACGTTAAATCTGGAGTTTGAGAGAATGGCCTATTTGGGTTTCGGATTGGTATTTTTCGTTTTATTCCTTGTTAAATAGCCCACAGGTCCAATCTTTTCTAAAGTTCAAGCGGTTTTTTGCCCAGATTCATATCTTTTTTAGAATTTCTGGCTTCGTAATTTACATCATGTAACTCATTGACGGAATGATTTTTATATCTGTCTAAATGACAAAGTCGACTTTCGTCAAAAATTTAATCGGTTTAATTAAGAAAAATGATTACTTTTGCACCCGTAAGTCCTTAGCAGGAATCTCCAAGAGATTATGATCTCTCCCCGATTTCCTTTCTGCAATTCAGATTCAGCTAAGTACTCATTTAGAGCGCTTGGTGCAATCTCAACCATTGTATCGTTGTGTTAAAAACTTTCGAACGTAATGCTCGAAATCTTGCTGGACATTCCAGCGAAAACCAACATGTAGAATTGAAATTTGCTGACACCTTATCATAGAACATTCTAAATGCGTGCTTTCCCCGAACACAATCGAACGATTTGTTGTTACACCAACATTGTTCTTGAAAAATTCAGTGGACACGACTCTTTAAACTCATCGAAGTATAATTTAATTGAATGAAAACAACAGCTAAAACCTATCGATTTTCGAATGAAAAGGACAAGGATTTCCTCACAACCCTTCGAAACAGGGTCAACGCCCATTTTGAAACAAATCAAATTTCCCGACATGCTGATGGTGATATTATCTGGAAGACCGTCGTTATGTTTGCAATGTATTTTGCACCACTGATTGCCATTTTTGTATTTGGAATTACGAATCCCTGGCTATTCATGGGTTTATGGATTCTGATGGGTTTTGGGGCTGCCGGAATCGGTGTGAATGTAATGCATGATGCCAATCATGGAGCCTTTTCCGCTTCCAAAAGAGTGAACAAAATCGTTGGTCTTTGCATGAACGTCATTGGCGGCAATGATTGTACCTGGCGATTACAACACAATGTTCTTCACCATTCCTTTACCAACATTCAAGGTGCCGACCACGATATTGCCGGGCCGCCTATGTTGCGTTTCTCTCCCCACCAGAAAAAAAGGGCTATTCACCGCTTTCAGCATATTTATGCCTGGTTTCTTTATGGACTAATGACCCTTTTCCGGTCGTTTGTATCGGATTATACGAATGCGTGGAAATTTAAGAATTATGGACTTGTAAAACCGGGTAAGGATTTCAGAAAACTTCTGATCGAAATTTTTGCCTGGAAAACTGTCTATTTTACGTACATACTTGTGCTTCCGTTGTTGTTTCTCCCTGTTTCTCCATGGCTGGTGATAGGCGGGTTTGTAGCAATGCATTTCACAACAGGACTTGTGCTCGCCCTGATCTTTCAATGTGCACACGTCATGGAAGACTGTGAATATCCTCTTCCAAATGAAAGCGGTGTGATGGACAACAACTGGGCAGTGCACCAGTTAATGACCACAACCAATTTTGCACCGAAAAGTCGCCTCTTCTCCTGGTTTGTAGGAGGACTTAATTTTCAGGTAGAGCATCACCTCTTCCAGAATATTTGTCACACCCACTACCGCGACCTTTCGAAAATCGTCTCCAGCACGGCCAAAGAGTTTGGTCTGCGCTACAATTCTCAGAAAAACTTCGTGTTAGCCGTTTGGAACCACGGAAAAATGCTGAAACATTTAGGTACCGTAGAAGTACAAACAAATCAGCATCCTCATTTGAAATAATTTTATGAATAACGCATCTTTTCAGAATAAACGTCGCCGTCGACCAGATGGCGCCGCAACAGAATCTCCCGCTCCAAAACGCGGGAGTGGATTTGGTGGCCATGGTAGGTCATCACAAGGTCAGAATGGTGGTGGAAACCGCCGCAAAGCAAAAACACTCAAAACAATTGATGAAAGATTGTTGGTCAAAGCAGCTGGAAATGCCACGGAGGTGAAGGAATTTATCCCCGTGAAAACTTTTGACGAAATGCCTCTTTTGCCACAGGTGCATGCTGCACTTCGGCACAAAGGGTATACGCATCCAACCGAAATTCAAATTACCACCATTGAACCACTGCTGGAAGGTCGTGATTTAATGGGAATAGCTCAGACAGGTACAGGTAAAACCGGAGCCTTTCTTATTCCCCTCATCAATCGCATGATTGACGGAAAACAAAATGTAAACACCCTTGTAATCGTTCCCACACGGGAGCTCGCCATGCAGGTGAGTGATGAATTCAGAAGTCTGACCAAAGGTTTGCAGCTGAGCTCCACCTGTTTGATCGGAGGTACAAACATCAACCGCGACATTTTCAACCTTCGCCGCAAGAGCGAACTCATCGTAGGAACTCCAGGCCGCTTGCTCGATCTGGCAAACAGGGGTGTTTTAAAACTGGGCGGATATCCTGTTTTGATTCTCGACGAATTTGACCGCATGCTCGATATGGGTTTTGCGCCGGATGTTCAGCGACTCACGGATTTGATGGTCAATCGCAGACAAACATTGCTTTTTTCTGCCACAGTGGACAAAACACAAAAAAGGATGATCGATGCGATGTTGAACAATCCTGTCGAAGTTCGAATCAGTTCTGGAGAAACTACTGGTGACCACATCGAACAGGATATCGTTCGGGTGAGAGCAGATGAAAATAAATTTGACGTCCTTTTGAATATGCTGGCAGGTGGCGATTTCGAAAAAGTATTGCTTTTTGCGGAAACCAAAAGAACAGTGGACCGAATGAATAATATGTTGCGCAAATCAGGCATTAAAGTAGATCAGATTCACGGTGATAAATCACAGGGGGCCCGTCAAAAGGCGCTTGACAGTTTTAAAGCCGGAAAGATTCAGGTACTCGTGGCTACCGATGTAGCAGCCCGTGGAATTGATGTTTCTGACGTGACCCATGTTATTAATTATCAGATTCCGCAGACGTACGACAGTTACCTACACCGCATCGGCCGCACCGGTCGAGCTGGTAAACTCGGTAAAGCTTTCACTTTCGTGAATTAAGTGTTTTTGGCGCAACAGTATGATTTATTGAGTATTAGTTATTGAGTGCTATGTTGGGCATGCCTGAAATGCGCTGACCGAAACTTGTTACTCCCTGGTCATTACTTTGCACAGATTACATCTGGATTCTGCGTTTTTTTTTAGCTCAAATGGATTATTCTGCGTGCTGAAATGTAATGACTTTGCATGAAGTACCTGATTTTTTATTAGAATCTACCCCTGATCGCGTTTTTTTTCCTGGTTTTTTCGCGAAAGCAAAAATACTTTCCGATGCTCACGTCACCCGATTCAGGAAAAATATGGTGAAATAAACGATGAGAATCGAAATGATTATTACCCAGATATTCCGGTAATACCCGCGCATGTTCTTAAAATCTTTGCGGTAAGCATAAACAATGCCGATGACAAATACCACCACGAAAATGCCTGCGAAAATGAGATGACCCTGTGTGATGTTTTTCATGACAATGTGAATGCGCAAATTTACTGCGAATATGTTGTGAATGTCAATGAATGTCCCATAAATTCGAAGCATGGAATCAGTTTGGCAAAATATGGAAGTGGCGGTGGCAGATTTGCCTAAGGTCGAAGATGTGCATTTTCAGCGTCACCCCGTGCGCTATCAGTCGTATCGTTATTTGCTGACTTTCATTTGGTGGGTCTTGCCAGTTGGTGCTTTTGTGGTTTTTTCGGTTCTTTTTACAGATTGGTGGGCGATTTATGCTGGCATTTTGCTTGGAATCCTCGTGGTACTGTCTTTTGTCGGAATTGGGATTGGATACCGTAAGCGTTCTTATGCCTTGCGGCAAAATGACCTGACGTACCGCAAAGGTTGGCTGTTTTATTCGATTACTACGGTGCCATTCAACCGGATACAACATACCGAAGTTTCTCAGGGGCCGCTGGAACGGAAGTACGAACTTTGCACACTGAACCTTTACACCGCAGGGGGCAGCACTTCTGACCTGTCGATACCTGGACTGGAACAGGATGAAGCCCAGCAGCTGAGAGATTACATTGCAAAAAAAGCCGCCGTCCATGTCTGAATGGAATCTGACTACTCCGCAACGTCAGAACCCGGTGGGTGTGATTGTGTATATCCTGCGGAATCTGCGTGGCATGGTGGCCCTGTTTATTGCAATCCTTTCGATCGGTGCGGCCAATCCGAAATTTTGGTTCTACGGCGGATTGGCCATTGTGCCAATCGGGGTATTGATCACTTTGATGGCTTATATGCAATACAGGAATTTCACATTTCAGGTGACTGGCAATGAGTTGATCATTCGCAAAGGTGTGATTTTTAAAAACCGGGTGGTCATCGCAGTTGATCGGATACAATCCATTCAGATTACGGACAATATTGTGCAGAGGGTGCTTGGGCTGGTGTCGCTGAAGGTAGACACGGCAGGTTCAAAAGGCAACGAACTGGAGATTCCTGCCCTGGAAAGAGATAAGGCCAATTTGCTGAAAGATTTGCTTTACGAAAAAAAGGAAAAAGCCATCTCCGAAGCGATTTCTGAAACTGACGAGGAAAAACAGCCAATACCCGAAACCGAAGAAGTCCCACCGCGGGTACTGGTGCATTTGGGTATTGTGGACCTGCTCAAAGTGGGCCTTACGGAAAATCACCTGAAGACCGGATTGCTGGCGCTGGCTTTTGTTTTTGGAACTTTTAGTCAATACCAGGATTATATCGACCGTTATTTTTCGGAATACTACGACGAGTATGCGCTGGAAATTGCAAATGCCAGCATCACATTGATGCTGATTTTTTTATTTCTTTTTTCTCTTTTTTCGATTTTGTTGTCGTTGGGACGTACGATTCTGCGTTTTTATGATTTGAAAGCCACGTTGCAATATAACGCAGTGGAAATCAATACTGGCTTGCTGAAGCGGAATCAGGACCGAATCCCCATCCGGAAAATTCAGTTTATTGAATGGGTGTCAAATCCCTTGCGCCGGGCGGTGGGTTTTGAATCGGCAAAAATAAAACCATCCAATTCGGTGGGCGAGGTGACCAACAAACAAAGCATCGAAATACCCGCCCTGAAATTTGAAGCCAGTGGCCTACTTGCGGAAGGCGTTTTCCCTGGTTACAGCGCACCCTCATTTGGCTTTCAAGCCAATGCCGCTGCTTATGCGCGGATCAACGGGATTGCGGCTGGTTTTTTCATTCTTCCGGCCATCGCTGTTTTATATTTTTACTTTGGAAATATCGCGTTTCTGTTGTTTTTGGCTTTTTTCCCCATTGTTTTTTTTTCGTACCAATCCGGTAAACGGGTGCGGGTTTTATTCGATAATAAATTTCTGGTATTGCGGCGCGGCTGGGTTTTTCCGGTGCGCATTGTGATGCCCTGCCACAAATTACAGGTGATATCCTTTCAACAGAATATTTTCTTGAAAAGGAGGTCACTTTGCCATCTCACGTTCTTTACAGCCGCCGGTAGCCGTTCAGTGCGCTATCTGAAAGAAAAAGAGGCTTTTGAATTGTACAATTACCTCATGTATGTGGTAGAAACGAGTGAGGAGCCCTGGATGTGATGGAGTTGGGAGTTGGGAATCGGGTTTAAACAACAACAAAATGTGTCAACTTTTTTCACCCACTGTCAGTTTGGGAATAAAATCTTCTGTAAATTGATGAAAAGCAAATGCGATAACTATGGCTGTAAGAGGAAGTTGAGATTTTGATTTTAAGCTATGTAAAGCAGCTACTCCAGCCGCGGTCGATATTGCACTTGCACCAGAACTTACCACTGCTGACAACTTATAATGAGGAGATTACAGTCAGGTTATATTTCTTGCGTGCGCGTTCTAAACTGATCTGTTTTTTTCCCAATTCTCAAAAAGATGCCTGCTCATTATTTTATTTCTCCTTCCAATGGATACCGACGATGATTTCATTTTTTCTTCCCAGAAATTGATAAGGTGCGTTGTAGCCCAAAAACCGAAAGTTACCATAATACTCAATGCCGTGTGCCTTCAATGCAGCTTCTAGTTTGGTAGCGTACTTTTTAATTTCACCATCATTGGCATAACCACCAAACTGCGTGGCAGCAACGTATTCTGCTTCGGTCGTTTTAATAGATATGGATGAATCGTTTGGTTTTGGCAAATTATTATTCAGATAGTCAGCAGGCATCACAAAACTCATAGTCGATAACGAATCGTTAATATCCATGTGAACGGGGGTGGTCATGGCGATGCTTTTATTATCTTGATTGCCTCCAAAAATGAACGAAGCCAATTTTCTAAATCCATTGGATGACAATTCTTTGTATGTTTTTGCTTCCATCGAAATGGTTGCCATCTTAGCAGGAGGATAGAGACGTATCTCAAAAGCCTTTTCTGTTTTAATGATTCTAAACGATTGGGTTTCCGTTTTTGCCATTGCAAAGTATACTTGAGAAATGATTACTATTGAAATTACTATGCTGGCTGCTATGAACCCTTTTTTTTTCATATTGTTGGATTTTACAATGCTTTTGGCATTAAGTTAAACCATGCTTTTTGATGTAATATCTGGTTGTACAGCCAAAATACATGCAACAAGAAAAGGAATGGTAAATCTTAAAATCACTTCAGACAACGTATGGAAATTCTCCATGTGGGTAGATTGAATTTCAATTGGGTTTTAAAAAAATGGAACTTCACCCAAGTGAAGTTCCATTTTAATCAACAAATTCAATTTAATCTTTGGGCATTAATACTTTGTCAACTACATGAATTACTCCATTGCTTGCTTCAAGGTTCGTTGCAGAAACAGTGGACTTTCCGCCCTTTTCATCTGTCAACACAACTTTATCAGATACAACTGCTGCGGTTAGCTTTCCACCAGCCACTGTGGTTAACACTGCCTTGCCGCCACCTTTTTTAATTTCTGCCAGAATGGCTTTTTCATTCATCTCGCCTGCAACCACGTGGTATGTTAATATTCCGGCAAGCATTGACTTATTCGCTGGCTTCAATAAATTGTCAAGCGTGCCACCGGGGAGATTTGTAAAAGCAGTATTGGTAGGTGCAAATACTGTAAAGGGGCCTTTACCTTTTAGGGTAGTCACCAGGTCGGCAGCTTTAATGGCTGTAACCAGTGTAGTGTGGTCTTTAGAGCCAGAGGCTACATCCACTACATCTTTCTCTGTTTGTGCCATGGCATTCATGGACAGCAATGCGGCTGCAACAAAAAGCACAGCATTTCTAAATGGTTTCATAATCTTATGTTTAGTATAAAAAGTGATTGTTCTGTTAATGAAACCTTGCATAAGCAAGCTTCACTTGAATGATTGAATAAACTTATGCTTAGGGCAGCAACACCTTGTCAATAACATGAATGACTCCATTTGATGCACCAATGTCAGCAGTTTTAACTTTTGCACTGCCCACCGTTACATGGCCATCTTTTATCATCACTTTCAATTTACCGCCTTCTACTGTAGTCAACTCCTGGCCATCCTTCAAATCAGCAGCCTTCATTTTTCCACTCACCACATGATAAGTTAAAATTTTAGAAAGTTTTGCTTTGTTTTCAGGCTTCAATAATTTGTCTACTTCTGATTGTATCTCAGCAAAAGCCGCATCAGTTGGTGCAAAAACCGTGAATGGTCCTTTGCCTTGTAAAGTTTCTACCAGGCCAGCAGCTTTTACTGCAGCAGCCAGGGTCTTGCAGTCTGTTGTAGCGATAGCTACAATGTCTTTGCTTGTTGTGATTGTACTTTCCATGTCAGATTTTTTTTATGCAGTGAATGAATTTTGACTGCTTACAAAATTGTTGTATAAATGCCGCGTAGGTGTTACATCATTCACATTATAATTTGTATAATTCACACATTTCCTGAATGCTTTCCAGGCTTTTGCCAATTTTCCCAAGTTTCGTTTCGTTACCAATGCTCGTTATGGTTACAATAGCCAATCCACTGGCAACGGTTGTACCGGTATAAATGATGTTGTCTTCCTTTTCTTTGTCTTTAAAGACTGATAAGGATTCTCCTGTAAGAATAGATTCGTTACAGAGAAATCATTGGAATGCACGATGATTCCATCGGCCGCAATTGACGTTCCTTCTTCAACTACCAAACTATCGCCAAGAACCAAGTCTTCGCTTTTTATTTCTTCAAACGCTCCATTCCGAATGACTTTAGAATTCGGTTGCGACAGCGTTTTTAGCTCTTGCAAGGCACTGCGGCTCCTTGAATCCTGATATAAGGAAATGACGGAAACAATAATGACGGCAGACGCCAGAAAGATACCATCACCAAGTTGGCCACTGACAAAGTAAATTACCGATGCAACCAAAAAGAGAATAATCATTGGCTCTCTCGCCAATTTTTTCAGGGCATCTAAAACGCTGTTTTCCTGTTTGTAGTTTAAGTTGTTTTTTCCAAATTTCTCTCTGGTAATTTTAATTTGCTCATCCGTTAATCCTTGAATATTGAAATTATCTAAACGCATTGGTGCATTCCTTTTTTTCTCTTAATGATTATCTTCAGATTTTTTGGCGGATTTTAATTTTGAAAAAACGAAACAAAATAAATGTGTAATTCTATGGCCATTTCGGTTGCTACTTGTGCAAAATTTTTAGTTATATTTTATA
>Ga0105044_10007682_pt1 | contig 14843 bp, 13 predicted proteins | sample MAT01_FD_78092 | JGI IMG/M metagenome (GOLD analysis project Ga0105044, IMG submission 78092) | Freshwater microbial communities from Lake Fryxell liftoff mats and glacier meltwater in Antarctica - MAT-01 | ecosystem: Environmental > Aquatic > Freshwater > Ice > Liftoff microbial mat | place...
GCGTCTGCGAAAGGAAGAGCACATAGAAGTGCAGCGGGCCGTGAAAATTCGTCGGGTCGTAATGGTAGTAGCCCTGGCGCGTCATCGTATCGACGAACCAGCCATTCACCCCTTCGTCGAAATGCGCGGGCTTGATCTCCAGCCACGCGACGCGCAGCGCGAAAGCCAGCAGGACAATCGCCGGAGAAATCCACCGCGAGCGGGGGATCATCGCTTTGACCGCGCGCCGGTCGGGCTGCTAATGCTCGCGCTCCCCAATGTCGGAAATGCCATATCTCTCGATCGTCGTGCCCGCCTACAACGAGGCGCGGCGACTCCCGCCAACGTTGGAAAAAATGGCGGAGTTTTTCCGGGATTTTGGGAGGTCGTATGAAGTGCTGGTCATCGTCGAGCGGAGCGCGGATGGGACGCTGGAAATAGCCGCCCGGTTCGCTGCGCAACAAGCTCATTTTCAAGCCGTGGACAATGGCGTGCAGCGCGGCAAAGGCTTTGCCGTCCGCGCGGGCGTCCTCCGCGCGCGCGGCGAGTTCGTCTTCTACATGGATGCGGATCTGAGCGTGCCACTCGCGGCGGTGCCGGAGTTTCTCGCGCGTTTCGAGCGCGAGCCGCGCGTGGATGTGCTGCTCGGCAACCGCCAGCACGCCATGAGCCGCATCACCCTCCGGCAATCGTGGCTCCGCCGCACCATGGGCCAGACCTTCAACCGCATCCTGAAAGCGGGCGGGCTCGCCTCGCTCCACGACACGCAATGCGGTTTCAAAGCCTTCCGCCGCGACGCCGCGCGCGAGATTTTCTCCCGCCAGACGCTCGACGGCTTCGCCTTCGACGTGGAGGTGCTCCTCCTCGCCGAACGGCTCGGCTACGAGATCGCCGATCTGCCGGTGGAATGGATCAACTCGCCTGAAAGCAAAGTCCGCATCCTCCACGACAGCTTCGCCATGTTCCGCGACACGGTGCGCATCCGCCGCCTCGTCGAGGAAAACCTCGCGCGGGGGAAAACCGCGAGGTGAGTGAGGAAAGCGGGAGCGCGGAAGAGTGAATGGGGAGAGGTGAGTGGTAATCGGTGGGTTAGTCGCGGGGCTTGCCATGACCGGGACCGGGCGTGCTAGCCCGCCCTGCCGCCTACGCCGGCCTATCGCTCTGTCCCCGGGGGTGAGAAGGTGGTCTGCGGCAAGGCGGCTTGCAGCTCCTTCACCGCCTTTTTTGGGAGCTTGGGGCAATCGCGGATGTCGAGTTCCTCGAGGCCGGTGAGCGCTTTGAGGGCGTCCACGTTTTGCAGGTTTGGGCAGTGGACGAGGAAAAGGTCTTGCAGGTCGGCGAGGTTTTGGAGGGCACCCGCGTCATGGAGGGCGGGGCACCCCATCAAGGAGAGAAATTGCAGGCCGGTGAGACCGCGGAGCGCGTCCACGTTTTGCAGTGCGTCGCAGTAGCTGAGGTCAAGCGTTTGCAAGCGGTGGAGGCCCGCGAGGGCGTCCACGTTTTGCAGCCCGTCGCAGCCGTAGAGGTTGAGGTATTGCAGCGCGGGGAGCCCGCGGAGGGCGTCCACGTTTTGCAGGGAGGGGCTTGCGGAGAGGAGAAGCTCGCGCAGGGTGGAGAGGCCGCGGAGGGCGTCGGCGTTGGAATCTAGGCACTGGGAAGCGCGTAAGTCCGTCGGGCGCAGGCGGAGGAGCAGGGGACGCAGGCGGCTGAGGTTCTGCCTCGGCCCGACATTGATCATCCGGACGGGCTCCGCCCACGTTTTCATGCGGAAGGTCGCGCGCCAGTTCCCGCGGATGACCTCGAACGGCTCCACGCTCGTCCACTTGAAGTTCGCCGCCCGCGCCTCGCGGATGGCGGCGCGGTAGTCGTATTCGCACCAGCCCAGCCACGCGATGGAGGAGAGTGCGAGGACGAGCAGCCCTCGGAGGAACCAGCGCGGGCGGCGCGCGGGCGTGGGCGTGGGGAGATCGTCGTTCACGCCCGCCTTTTTGCCCCAAGCCGCGCCGGGAGGAAAGAGGCAAGGTGGGGAGTGGCGGCGCGGAAGCCCAAAACCGGGCGTCTCCCGGCGCGCCTGCGCCGTCGTCCGCCCCGAAAAATTCTGGCGGGCTCCCGGCCCCACTGTTACAGAACGCGCCCCATGCGACTCCTTGTCACCGGCGGCTGCGGCTTTATCGGCAGCAATTTCATTCGTTACGTGCTCGATCATTACGGCCCGGCCATGATCACGAACGTGGACGCGCTGACCTACGCGGGGAATCTCGCGAACCTCGCAGGGGTGGCGGAGAACTACGGCGGGCGTTACGAATTTCTCCACGCCGATATCTGCGATGCGGGCAAAATCGACGCCGTCCTTGCGAGGCATCAATACTTCGCGGTGCTCAATTTCGCCGCCGAATCGCATGTGGATCGCTCGATTGATTCGCCGGGCGATTTCATCCACACGAATGTCGTCGGCACCTCCACGCTGCTGAATGCGGCTCGCCGGCACGGTGTCCGGCGTTTCGTCCAGATCTCCACGGACGAGGTCTATGGCTCGCTCGGGCCGGACGGGCGGTTTTCCGAGACCTCGCCCATCGAGCCCAGCTCGCCCTATTCCGCGAGCAAGGCGTCGGCCGATCTGCTCGCGCTGGCTTACCACCACACCTACGGCATGGAGGTCGTGATCACCCGCTGCTCGAACAACTACGGGCCGTATCAGTTTCCCGAAAAGCTCATCCCGCTGATGATCATCAACGCGCTGAGCGACAAACCGCTCCCGGTCTATGGCGACGGGCTCAACGTGCGCGACTGGATTCACGTCGAGGATCACTGCGCGGCCATTGTCTCCGCCATGATGAATGGAAAAGCGGGCGAAGTTTACAACGTCGGCTCAGACGGCGAGATGGCGAATATCGACGTCGTGAAAATGATCCTCGCGCACCTCGGCAAGCCCGAGAGCCTGATCCAATACGTGACCGACCGGCTCGGCCATGACCGGCGCTACGCGATTGATTCCTCAAAGGCGCACGCGCAACTGCAATGGAAACCGCAGCACCGGCACGAGCAGGGGATCCGCGAGACGATCGACTGGTATGTGCGCAACCGCGAGTGGTGGCAGCCGCTGCTGAAGAAGGGTTGAGGGTTGAGTGACGGTTGATTGAAGCTCCAGATCTCCCGGAAAAATCAGCCGTGAAATTTTCCAGCCGTCTCGAATCCAAAACCGGCAGCCGCATGCCCCGCGCCGTCACTCAACACTCAACACCCAACCCTCAACCATGAGGATCGTCATCATCGGCAGTGGCGGCCGGCTGGGCGCGGCCCTTTTGCGCGAGTGGCGCGCGGGGGGCGATGAAGTCGTCGGTTTCAACCACGCGCTGCTCGACATCGGCAACTCTGCGCAAGTCCGCGAGACGCTCGGCGAGATCGAGTTTGACGGGCTCGTAAACTGCGCGGCCCAGACGAACGTGGATCGCTGCGAGAAGGAGCCCGAGGAGGCCTTTCTCCTCAACAGCAAGGCCGTGGCGACCATCGCCGATGTCTGCACGCGCAAGAAGGCGCGGTGTGTCCACATCAGCACCGACTACGTCTTCGACGGTGAAAAGCGCGAGCCCTACACCGAGGAAGACGAGGCCCGCCCGATCAGCGTGTATGGCGAGTCGAAGCTCGGCGGCGAACGCTGCCTGCACGCGGTTTCGGACCGGCATCTCGCGGTGAGAGTGTCGTGGGTCTTTGGGCCGGATCGCCCGAGTTTCGTCGATCAGATTTTGCAGCGGGCGCTGGAGCACGAGACGGTCGAGGCGATCGGCGACAAGGTGGCCGTGCCGACCTACACGCTCGACGCCGCGCGGCTGCTGCGTCCGCTGCTCGATGAAGTGCCTTTCGACGGAGTGCTCCACCTGTGCAATAGCGGGGCCTGCACCTGGCAGGAATACGGCCAGTTCGCGCTCGACTGTGCGCGCGCCGCCGGCGTTCCGCTGCAAGCCAGGACCGTGGGTGCTTTGAAGCTGGCGGAGTTGCAGGCCTTCATCGCGCGCCGCCCCGTCTATACCGCGATGAGCCCCGCGCTGCTCCAGCGTGCGACCGGGCTTGCGCCGCGCCCGTGGCAGGAAGCCGTGGAAGAGTACATCCGCACCCACTGGGCGCCGCCGCATCGCTGAAGACTGCGCGGCGCGAATCGGAGGCGCGCGGCGCGGTGGAAATCGAAAAACCCGCCGTCATGCTGAACGGAGTGACTGGGAGGCTCTGCGACCGGAACGCAGTGAAGCATCGCTGAAAGTAAAGGGGGCGGCGGCGGCGGGAGTGATGGTATGCACATCGCATCAGACCCCCTCCGCCCACGAGAGTCAGCGATCCTTCGCTCCGTCCCGGTCGCAGACTCCGGGACTGCGCTCAGGATGACGGCCTGTTTTTGGATCTCCTTCAAGGCGGTGCCGGTGCGCCACGAGGTGCCGGAAACTTTTGCCGTCGCGCATTCCCCCCTTTTCTTCACACCGCTTCCGCTTCATCCATAAACCATGCGCCCGTCCCTTTCCCGACTCGCCGCGCTCGCCCTCTTTTGCGCCGCGGGGTTTTCTGCCGGGAGCGCGGAAGTGCCGGCCGTATTCACCGGCCAGCTCAGCCTCGTGCGCTACGACATGCCGATCGGCCGGAGCACGGGGCTCGCGCCGACCCGGCAGCTCGCCCAGCGCAGCCCCGAGGCGCCGGTGGCGGTGGACTGGCCGGACTTGACGCTCAATGGCCAGCCCATCTTCCGGGACCGCGCCGAGGAGCAGGTGCCGCTGAAGCTGCGCGCGGGCGGGGAAGCCGCGTCACCTTTCCAAATGCCGGGCGATGATGTGCTCCAGCCCGGCAACCACTGGCTGCGCGCGATGGAATGGCGCGCGGGCCGCCGGCACATTTACACCGCCGACAGCACGGCGCGCTCGGCCACGGCGTCCGCGGAGATGAGCGGGCGTTACGAGCTTTGGCTGTTTCCCATTTTGATCAAAGGCGAGGGCGGTCCCGTGGTGAAAAATGTGGAGGTGAAAGCGGACGGCGCGCTGATCTACCACAAGGCCGGGCCGTGGCGTTCGCTGACCTTGCTGCTGCCGCAGAATGTGCCGGGTCATCCCTACGAACTGAGCGTGGACGGGCGGCCGCCGATCAGGATCGATGCCGGTTTGCAGGCCGTGAAGCTCGGCAATCCGCGGGAGATGCCGTTTGCGATGAAGACCGCGCTCGCGGGCGATGGGCCGAAGATCACCGTGCAAAACCTCGCCCGCCCCGAGGCTTTCCCGAATCCCAAGGAATGGGCCGCCGATCTCGCCGCGCTCGCGCAACCCCGGCCGGCACCGACAGCCGCGGTCCGCGCCGGCGGATTGCAGCGGCATCTGGGCAGCGAGGTTTCGCGGTCGCCGCTCACGCTCTATGCGGCGGCGCTCCCGCACGGGATGAGCGGAGGCTTTTTCAAAAAAGGCGACAGTGTCGCGGACTACGCGGCGCGCGTGGCGGACCTCGGTTACGACACCATTTTCGATCCCGCCTACGGGCTGCCCGCGCCTGGCGATCCCGAAAGCTTCGAGCAGCGGGCGGAGGCGCTGGGCCGCCGCGGAGTGCGGCTCGGCTTGCAGTATGACAACCGCTGGAGCCGGCCGTCGCTCCAGCATCCGAACCTGGCCTTCCTCGCGCACACGCTGCCCGAGTGGCATGCCCCGCTCTACCGCAGCCTGTCGCTCGCCGCGCAACGCTTCGCGCGGGTGCCGAATTTCGCCGGCTTCGACATCGGCTCGGACAATGCCGGCTACGTCCCGCACTGGTCCTGGGCGCCACCGGTTCCCGACCGTCCGTGGGGCGAGGCGATGAGCGCCTTTTTCGCCTCGCCGCAGCCGCGGATGCCGCGTGCGCCTGGCTTGGGCGCGCGCGAGTTTCCCTACGAGGAACCGGCGAAAACCACGCTGGAATTCGTCAAATACGTCGAGCATTACGAAACGTCCTTCCGGCAGTACGGCTACTTCGCCGAGGCCGTGCGCGAAGTGGACCCGGGGTTGATTTTTACAAGTGGATCGTTCGGGAGTTCGCCGGGCGGCGGCGGTCGCGGCGGCTGGCCGTGGGCGAGCATTCCGGGGCGCATCATGTTTGAGGGACTGGCCACCCAGCAGGCCTACGACTGGAACCAGCTCCACTCCTCGAAACCGCTGCACAACGTCGCGCTCGTCGATCGTCTCCGCAGTTACGCGCCGAAAAAGCGGACGTGGGCGCTGCTCGACAACTTCCAGTTTCTCTTTGGCCGCGAAGCCTTTCAGCGGGCCGCCGCGCTCGCCCTCACGCGCGGCGTGCAGGGTCTCGGGACGAACTTTCTCCCGTCCGCCACCGGCGACGGCGCGCGGCCCGACGTGGTCGCCTGGCAGCAGGAGATGAACGCGTGGATGCGGAAATATGGCGGCGTCTATGCGCGCACCGAACCGCAGCCGGTGATCGGCATATTTTTCGGCCACCTCCAGGCCGTGCATCGCCGCGTCCTGACAGGGGCAGACGCCAGCCCGGAGCAACTGCTCAAGGGCTCGCACGAGGGGAAAGTCACCGAGGCGCTTTTGCTCTGCCACGCGGCGGGCTGGCCGGCGCGGGTCATCACTTATCAGGAACTCCAGCGCGGCCCGCTGCCGCTCTCGATGAAAGCGATCCTCCTCGTGAGTCTCGATCAACCCGACTCGACTTGGGCCTGGGGACCGGGTCTCGACAAGCCGCTCCAGCAGTTTCTCGACCGCGGCGGCCGCATCCTCGCCGACGACGAATCAACGTGCCCAGTGCCGTTCACCGAGACCGGCCTGCAAGTCGCCGCCTACAGCCCGCAGACCAACGTGGACGCGACCCCGCTGCTCCTCGCGCGCAACACCGCCAATCTCGGAAAGCTGCGCGCCGCGATGGCAGGCGTCCCGGCACCGATTGCGTGGTCGGAGAGTCCGACGCTTTGGGCGATCCCCACCGAATGCGCCGACACGCAATATGTGACCGTCGTCAATCAGGCATCCGCCGACGGCGAGGAGGCGAAGGAGTTCATCCGCCCCGCCGACCCGCGAGCGACCAAGCCCGAAGTGTGGAAGACGAAAGCCAACGCCAGCCTTTACGTGAAGCCGCAGACCGGCACGCTGAAATGGAACACTGACCGGCCAATCTACGACGTGCGTCTCGGGCGAAAGATCACGCCGGAGGAGGCCGCGCGCGTCGATCTCACGACGGACGCCTTTCGTTGGTATGCGCTCCCGTCTGGCGACGTGAGGAAGCCGGAGGTGGCGGTGAGCAAAGGGACCGCGGGCTTCTACGAGGCGCGCATCTCGATGCGCGGCGACCTGCCCATGGAAGGTCTCCCTGTCGAAATCACCGTCTCCGGCGGGAACGAAAAGGCGTCCGTCTTTTCGTCCACGGGAGCGGTCACACGCCTGCCGCTGCACGAGGCGGACGCCGGGGATTACCTCGTCACTGCGACCGAGTTGCTGACCGGCCTTTCAGAATCCGCGCATGTGGAAATCCGCCCGACGAACCGCATGGGCCCGCCGGTGGCGGTGCGGATGAACGAGCCCGAGGCACTGAAAAAATTTGCCGCGCGAAAGAACGTCGCGCTGACCATCGCGCTCACGCCTGAGCAGGAGAAGGACGGCAAGCTCGCGGCGCACGCGAAGAGCCTGAAGACCTTTTACGAGCAGCAGGGGCGCATCGTCAGCGAGGGCACGGTGGCACCCGGCGGCGTGGTGGAAAGCCTTCAGCCGCTCAGCTCGCCGCACCGTTACCCGCAGTGGAAGACGATCCCGAGCGATCTCGTCCTCTTCGGCACACCCGCGAACAACGTCCTGCTCCTCGACCAACTCCGCGGCGAGATTTTCCCGCGCGGTTTTTCCATCCCGCCAACCGCGGAGTCTGCAATCATCCACACCCGCTCGCCATTCGTCGGCGAGTTTAACGTGTTGAACATCATTGCCACCGACGCCGCCGGCGTCGCGTCTGCCGTGGAGACGATCCTGGCTCCCGCCCGCACCGCCGCCGCGCGCTAGCGCCCATCCCCCACGCCGTCATTCTGCGTCCCGGTCGCAGACTCCCGGAACTCCGTGCAGGATGACGGGTGGGGGACGCGCTGACGGCCATCCGCCGCTCCCAACTTCGATCAAAAAAGCACAAATCCTTTTCCTCGCGGAGGCCCGCTGTTTGGATGCCGGCCCCGCGTTTGCCCCCAAGCGCACCCTTTCAAACTCCGCACCCAACCCCACACGACATGCCCAACCCCTGGACTGGAAAAGGAAACCCCTACACGCGGCTCGAAGTCCGCGCCCGCCTGCAAGCCACGCTCGACCGCGGCGAGGCCATCATCGCCGCCGGCGCCGGGACGGGAATCAGCGCGAAGTTCATCGAGAAGGGCGGCGCCGACATGATCATCATCTACAATTCCGGCCGCTTCCGCATGGCCGGCCACGGCTCGACGTGCGGCCTCATGGCGTATGACGATGCGAACCAGGTCGCCATGGACATCGGCGAATACGAAGTGCTGCCGATCGTCGGGGAGGTTCCCGTGATCTGCGGCGTCCACGCCACCGATCCGCGGCGCCGCATGTGGCATTGGCTGGGCAAGGTGAAGGACATGGGTTTCAGCGGCGTGAACAATTTTCCCACCCACACCATCGTGGATGGCCAGTTCCGCCGCGTGCTGGAGGAGACCGGCATGAGCGTGGAAAAGGAATTCGAGATGGTCGCGCTCGCACACCGCATGGACCTCTTCACCATCGTCTATGTCGCCACCGCCGAAGAGGCGAAGCGCATGGCCGATGTCGGCGCCGACGCCATCATCGCGCACGTCGGCACGACGGTCGGCGGAAGCATCGGCGTGACCGGCGCGACCTGCACCATGGATGACGCGGTGCGCCGGACGCAGGCGATCATCGAGGGCGCGCGCTCCACCGGGCGGAAGGACATTTTTTTCCTCTCCCACGGCGGGCCCATCGCCACGCCGGACGATGCGGCGTATGTGAATCTGCACACCGATTGCGTCGGCTTTGTGGGCGCGAGTTCGCTGGAGCGCCTCGGCGTCGAGGGCCCGCTCGTCGAGTTGACCCAGCGCTTCAAAAAGATCCCCGTCCCCGCCGCGAAGCGGTAGCCAGCCCGCCGCCCGCTAGGCGTGCTTCTTATTGAAGCGCGCGACCTCGCGATCCGTCTCCCGTTTTTCCGCGCGATCTTTCAGATCCTGCCGTTTGTCAGATGACTCTTTGCCCTTGGCGACGCCGAGCTCGATCTTCACCCGCGCGTCTTTCCAGTACATCCGCAGCACCACGAGCGTGTGCCCTTTGACCTGCGTCAGGCCGAAGAGCCGGTCGATCTCCTGCTTGTGCAGCAGCAGGCGTCGGTTCCGCTTTGGCTCATGCTGGGAGAAGCTCGCGCGTGCATACGGCTGGACGTCCACGTCGTAGGCAAAGACCTGCCCGTTTTCCACCCGCGCAAACGCCCCGCTGACATTGGCCAGTCCGCCGCGGATCGACTTTACCTCGGTCCCTTTCAGCTCCAGCCCAGCCTCAAACCGTTCCAGGATATGGTATTCCCGCAGCGCCTTGCGGTTGACCGAGATGTCCACCACCCGTCCCGGCGCTTTCGCCACGGGCGGTTACTTGCCTTTCTTGGCCGGTGCCGAGGTATCCAACGCGGGGGCCGGTTCCCAGGTCAGCTTGCCCTCGATGATCTCCGTGAGCGCGATGTCCGAGTGGCCCATGCGCGGCCCAGTTTCGACCATCGGGCGATGACCTGCCGTGAGTTGACGCACGCGCTTCGAGACGACGTTGACCAGGATCTGCTGGCTGGGGATGATCTTGAAGGCGGCGTCGAGGAGAGAGCTGGTCATAAGGCGGTGGGACACGATTCGCGGGGAAAAAAGGAGCGCGACTATGGTGGGTGGGGTGGGGTCTGTCAAACGGAGAGTTTGACGACGCGACGAGGGCGGATTTTGATGCGCGGGCTGGCCTTCCCGCATCGGGCGTGCGATTGGCTTCGCCCTGTGCTCGACCGCTCTTTTTTCGCGCGCGACCCGCTGACCTGCGCCCGGGAACTGATTGGCTGCGAGCTGGTCTGGAAGCGCTCCGCGGGGATTATCGTCGAGACGGAGGCGTACGCGGCGTTGAACGATCCGGCGTGCCACACCTTCGCGCGGCCGAGCGCGCGGGACTTCGTGGCGCGACATCGGGCCGGTGCGGCGTACGTCTATTTCAACTACGGAATGTATTGGCTGCTCAATGTCCTCATCAAAGGCGGGAGCGAAGACGGCTTCGTGCTCTTCCGCGCAATCGAGCCCACTCGCGGAGTCGCGGCGATGACCCGGCGGCGGCTCGCCCACCGCAGGACGCCGCTCGCCCATCCCCGGACCCTCTGCTCCGGGCCCGGAAAGCTCGCTCTGGCACTGGGCGTCGATGGCCGCGACCACGGACGCGACCTTTGCGTGGCGCAGACCATCGGCTTTCGTCCGCCGTCCGAGCCGGTGGAGGTCGTGGCGGATGTGCGCATCGGCATTTCCAAGGCGGCGGATCTCCCATGGCGCTTCCTGCTGCGGGACAGCCCATTCGTCAGTATTCCGGCGACCGGTAAAGGCGGCCGGTAAGGCGTGCGGGACGGCGCGGAACTGATGGCTTGGCTTCGCGCGGCGGAGGGGTCAATGCTCCGCGCCATGGACGCGCAGCAGTCGGCGATGAACCGACGCGTGGCCATGAAGGTGATGCCGACCGCGTGGATGCGGCGGACGTGCTGCGTTTCATCGAGGAGGCGCAGATCACCGGCCAGCTCGCCCACCCGAATATCGTCCCGGTCTATGAGCTGGGGGTCGATGAGAACGACCAGCTTTTCTACACCATGAAATTTGTCCGCGGCGTCACCTTGCGCAAGGTGCTCGAGCTGCTCGCCGCGGGAGAGCCGGGCGTGGTGAAAAAGTATCCGCTCCCGGCGCTGCTCACGATTTCCCAAAAGCTCTGCGACGCCATCGCCTTCGCGCACAGCAAGGGCGTGATCCACCGCGACCTCAAGCCGGAGAACGTGATGCTCGATGATTTCGGCGTCGTGCGCGTGATGGATTGGGGGCTGGCCAAAGTTTTGGCGGGAAAGGCGGAGGGCGGGAGAAAAGGCGGCGGCCCGCAGGGCCATCTATTCCGCGCGCCGCGCTCCGGAATCTTCCGCCCTCCGCCCTCCGCCTTTCAGACCCTCGCCGGCTCCATCATGGGCACGCCCGCCTACATGAGCCCCGAGCAGGCCCGCGGCGAGATCGACGCGCTCGGCGCGATCCTCTTTGAAATCCTCCACCTCCACCCCGCCTACGCCGGCAGCAGCGCGATGGAGATTGTGAACAAAGTCGGGCGCGGCGAAGTGCTCTGGAGTGCGGCGGCAGAGCGGAGCGCCGACGCCGCTTTGGCAGACGCCGGAGGCGTGCGGCAGGCGCTCCGGAAGCGGCGCGGTATTCCACCAGGCCAGCCGCGCGCCTCCGGCGCATCCGAAAGCGGCGTCGGCGCTCCGCTCTGCCGCCGCACTCCAAACGTCCCCGCCTCGCTGCTCGCCGTCTTGCGCAAGGCGATGGCGCTCGATGAGGCGGCGCGTTACCGGCGCGTCGAGGACTTGCAGGCCGCCGTGCTCGCCTACCAAAACGGCTTCGCCACCAGCGCGGAGAAGGCGGGCTTGGCCAAACAGCTCGGCCTGCTCATCCGGCGGCACAAAGGCGTCGCCGCGACGGCCTTCGCGGCGTGGCTGGTCGTGACGGCGCTCGCCATTTGGTTTCTCGTGAAGGTCACGCACGAGCGCAACCGCGCGGAGCGGGCGCTGGCCGATTTGAAAAAACAAGCGCCCGGCCTGCGCCAGTTTGCCGAGAGCGAAGCGCTTGCCCAGCGGCTCGAATCCGCGCTGGAGAAACTCGACGCCAGCATCACTCTCGATCCCGCGCACCTGCCGAGCTATTGGCGGCGCGCCTGGCTCTTGATCGGCCTCGATGGCCTCCCCGATGCCGCGGATGCCCTCCGGCTCGCGCAAAAGAAAGATCCTGCGCACGGTGAGCTGGCGGCCATTTTGCCGACGGTCGAAAAACTCGCACCGCTATCACCGGAGTTCTGGGCCACCTACGACGCGGAGCAGAAGTGATCTGGAGTGCGGCGGCAGAGCGTAGCGCCGACGCCGCTTTGGCAGGAGCGGAGCGACGGGGATGCCGCACCGGGCGTGCGTGTTTTCGCGTGGCCGGCCGCGGCGCTCCGCGCCCTTCCGAAAGCGGCGTCGCCGCTGCGTTCGCTCAGGCTCACTGCGCTCTGCCGCCGCACTCCAAAAACCCGCCGCCGAGTTCTGGGCCGCCTACGACGCGGAGCAGGCGGCGGGGAAGAAGTGAACGCGGGCGCTTGCCGCCGGTTTCGCCAGGCGTCCACTTCGCCGACATGAACGTCGATCAACTCGTCGCCGAAGCCACGACCCTCCCGCGAGAACCGCGCAAAGCAATCATCAGAGCGAATTAAACAAAGGTGCAGCCGGGTGACTGGAAGTCCCGGGCAGGGTGGGCGTCCCGCCCGCCGGTTCAGGCGTCCCGCCTGAACGGACTTCCGGTTTCTCCAGAGATGCTGCCGCCAACGAGCTTCCGAAAGGTCGCGACGCAGGATGCGTCGCTCGGCGGGCGAGACGCCCACCCTACCCGGGAATGGAGGCCACGACTTTAGTTGAACCGCTCCAGCCGCCTGCTCGCCTGTTGGCCGTGGAACCGCGGATGCCAAACGTCGCTGAAGGCTCGTCCCCTGCGACGCGAACTTGCCAAACGCTAAACTCGGAAAGGCATGGCGAGGCGGAGCGGTCAGGCATTGCTCGCGTTTTCCGGGCAATGCGCTTCCCCGCATCGCCCAAGCGGCCGTTTGTCCGGCCGGCACGCGGTCAGCGGAAAGACCGCGCTACGGCATACAAAAGCCAGACCGACTCGCGCCGGTCTGGCTTTGCAAATGGTGTCCCCTCGAGTGCGAGGCGGGATTACTTCGACATTCCGGTCGAAGCGGGCGCCGGAGCCGGCGCGGGCTTGCTGGCACAGGCACCGAGGCTGAAGGCCGCGGCTGCGAGTGCGATGATTGCGAGATATTTCATGATTGGTATTTTCCCCTCCTTTCTTTGCCAGTGGGCATGGGGCGGGGATGATGGGGGATCAAACGCACATGACAACCTTTTCTTTCCGCACACGCGGCGGTGGCACTCGGCGACCGGCTGGGTTTAGAGACGGTGAAATGAGAAACCCGCGGCACCGCGGCAGAGCGGCGGAGCGGGGAGCGGCGTCCCAAAGTTTTTCCCGAGCCCCCCTACGGAAGCGACGGCGCGCTTCCCTCCAAATCCCGAGCGCTTTCCCCATTTCTTGGAGAGGATTGGCTCCATGCAGATTTTCCCTTTGGGAAAATAACTCTTGCGCTGCCAGGACTTGCCATGTCTCGTCCGCCCGCACCGTTAGAGCCCATAAGGGTAGGTAGATAGCCAGTTGTTTCGTTTCCGTGGAATCACTTCCGCAGACTTCCAGTGGCCGTTTGAGATCCGATTACCGGAAACCGCCATCGTTTGCTCCGCAGTTGCAATTAGAAAACCAAACAACCATGTCCACTAAACTCTACGTCGGGAATCTTTCCTTCGATACCACCGAGATTGATCTTCAGGATCACTTCGGCCAGGTCGGCACCGTCACCGAGGCCGCTCTCATGCAGGATAAATTCACCGGCAAGTCCCGCGGCTTCGCTTTCGTCACCATGTCGAGCGCCGAGGAGGCCCAGAAGGCCATCTCGCAGTTCCACGGCCAGACCTTTCAAAACCGCGCCCTGACCGTCAATGAAGCCCGCCCGCGTGAAGATCGCGCTCCCGGCGGCGGCGGTCCCCGCAAATCCTTCGGCGGCGGCGGTGGTGGCGGCGGCGGCGGCGACCGCGGCGGCTACCAGAAGCGCTACTAAGCGCCGCTTGCACGCTTAACATAACCTCGCAAACGCCCCGGTCGAAAGGCCGGGGCGTTTTGCTTTTCTCCTACCTACCCGCGCGGGGGTCGAGGGCGTCGCGGAGGGCGTCGCCGAGGAAATTCAGGGCGAGGAGCGTCACGGACATGACGGCGGCGGGGAAAAGCAGGAGCCACCAGAAGCTCTTCACGGGGTTGATGACTTGCGCGCCTTCGCTGAGGAGGCTGCCCCAGCTCGCCTGCGGGGCCTGGATGCCGAGGCCGAGGAAGCTGAGGAAGGTTTCGTCGAGGATGACGGCGGGGATGGTGAGGGTGAGGTAGATGATGACGATGCCGGTGAGATTCGGCAGCAGGTGGCGCAGGATGATGCGCGCGTGGCTTTGCCCGAGGGAGCGGGCGGCGGTGACGAATTGCAGGTTTTTCAACGCGAGCACCTGGCCGCGGACGATGCGGGCCATGGTCAGCCACTCGATGAGGCCGAGGGCGACGATGAGGATGATGATTTTCGAGTAGCCGACGAGGACGAGGTGGCCGTGGGCGTTGAGCCAGTCTTTGAAGGAGTGGTCGAAGGCGGCGGTGGCGAGGATGATGATGATGAGCCGGGGGATGGAGTAGAGGATTTCGACGAAGCGCATCATCAGCGCATCGGTGCGGCCGCCGGCGTAGCCGGAGATGAGGCCGTAGCTGGTGCCGATGACGAGGCTGATGAACGCGCCGCAGAGGCCGACGACGAGGGAGATGCGGGCGCCTTCGAGGACGCGGGCGAAGGTGTCGCGCCCGTTGTTGTCGGTGCCGAAGGGATGGGCGCGGCTGGGCGGGAGGAACTGGTCGCGCGAGGTGGCGTGCGGGTAGCTGGAAGAGGTGATCTTTTTCCACGCGGACATGGGTGCGCCGGTGGCGGGGTCGGGCTCGGCGGGGAAAAAGACGGGGCCGAAAATGGCGAAGGCGGCGA
>Ga0105044_10007686_pt1 | contig 14841 bp, 12 predicted proteins | sample MAT01_FD_78092 | JGI IMG/M metagenome (GOLD analysis project Ga0105044, IMG submission 78092) | Freshwater microbial communities from Lake Fryxell liftoff mats and glacier meltwater in Antarctica - MAT-01 | ecosystem: Environmental > Aquatic > Freshwater > Ice > Liftoff microbial mat | place...
CTGCTGATTCATCAGCACGCAGTGGCCGAGGTAATCGTCCAGGCCGAGCGAGCCCAAGATGCGCACGTCGGTATTGGTCTCGATCAGGTGGCTTTTCAGCTCACGCCAGTTGCGCACCTTCGGCGTGTCGAGCGCGTCGAGCAGGGTGTTATGGAAGGCGTCGTAGCAGGTCAGCGACAGATCGCGTTTGTGTTTGCGCAGGTACGTCGGCGTGACCTCGTGGTCGGTGCCGAGCAACACCGCGCGCACCGGCACGGCGCCCGGTTTATTGATGAAGCTCATCTCCAACTGATTAAAGACGATGCGGCTGGGTTTTCCTGGGCGCGTGAGGTCGAGTTGGAGGTGCATGCTGAGCGCGGCCTCAGCGACCTCGGCATCGGAGTCCTGACGCAGCACACCGAGCATCTTCTCGACGCCGCTCTTGCCGGTGTAGTCGAGTTGCACCTTGCCCGAACCGTCGTCGTAGCGGCGCATACGCTTGAGCGCCTGTTCGACATCGTCGAGATCATGGCCAAAGAGATCGGCCGCGCGCATGGTCGCTTCGACCTGGTAACCGCTTTGACGCCACAACTGGATGAGGCCTTCCTCCAGCTTCACCCGACGTTTGTCGTCCTTGATCATGCGACGGATCGCACCCACCAGCTCGGGGCGCAGCCACTTGAGCGCCACCAGCTTCTTGAGCACATCATCGAGGCTTCCGCCTTTGGGCGGAATGGCGACCAGCACCGGGTCGGACATGGGGTCTTTCCTTGGGAGGGGCACAGGGTGGCGAACCCGGACGGATCGCAAGTCTGTGAGTCAGGTCCGGCGAGCGTTGCCGAAGGTGTTTATCGATACCTGAAGAGCGGTCCGAACGGGAGAGCCAGCGGAACCGTCACTGCACCATGACGCCGCGACGTTCCAGCGCTCCACGCAGCGCCACACGCTCCGGACCCAGGGCTGCGGCCTTCACTTCCGGCTGCGCGCGCACGTCGGCGTGCAGACGTTTCAGACCATCGACCGCGCCAGGGTCATTCAGCGCATCAAGCAGCACGATCACGCGCACCCGTTCACGCAGATCGTTGGTGCGTTCAATACGCTCGAGTAACACCGGAGTCCAGCGCGACGGCACATCCGCAGCCATGGCGGCGAAGGCGCGCGCCGGCCACCATGGTGCACCATGGCCAAGTGCACCTTCAACCAATTGAAACAGTGCGCTCACCGGGAATTCTGCCAACTCAGCGCTGGTAGCGACCCGTGCCGGGTCATGCAATTCAGCCAACAAATGGTCACGTGCCGCCAGTGCTTTGACTTCATCCGCATGATTGCGCCACCACAATTCCCACGCCGTGCCTGCCGCAGCGGCATGACTGGTCAGGCGACGCAGTGTGAGTGCGGCCTCTTCACGCAGTAATGATTCACGGCCCTGCGCCGCGATGCGGCAGAGTGCCTCCACCGCACGGCTGTCGCCGTTGACCGACAACATGCGCGCAGCGAGGGTCGCCGCGCCAATGTCGGCCTGGGTGAGCACCGCCGCCAACACCGGCGAAAGCCGGGGATCACCGATGCCCGCAGAGGCATCGATCAACGCCAGGCGATCAGTGCCGGAACGCGTGGTGATCAGCTCCGCCAACACCGGTACCGCGGCCGCGCTGGTGGCGACGCGCGCCAGATTCTCGCGCATGTCCCGGCGGACCAGATCATCACGATCGCGCGCATACGTGCACAACAGCCCGAGACCGCGCGGATCACCGTGCATGCCAAGGCCGCGTGCCGCCGCCTGACGTAGGGCCGGATCCGGCGATTGCAGGATTTCGCCAAGACGCTCGAACGTTCCGGTACCATGCACCCTGCCCAGGCCGAGGGTGGAGACTTCGGCCACGCCACGATCTCGGTCCCGACTCAGGCTCAGTACCTCGCGCGTGGCGTCTTCGCCGCCGATAGCAGCGAGCACCGCGGCGACGCGCATGCGCAAAGCGGGATCCTGATCCTTGGCCAGCACCGTCAGGTCAGCGACCACCGGCGGGCCACGCCGGATAAGCGCGGACATCGCCTGGGTGTGGACCTCTGGACGCGCATCGGTCAGACCAGCGATGTCGGCCTCCCAGGCCTTGCCATGTGCGACGGATGATTCTGGGCGACTGAAGGCATCGGCGATGGCCTTGGCAGTGCGCACCACATCGACCCCCTCCGCCTTCGGCAGCTCTTCAGCTGACAAGATGGAGATGGAGAAACACGCCACGACGAGCGGGCGGGAAACGGCACGGAGCAATCGCATGGGTGCATGCTGCGCGCTGACGGGCCGGTGGGAAGGTCGACTCACTCCCTGTCACTCCCTGGCGCACCGCTTGCAGCACCCTGGGGCAGTCCGTATCACCCCGCCCTTCACACGTTGCCTAGCCAGTACCCGCCCGCTGGCGGAGAAAGACACCGCCATGAGCGCACAATTCGGAAGCTGGATCGGTTCGAGCGCCGCAGGTACCTGGAAGCCACAGATCGATCCCTCGCTGGTCGACGACCCGCGTTTCCCCGCGCTGCTTGCCGCAGCCAAGGACGGCCTGTCGTTCGCCGGCGCCGTGGTGTTGGTCACCGGCGCCAGCGATACGAACAGCATCGGCTACGCCATCGCGCGCAACTTCGCCCAGGGTGGCGCCAAGGTTATCATCACCGGCAGTCGTGATCTGGCGAAGATCACCGCCACCGCTGAGCAGTTGGCCACGGAAGCCGGCGCTGGTGCGGTGTTGCCGGCACAGGTCAACCAGGGCGATTTCGCCCAGCTTGACGCGCTGCTTGATCACCTGAAGGCGCAGAACCTCGCGCTCACGCACGTCTTCCCCTTTGCCGCGGTCAATCACCCGCAGCTCTTTGTCGGCATCAAACCCGACGACTACGCGCGGGTGTTCGGCATCAACGTCTTCGGCGTCTACCACCTGTGTGCGCAGCATGCGCGGCGCGCGCCGCGTAATGCGCCGTGGTATGTGGTCGTGCCGCTGTCGCCAAACGACGGTCGTCTGCAGGGCTCCGGCCTCTATCCCGCGACCAAGCAGGCACTGATCCCCATTGTCATCCAAGGCCAGAACGAGGTCGGTGATCGTCGCAACGGCCATTACCTGGGCGTCAGCATTGCGTGGACGCGTTCAGCGCTGATGAGTCAGCTTGATGCCGGTGTCGCTGGAGCGAAGGCCGTCGGACTGAAAGTGTTCGAGACGCGCGATACCGCAGATGTGTGTACGCTCTGCGGCACGCCTGCGGCGCAGGCACTCAAGGGGACGGTGGTTGATGCGGCGGGCGGCTTCGGGCGCGTCGACCCCAAAGAGATGGGGAAAGTCTTCGCGGGACATTAAGAGAAGAGCGGGTTGCTCGCCGTTCTCTTAACCTCTGATTCAACTAACCGCTGATTCACCTGCGATGGTTATGCGACTCGCATACTGTGGCGCTGATCCGTCATGCAGAACGCAGTGCTGCGGATGACTCCGGCCTTTCAAGTCGAGACGGTGCGGATCCGCTGTGATGCGGCAAACGCGGAAGCCGTTCGCGTAAAAGCGCACTCGTCAGCCATTCGCCGCGGGTCTGACTCATCATCGACGAACACGGCACGCTATTCGCTCCTCGCCTAACGTTCTTTGTGTCGGTCGCCAACGCGACCCGGTGGTGAATCCTTGGATTGGACTGTCAGGTCCAGAGCACCTGACCGTCTAACCAATTGATGAACTCGCACCGGGCTGGTAGAGCTACCTACCTACGAGTAGGTCGAAAGTCCCTGAAGCCAAGGGACTTAGCCGAAAATTACGTCCAATTCGTTCATAAATCAATCACAGCGCACCCGGAACAGCCTTCCACGTCGTGACATTGAGATATAGAACCGCTTCTTGCTTCACCTCGACCTATCCTAAAACATCCAAAACGTCCACCACCGGAGGAAGTCATGCCTACCTCGAACCAGTTCAGCATCCACGACGCAGCCGCTGCCAGCGGGCTCACCCCAAGCGTGATTCGGGTGTGGGAAGAGCGTTACGGCTGGCCCGCACCGAAGCGCCATCGCAACGGTTACCGTGCCTTCGCCTCACATGAAATCGACGAACTCAAGCGCGTCGCCGAGCTGGTCAAGAACGGCATGCCGATCAGCAAGATCATCGTCGACGGCTTCCCACGTTGGCCGGAGGAAGGTCATAAGGCTGCTCCGCGTCACCAAGTGACAGTCGCCCGCGCTCTGCCCATGCGTCCGGGTCGTGCCGCTGAGGAACTGCGCGAGGAGATCGTGCGCTCGCTCGAAGACCTGCACGTCGGCCATGCGCTCGAAGCGATCCAACGCGCCTGCATCGATCTGCGGCCGGCGGATGAACTCGCCGCGGTGCTCGCTCCGGCACTCGTCGGGTTGATCGAGACCCGTCAGCATGGCCGTCACCTGCCGCGCGAGAACGAACTCGACCAGGCGATCGGTCTGCGCTGCCGCCAGCTGCGCCAACGTCTGCCGACGTCCGGCCCGGCACTGGCCGTCGCGGCAGCGAGCGACGCCGATGCGGTGTTTGCAGATCTGGCCGTCGCGTTGCTCGCTACCCGCGGCATCGCTGCGCGCCGGACCGAGGTCTCTGAGGCCGAGGTCATTGCCAGCGTCAACGTGCCCTCTGGCGCACGCAGCAAAGTGCACCTGACCCCGCTGCCGTGTGAAGGATGTGTGCCAGTGGCACAACTGCTCGACGGCGCCACTGCCGCCAGCGCATTGCTGTCGCTGACCCACGCTCCGGCGCTCGCTGGCTGAACCGCGGTGACGTTGCGCTCACGCACCAGGCCGGCGGGATATCCCGCCGGCCTAGTCGTTTTCTCAGCTCATTGCTCACGATCAGCTGGGACGTGGCCGGCGCAGCACTAGCGCGCGGGCGAATGCGCCGAGTTCGCACATCGAACCGACGACGTGCACCTGACCGCCAGCGGCCATCGCCACCGCGGGCGCGTGACGTCCACCGATCACCAACGGTATATCGCCAAGATGTGCCACGAGATCACGCAGATCGGCACCGACCGCAGCCGCATCGGTGATGCTGGTCAGCGAACGCCACACCAGCACCGGACGATGTCTGGTCACCGCCGCCAACAGCGCGTTGTTCGGTGTCTGCGGTCCAAGGTTGATCACGCGGTACCCGCATTCGGTCAGCACCACGCTGGCCATCTGACTCGGAAGCAGGTAGGGATCAGCGCTCGTACCACCGCCGACCGCGATCGGCGCATCGCTGCGGGAATCGGGCAGGAACTGGCGGAGTTGTTCCACCACCTGGATGCAGATCGACGTGGCGTGGTGTTCAACCGCGATGCCCTCTTCGCCGTGACTCCACAACTCACCGATGCGGGCCATGACCGAACGCAGTGTGCCATCGCACAGCGACGCCACACTCGCGCCGGCGAGGTAAGCGGTGGTAATCAGCCCGCGACAACGTTCTGCGTCGCCCGCCACCATCGCAGTGAATAACACCTGTTCGAGATTCGCCTCGTCCTGGTCGCCACAGCTCAACACGCCGAAGCAGGCGGCATCCTGGACGCGGTAGCCTTCGGCGCGCACGAAGCGCACGGCCTCCTGCAACGGGATGCGGCGATGACCACCGGCAGTGCGCTGAACGGCGAGACGACCGGAATCGACCCAGCGTTTAAGCGAGCTTTCGCTCACTCCGATCGCAGCGGCCAAATCCTTCGGCGAAAGAAATGCGGTGGGCATGGAGTATCCGCGAAGTGTGGCTCGACTACCGCAGGCGCAACACGATCCACGCCAACCAGAACAAGTCGTGTTCGCGTCCGCCACGGTAAACGCCGCTGATGCGTGACCTCAGCCACTGAGGTCAACGGGCGGCGGCCAGAGCTTTGATTAGACGCCGACGATCGGAGGCGGTGTGGGCCAAGGTCACGGTCAGGCGCAAGCGACACAAGCCGGCCGGCACCGTCGGCGGACGAATGGCCGGGGCGAAGTGACCGGCTTCGCGCAGACGTGACGCCAACGCCAGCGCTGGCTGTTCGTCGCCCACCACCACCGGGATGATGGCGCTGCGACCGGCGGGAACGTTCCAGCCCTGGGCCTGGAGGGCGACTCGCACCTCGCTGGCATGGGCCACCAGTTCGGCCGGTAATTCTGGCTGACGACGCAGCAGATCGAGCGTCGCGACCGCCGCGCCCATCGCCGCCGGCACCGGGGCGGTCGAGAAGATGAAACTGCGTCCGCGGTTCACCACTAGCTCGACCAGATCACGATCACCAGCAAGGAACCCCCCCTGCGATCCGAGACTCTTGGAGCAAGTGCCGACCAGCAGGTCCGGTACCACGCCAAGTTCGGCGCACAGTCCACGGCCCTCGGGCCCGAGCACGCCAATGGCGTGCGCTTCGTCGACCACCAGCAACGCACCGTGTTTGCGACAGAGCTCGTGGATGCCGACCAGTGGCGCTTCGTCACCATCCATCGAATAGACCGACTCGACACATACCACGCGACGTTTCGCACCCGACGTGCGCTGGAGCTGTTTTTCCAGATCGGCGAGATCGTTGTGCGTGAAGCGCAACAGCGTCCCCGCCGCTAATCGCGCGCCGTCGTAGGTCGACGCATGGCACAGGCGATCAAGGATGACCACGTCCTCGGCACCGGACGCGAGCGACACCAACGTGGCAAGGTTGGCCTGGAAACCGGTGCTGGTGACCAGTGCCTCTTCGCGTGAGAGCCAATGAGCGAGGCGTTCTTCCAGCCGACGATGACAGCGCAGTCCACCCGCGAGCAGCCGTGCCGCACCAGCACCAGCGCCATAGGTGCGCAGGGCGCGCGCCGCAGCATTCTTCACCGTCAAACGGTTGGCCGCTCCCAGGTAGTCGTTGGACGCCCAGTTGTGCAGCTTCTGCCGCTTACCGTCAGCACACAGAATGATCACCCGGTCATCCGGCGAATCGATCACCGGGCGACTGCGCAAGCGCCCAGCAGTGGTCAGGTCCGCCAATTCGTTGGCGATGTCCTGACGCATCTCAGCGTACGTTGGCGGTGGCTCGTGACCCATGGCGGGTGGGGTTCTAGAGCGGGTGATCGGATACGCCACCTGCCATGCACGCTGGCGTGCCGAACCCAGCGCTGCGTCGCTCAACAGCTTCCACACTTGTTCGACGCTTGTTCGACGCTTGTTCGACGCTTGTTCGACGCTTTGCACCGCGGCGATGCGCCGCCTTGCTTGGTTGGTCCGCAGTCACTACAAGGTCATACAGGTCGATTTAGAACATTCCCCGCGGCCCACCGCCAACCTACGCCACCTACGCCCACCCACGCCTCCCATGACCGACCTCCCCGCCCACGCTGATCAGATACCCGATGCGAGCGCCTCCGACGGAATCGTGGCGGTTCAACCGAACGACCCGCTGCAGACCTGCCGCGTCTGCCGGTACGAATTCCGCGCCTCGGCCAAACTGGCAGGCAAACGCATCCCCTGCAGTCACTGCGGCACCCTGGTGGACATCACCGCTGGCGGACCCGCGGCCAACGACCCCTTGATCGGCAAGCGCATCGGCAACTGCCGGCTGAGCTACCGCCTGGGTGCGGGTGGCATCGGGCTGGTCTACGCTGGCGAACAGCTGTCGGTCGGACGCAAGGTGGCGATCAAGATGCTTGGCGCCAAGGCCGGTGCGAACGAGGTGCTGGTCCAGCGTTTCCAGCGCGAATCTAAGCTCGCGGCGCAGATCAACCATCCAAACGTCGTGCACGTGTACGACTGCGGCTACGATCGCGGCGTACACTTCCAGTTGATGGAACTGGTCGACGGCGGCACGCTCGCCAATCTGATCCAAACGCACGTGCGCCTGCCCTGGCGCGAAGCGGCGGATCTCGCCCTGCAAATCACGCGCGCGCTCGAATACATTCACGGCCAAGACATCATCCACCGCGACATCAAACCGGCGAACATCCTGATCACGGTCGAGGCCGGCCATCGCATCGCCAAGCTCGCGGATCTCGGTCTGGCCAAACAGCTTGATGCCGAACAGGCGCAGATGGGCCTGACGCTCGAAGGTAAACCGCTCGGCTCGCCGTCGTTCATGCCGCCGGAGCAGGTGCGCAACGCCAAGGACGCTACGCGCGCCTCTGACATTTACGGCGTCGGCGCCACGTTCTACGCCGCGCTCACCGGCTATCGTCCGTTCGACGGCAAGACCTCGTACGAAGTCATGGCCAACGTCCTGACCAAGGAAGTGGTACCGCCCAAGACCACGGTACCCGACCTGCCGGTTGCCTTGAACGATCTCATCATGCGTTGCCTGTCCAAGGATGCGGCCAAACGCCCGCAAAAAGCCGAGGACCTGGCGCGTGAACTGGAACGGCTGCTGACCGACCACGGTGGCCCAGAACCGGTGAAGAACACCACGCCAGGGAGCGCCTCCTGGCGTCGACCCAAATCTTTTGGGATTTCCGAAAACACGCCGCCGACCATGCCCAATCGCGACGCGGCTGAAGCACGGCGCACTCCGCCAGCCAGCCAGCCAGCAGCACCAGCGACATCTCCAAGCGCCAGTTGGAAGCGCCCGACCACCGCCAGTGAGCATGAGCCGCACCCAGCCACACCCGTGTCGGCCAAACCTCCTGCAACGACGCCAACGGCCACGCCGACGAAGACCGTGATTTCACCGCTGGCCGTCGGCGTGCTCATCGGCCTGGGTATCGCCATCGTCGCCTTGCTGGTGATGCTGGTCCTCAAGTAATTCTTCCCTGCCTCGGTGATGCGCGCCGAACGGCGGCTTCACACGCAGCGGTCCTTCCTTGTGGCGCTGCCTTGAAGCCGACAGCCGCGCTGGTCTGATTCCCCACGCTATGATCCACCTCGGCGTCAACATCGATCACGTCGCCACTGTCCGGCAGGCGCGCAAAACCAACGAACCCGATCCGGTGCTCGCGGCACACCTCGCTGAACTCGGCGGTGCCCACGGCATTACCGTGCACCTGCGTCAGGACCGTCGCCACATCCAGGAGCGCGATCTGCGCCTGCTGCGCGAGACCGTCCAAGGCGTGCTCAATTTGGAGATGGCCGTCGGCGAGGACATCCTGGAGATCGCTTTAGGCGTGATGCCCGACGAGGTCTGCCTCGTCCCCGAACACCGCGCCGAGTTGACCACCGAAGGCGGCCTCAAGCTGTCGCTCGATGATCTCAACCTGCGTTCCTGTATCGATCGTCTAAAGGCCGCCGGCACCCTGGTGAGTCTGTTCATCGAGCCCGATCTCGCGACCGTGCGTACGGCCAAAGCGGTCGGTGCTGATGCGATCGAGCTGCACACCGGCACGTGGGCCAATGCGTTCTCGCACTGCCGTGGCGATGAACACGACGAACAACTTGTGCAACAGCTCAGCCGCCTGGAGGAGGCCGCCGATCTGGCCGCCACCCTCGGCATTCGCCTGCACGCCGGCCACGGCATCACCTACCAGAACGTCCGCCAGCTGCTGCATCTGCCGATGCTGCGCGTGCTCAACATCGGCCATAGCATCGTCAGCCGCGCGGTGTTGCTCGGCATGGAACGCGCCGTCGGCGATATGCGCACTCTGATGGACAAAGGGCCTGGCTGAAGGCGGGCCGCCGGACCTTTTCGCTGGACCACTCCCAACGGGCACACAGCCTGCGACCCCTCCGGAGGTTTCCATGGCCACGCAGCCATTCAGCGGTTCCATCGTCGCCGTCGTCACGCCGTTCAAGGACGACCAAGTCGATTTCCCCGCGCTGAAGAAACTCGTGGAATGGCACATCAGCCAGGGCACCCAGGGCATCGTCCCCTGCGGCACCACCGGTGAGAGCGCGACCTTCAGCCACGACGAACAACACCGCGTCATCGGTGAAGTGGTCCAGGCCGCCGCTGGCCGCGTGCCGGTGATCGCCGGTGCCGGCTCGAACTCGACGCGCGAAGCGGTGAGTTTGGCCAAGGCGGCAGAAAAGCTTGGCGCCAACGGCATCCTCACCATCACGCCGTACTACAACAAACCGACGCCCGAAGGTTTGTTCCAGCACTTCAAAGCCGTGCGCGAAGCGATGCCACTGCCGATGGTGCTCTACAACGTCCCAGGTCGTACCGGCATCAACATGCTGCCAGAGACCACCGCGCGCGTGAATGCGCTCGGCGGCATCGACTCGGTCAAGGAAGCCAGCGGTTCGCCCGACGCGGTGACCGAACTGATCGGCCGTGGCGTGCGCGTGTTGTCGGGTGACGACGGCATGACCCTGCCGTTCATGGCCATCGGCGCGTCTGGCGTCATCAGCGTGGTGGCGAACTTCGCACCGCGCATCATGCGTCAGCTCACCGACGCGTGCGCTGCCGGCAACTACGTCGAAGCCCGTCGTCTGCACCAGATCGTCGCTGATCTGGCACGCGTCGCCTTCAGCGAGACCAATCCGATCCCGGCCAAGGCCGCAGTCGCCGCGCTCGGCTTGATCCGCGAGGAATACCGCTTGCCAATGGTGCCGATGACTCCGGCAAAAAAAGATGCGTTGTTGGCGACCATGAAACAGCACGGCTTGTTCGCCGCCGCCAACGCCTGAGCGGCGTGATGGGTTTAACGCTCGCCGACAAGATCACCCTCGCCCGTCTGGCGCTAATGCCACTCGCGGTGGCGTCGTACCTGTTCCTGCCGATCCATCACTGCTTGGCGTTCTGGTTCTGCGGCTGGATCTGCGCGTTCGCCGAAATCACCGACTACCTCGACGGCAAGATTGCCCGCGCGCGTGGAGAAGTCAGCGACTTCGGCAAACTCGCCGATCCGTTTTGCGACGTGATCTACCGCATGGCCATGTTCCTGGTGTTCCTGCTGCCGGTCGCCGGCGTGGGATATCCGATCATGTATGGTGAATGGCATGGGATGAGTGTCGATGGCACGGTTGGATTCACCGCCAACTACGCTGCGTTCGTGGATGTCGGCCAACCGATCTACCTGCTGTCAACCGACGGCGAGGGCCGCTGGGGAGCTGGACTCGTGCCGTGGTTCCCGGTGTTCCTGATGGTCATCCGCGAACTGATCGCCGGCGCGCTACGCGCCATGACCGCGGCGCGTGGGCTGGTGCTGGCAGCACGCACGTCGGGCAAGATCAAGGCGTGGTTCCAGGGCGTGACCATCATCACCGTCATGGCCTTCCCGGCGTTTTGGTTCCGCCTGGAGCCGTGGCACCTGACCTACGCGTTCTGGGCGACTTGGGCGTGCGCAATCCTAAGTGTCGCGTCGATCATTGAATACATCTGGGTGAATCGGAAAATTCTTGGTCAGTTGGCAACCAAAGCCCCCTGAATTGTTAGCGGGGATCGCATCCTATTCGGATGGCAGCAGGTGACGGTATTTGCCAAGGCTGATCTGATAGACATCAACGAGATTGAACGTCGCCATGGCCGGGAACTCCCATCCATCTGACATTTTCACCTTCACCGCCCAGGTTCCCGGTGTCACCGACATCTGAGTGGTATCGATTGCTTGGACGTGAGGTCCGCCACTTCCGTTTATCGATACTGAAAACCACCGTCCGTGATGACGCACCAGATATCCCGTGCTGCCATCAAGGATCGTGACTGCGGGACACCGATAGATACCGGTCATCCAACTGATGAGTGAACCAAAAAAGACCAGCGACAGCGTCATGACGATAATGCTGCCCCACGCAACCAACCGGCGCGAGATCACCGGATCCGGCACACGCCCCCCACGCAACTCCGGTGCTTTGCCACCACCGCGTACAACTGCCGCAGCAACGGTCCGACCAACGGTGAGCGCGCGCTGGCGGCGAGATCGTGCGGCAATCCCAACCCTTCCGCGATGGCGACCACGGCGTCTGCGCCGCCGATGATCTGGCCATCCGCGGTGATCAGCTTCATCTCATTGGGAATCCCAGTGAGGCCCAACCGCCGTTGGATCGCTGGCAATTGCAGCGGTGCAAGCCGGAATCCTGCGCGACGCATGCGATGGCCCCAACGAGCAACCATGCCGGTGCAGATCGAGCACTCGCCGTCGTAGCAGACGATGCCGCGTGGACGGCGGGTCATCGTGCCACCACCCCAGGCAATAGCCGGCGATTGATGCTGTGGTTCGAACGTCCCGCAGGTACGCCATGAAAATAGCCCGGCACTTCAGTGCCGGGGCTCGCAGCAAGGAAGTGAGCCAGTCCCGGAGGGACGACTGAAGCGTCGATAATTTCAGTCGTCCCTCCGGGGCTGGCTCGCATTGGCCATGAAACCCGGCACTGAAGTGCCGGGCTATTTCCATGCCTCCCCTCCGGGGCGGTAAACATCGTTATCAACCTAGGCATCATGCGCCGGGAACCGGATCAGCGGGGAAGAAGCTCTCGAACAGGCCGAGGTTGTTCCCGGCCAAGCCCGAGGCGAACCAGATGCCGAGCGCGATGAAGGTCAGCGCTATCAGCAGGCGGCTGACGCCGACCTGCGGCACGTCGCTGTCGCCGCTGAAGCGGAGTTTGCCGAGCACATATACGCCGATGACCAGCGACACCGCCGACCACGACGCGAGCGTGAAACTGCGGCCGATGATGCCCCATTCCCACGCCACGTCGCAGATGACCAGGAACTTGAGCGCGGCAGCGAGTTCGACCAAGCCACCAACGACCTTGAACTCGTTCATCCATGAGCCGGACTTGGGCAACTTCTTGAGCAAGCCTGGGCTCATGGCCAAGACGAAGAACGGGATGGCGATGGCCGAGGCGTAAACCGCCATGCCGATCATCGCGCGCGTCCACGAACCGGTCACCACCGCCTGCGACAACACCGCGCCAGCAAAAGGTGCGGTGCAACTGAACGCGGTCACCGCGAACGTCAGGCCCATGATCAACGCGCCGAGATAACCGCCTCGTCCGCCACCAAGACTGTTCTCCAACGCCGATGGCAGGCGGATCAGGAACGCGCCGAGCAAGCCGAGGCCGAGCACCACGAACAACAGTGCGATCACCAGGTTGGTCACCGGATGGCCGGCGAGGTTCGACAACGTCGAACCGAACACGCCAGTGATGAGCACGCCGATGCCGACAAAACAGGCGATGATGCCGAAGGAGTAGAACGCCGCGAGCGGCAGCAGACGCACGCCATTCGCCGCCTGTTTGGCAAAGAAAGTCATGGTGAATGGAATCATCGGATAGGTGCACGGCATCAGCAGGGTGAACAGGCCACCCAGGATCGCGAGCAGCAGGAACTCGCCGATACCATCACCACTGCCCGCGTCGCTGCCGACGCCGCCTTCGGTGAAGGCGACGAAGAGCACCAACGTGGCGCGGTCACTGGTGGGGAAGACCTCGCTCCAACGCGTCTCTGTGCCATCGGGGCCGATGCGCACATAAAGCGGACGATTCTGGGTCTCGAAGCGTTTCTGCTGCCACGCGGAAAAATCATCGCTGATGCGTGGATCGGGATCGGTGTTGATGGCGATCGGCACACCGCGGTTCCACGCCGCTACCACCGACGGCTCGCGGAATACGGTCTTGTCCATCACCTGACAATTGACGCACGATGGTCCGGTGAAGTCGAGCAACGCCGGTTTGCCGGCCTGCTTTGCTTCGTCGATCAAACGTTCAGCATCAGCGATTGAGGTCGGATGGCGCCAGCGTACCGCGCTGGTCGCTTGTTCATGCAGACGATCGAGCTCGGTCGCCACGATCTTGCGGATCTCCGGAACGAGTTCCTCTTTCTGATTTTCCAGCGCCCCGCTGACGATCTGACGCACGGTGGCCGCATCGACACCACCTGCTGGCGGTGGAACCGGCGGCGTGCCCGCCGTCGGCAGGTCGATCTTCATCACGGCATTCTTCACCGGCGGAAACGGGCAGATCTTGTCGGTGCAGGCCATGAACGACACCAGCACGTCGGTCGCAATGGTAGCACCAGCAGCACCAGCAGCGCCAGGAGGCAGGCGGATCGGCAGACGCAACGTCACCGGACCGGCGGGGTAAATCGGCACCTCGTCCTTGATGGTCGCCTGCACATCGTCGGTCAGCGGGCCGGACTCGCTCGCAGCCTGACCAGATTTGAGCGCCACGCGGGTCGCCTGTCCGGCGAAACCGGTGAGGTCCTTGCCGTAGAGGTGCAGCGGATCGCCGGTGGGTTTGGGCGTGAAGCGACCGACCAGCACGGCGGTGTCCGCCGTTGCGCCGGGTTCGAGCGACAACACCACCTCGACCTGATTCTTGGTCCACGTCGCGGTGAACGCCGACCAATCACGCAGTGCTGCTGGTGCGGCTGACACTGCCGACACCGATGCGACCGCAGAAGCACCGTCGACCGCCTTGGCCGTCGGGATCTTTACCACCAGCGGCTGCTTCATCACCGGGTTGAGGCAAAAGCGCGCCGAGCACGCCATGTAGGAGATCAGCAGCGTGGTTTCGCTCGGTGCGCCATCCGCCGTCGCTGGCACAGTGATCGGCAGGCGCACGGTCACCGGACCCTCTGGATAGACCGCCAATCCACCATGATCCTGCGTCTTCTGATCCGCGGTCAGTGGACCATCAGCGACAACCGCCTGTCCTGGACGCACGGCAATGATGGTCGCCACTCCTTCCGGTCCTTGGAGGTCGACGCTGTAAAGGTGCAGCGGGTCCTTCTTCGGCTTGGGCGTGAACAGGCCGACCAGTGTGCCTGTGCCCGGCGTGGCGCCGGGTTCGTAGGTGATGACCACCTCGACGCTGTTCTTCTCGAAGGTCGCCAGTGGTTCGGCCGCAAACACGGCTAGCAGCGGCAACAACAGCAGAGCGATCAGACGATGGGCAGTGGGCATGGAGATGGCCTAACGGGTGGTCGCTCCCTTTGCCACCGTCGCATGGACGGTATGCAGCAGAGAGCGATAGACACATGGGAACGTTGTCACAGGAGTCGCTGTTCCCGATGATTCCTTAC
>Ga0105044_10007687_pt1 | contig 14841 bp, 14 predicted proteins | sample MAT01_FD_78092 | JGI IMG/M metagenome (GOLD analysis project Ga0105044, IMG submission 78092) | Freshwater microbial communities from Lake Fryxell liftoff mats and glacier meltwater in Antarctica - MAT-01 | ecosystem: Environmental > Aquatic > Freshwater > Ice > Liftoff microbial mat | place...
AATGCGGCCGGAATTCCCCGACAGATTGTTTTGACTCGCGGCCAGGCATCGAAAAGGCAATTGGTTGCTGCAAAAACGGCCCTTGCGCAGTGGCGTTTTGAGCCGGAGGCCAGCGCAAAATTCGCCGGGAATCGACTTGAGCAGTCATTTTCCTTCCGGGAAGTTAGATCGGACGAATGCACGCCCAGTGTAGGCACGAGAATCTGCCGCTAACTTCAACACTCTATCTTTTATTGACGGGGATAAAGCTGGATACGGCGCAAATTTAGTCCCAAACTGGATTCGCCCATGCAATCTGCAGCGATATCGTGCGTGTTAAAGCGTATAAGCGGACAAATATCGGCTTTATACAAAGTGGTCAACACCACTTCGCCCGGCGCACATTCGGCTACTGGCTGAGCATTTGGCGCTAATAGCTCGACGTATTGCGCGTCTTCCATCAAATAAAGCCCGTCTCGATCCAAGCCTTCAATGGCGATCAAACCGGCAGTTTCGGTGCCGTAGCGAGCATGATTCGAGTTGCTTTGCCTACGCGCAATTATTGCGTCGCGATCATACTGGTTGGAACTTAAAAATTGCGCAATATCATCGGCAGGCTGACCCTGGAATAATTCTGCGCGCTCATACAACAAATGCGCTATTTCAAGCCCGCGCGGGCTAAAAAAATGTCCGACAACCGGCGGCGCCGAGCCTGGCCCGTAGCTATCCAGGCCGAGCAAATCGCCTATGCCTATCGATTCAAAAGTATTCGACGGTGTAGCGATCAGCGCTTGAGCATCAAACACGGGCAATTTGTGGATATCTAAAAGCGAGCGAATATCGCCGGGTTTAACGCCGTGCGCACCCCAAAGCCCGCGATAAAACTGCATCCGCCAAGCACGGGCGAGCAGGCGTTTAAAGGCTTCATTTTGTGCTTGCCAAATGAAATCGCGACTAATCGTTGCATATTTCGCTAAAAAGGCGTCGCCAACCAAATACGTCCGTCGTAGGGCGGTCGCGTCGAAATAGTCTGCGTAATTTGCTTCCATGGGCTCGCTGCTTTTCACAATTGTCAGCACAGATGCTAGCGCACACACAACAGTTTTTTGGAGCGGCGGGCCGTTAGGGTGCGTTACCGGGGTAGGCAGTGCTAATCTTATTGAACTTCAGTTTGCTAGCAGTGCTTAAAAAGTGGCGCGAAAATTCATGAACAAGTTTTGGATTTGGTTAAACCAACTCGGCTCCCCGCCGAATTTTTGGGCCTGGAGCCAACCTTGGTTGCGTGGCTGTTTGGCATTGGCGTTTATTACCCTAGGCATTGGCCTTTACGGCGGCTTGGTAATGGCACCCGCTGATTACCTGCAGGGCGAAAGTTTTCGCATTATCTATATTCATGTGCCCAGTGCTTGGATGAGCCTGTTTGTGTTCGTGTTTATGGCGATTCAAGGTGCGGCCGCATTAATTTGGCGGATCAAACTATGCGAGATTTTTGTTGTGGCTGCGGCACCCACGGGCGCAGTTTTTACCGCCGTAACGCTTATTACCGGCATGCTGTGGGGCAAACCCACTTGGGGCACGTATTGGAGTTGGGACGCACGTTTAACCTCTGAGCTGGTTTTATTATTTTTATACTTGGGCATCATCGCGCTGTATCACTCCTATTCTGAGCACCGGGCCGGTGCGCGGGCAGCATCAATTTTGGCCCTAATAGGGGTGGTCAACGTGCCGATCATTCATTATTCGGTCGTTTGGTGGAACACCCTGCATCAGGGTTCGACCATTAGCCTCACGGGTGGTAGCAAAATGCATATCAGTATGCTTTGGCCGCTTTTGGTTTTGACACTTGCAACTAAGTTGTATTGGATCGCCGTATTGCTTTTTAAATCGCGTGTGCTGATGCTTAAACTAGAACGCAGCAAAACCTGGGCGCGCAACGCCTTGGCGACCAACGTATGAGCGGGCATTCACAAATATGAGCGGACATTGGCCCTACATCATCGCGGCTTACACAATATGTTTTGTACTCTTCGCTCTAGATTGGTTTGCTTCGGTGATTGAGCTGAAAAATTTGAAGCGCGATTCGATTATGCGCCAGCGTCGGGGTGCCAATCGCCCGGACGCTGGCAACCCAAACCCTGGCAATACAAAAGCCGACAATATGCAAGCACGCAATACAGAGTTAGGCAATAAACAAGCGGTCAGAGATCAAAGTGTCAACGATAAGCCGATGGATGCAAGCCAATGAATGAAGCAAGAAAGAAACGCGTCGCCCTGATTGGGCTGCTGGTGCTAGGCGTGGGCAGTGCCACAGCCCTAGCGCTCATGGGTTTCAGTGAAAATCTAAACCACTATTACAGCCCGACTGAAATCAGTGAAGGCAAAGCGGCGAATGCCACACGCGTGCGTTTGGGCGGCTGGGTAAAAGAAGGCAGTTTGCGGCGCCCTAATGCGCAAACCGCCGGTGCAAACGTGCTCAGCGAATTTAAAATGACTGATCGCTTTCGCTGCGTGTCGGTGCGTTTCGATAAGATTTTGCCGGACTTGTTCAAAGAGGGCGAAACGGCTGTTGCTACCGGCGTTATTGGGCCAGATGGCGTGCTGGCCGCCGATGAAGTGCTGGCGAAACACGATGAAAATTACAAGCCGCCCGGCGTCGATGATTACGGCAAAGTTGCGGACCAGCGCGTCGCCGCTGCCGGTGGCAACGTAGTGGATTGCGCACCATGACGCCTGAAATTGGTCAAATTGCACTCATTCTGGCGCTTTGCCTATCGCTCGTGCTTTTCGTCGCACCGATCATCGGTGCGTGGCGCGGCAATACGGCCTTGATGCGTCTGTCCACGCCAGCCGCTTCTGGGCAGTTTGTGTTTGTGGCGCTCGCTTTTAGCCTACTGACGTATGCGTTCATCGCTCAGGATTTTTCCGTCAAATACGTCGCCGACAACTCAAACGCCGAGCTGCCTCTAATTTATCGCTACACCGCAGTTTGGGGCGGGCATGAAGGCTCGAAACTATTGTGGGCCTTAGTGCTGTCTGGTTGGACTTTGGCGGCCGCCGCGTTCTCAAGACATTTGCCTGAAACCCTGCGCGCGCGCGTGTTAGGCACTTTGGGTTTAATCGGCAGCGGCTTCATGGGCTTTCTGGTGTTCACTAGCAACCCTTTTACCCGCTGGTTGCCACCGATGGCCGATGGCAACGATCTGAACCCGCTGCTGCAAGATCCAGGCATGATTATTCACCCGCCCATGCTCTATATGGGTTATGTCGGTATGGCAGTGCCGTTCGCGTTTGCGGTCGCGGCGTTATTGGAAGGCAAAATGGATCGCCAATGGGTACGCTGGAGCCGCCCGTGGACAAATGTTGCTTGGGCGTTTTTAACAGTCGGCATTGCACTCGGCAGTTGGTGGGCCTATTACGAGTTGGGTTGGGGCGGCTGGTGGTTTTGGGATCCGGTTGAAAACGCGTCCTTTATGCCCTGGTTGGTGGCCTGTGCATTGATACACGCGCAAGCCATTACCGAAAAGCGCGGTACCTTTGTCAATTGGACGCTGCTACTTTCGATCGCTGGCTTTAGCCTGAGCCTATTGGGAACATTCCTCGTGCGCTCCGGAATTTTGACTTCTGTGCATGCCTTCGCCAGTGATCCTTTGCGCGGCGCTTATATTTTGGGCTTTTTAGGGATCGTCTCCGGCGGGGCGTTGACTTTGTTTGCAATACGCGCCTCACGTGTGCGCGTGGCATCTAACGCGGCGCTGGTTAGTAAGGAATCGCTGTTGATCGTCAATAATGTCTTACTCGTCAGCGCCTGCTTTTTGGTGCTGTGCGGTACTTTGTGGCCGCTGGTAACAGAAATGATGGGAACCTTGAAATTGGCGCTTGCTCCAGATTCTGCGCCCTTGCCGAAGGTGTCAGTTGGCGCGCCATGGTTTGGGGCGAACTTCGGTCTGCTGATTGCCCCGCTGCTGTTACTGATGCCGCTAGGGGCATTCACAAAATGGAACGGCGATAGCTTCAGCAATATTTTGCCGAAACTAAAATTTGCCGCTCTTGGCGCAGTCATTGTCGCCTTGCTGGCATGGCTGAGTATTAAAAACTTAAACGTCAAGGCGATTTTGGGCGTACTCGTCGGCTTTTGGATCATTTTCGGTACGCTGGCGTTTGTGCTCAAGCGTCTACGCGAGAACTCCAGTGCCCAGCGATTTACCTTTGAGATGCTAGCGATGTCTTGCGCGCACCTTGGCATCGGCCTGTGGCTGCTGGGCGTGGTGTTGGTTGAGTCCTTAAGCGTTGAGCGCGACGTGCGTTTAGGCGTCGGCGAATCAGTCGCGATAGCGCAGTACACGCTTACCATGAAAAGCGTGGCGCATGTTTCCGGCGAAAATTATGAAGCGGACGAAGGCGTGTTTGAGCTCAAAAAAGGTGACTCGCTGATCGCGGTTTTGAAGCCACAAAAACGCCAGTATCGACGCGGCAATGTAATGACTGAAGCGGCAATTGACCCCAGTCTTAGCCGTGATATTTATGTCGCACTTGGCGAACCGTTGGATAGCTCGGGTAAAGTTTGGGCCGTGCGCGCCTATTATAAACCCTATATTCGCCTGATCTGGTTGGGTGCGCTGCTGATGGGTTTAGGCGGCATCTTGGGCGCATTCGAGCGGCGTTTGCGCAAACGTGTTGAGGCTACTGCACCCGCGTCGGCTGGATTTCCGAAAAGTGCTGACACGCAGGTGGCGGTATGACTGACGGCGCCAAAACTGCGGAAATCCATACTCGAGAAGTAGAACCGTTTGGCGCAGCACCTAAGCCGGCGACAAATTTGCGTTGGTTGCTATTCTTAGTGCCGCTGCTACTGCTGATCGCGCTCGGGGCATTGCTGGCCAGCAACTTGGGCAAAGATCCTAAAATTGTGCCCTCGCCGCTTATTGGTAAACCTGCGCCGAACTTTAGTACGTTTGATCTGCTAAGCGGTGCGGTCGTCAGTAGTGAAACCTTGCGCGGCCAAGCATTCGTGCTAAACGTTTGGGCCAGCTGGTGCGCGGTGTGCCAGCTTGAACACCCGGTATTCAACGCTTACAAGCAAACGCCGGGTGCGCTGCCGGTGATTGGGCTTAACTATAAAGATGCGCCTGACGACGCCAAACGCTGGCTGGCGCAATTGGGCAACCCTTATCAACAAATTGCGGTCGATGCGAGCGGTAAAATTGGTTTGGATTTGGGCGTTTATGGCGCACCAGAAACCTATTTCATTGACCGCAATGGGATTATTCGATTCAAACAAATCGGTGAAATGACTGCGCAAATACTGGCCGAGCAAACTGCACTGATTGGTGGTGCGCAATGATGTTCCGTTCCTGCATCACGGCAATCGCACTCGTATTCATTTGCACCAGCGCGCTGATCAGCCCGGCGCACGCGATCGATCCACTGCCGTTTACCGACCTAAAGCAAGAACAGCGCTTTCAAGCCGTGACCGCCGAGTTGCGCTGCTTACAGTGTCAAAATCAAAACCTTGCGGATTCAGATGCCGGTTTGGCAAAAGATATGCGCCAACAGATTTTTGAGATGATGCAAAAAGGCGATTCAGACCAACAAATTAAGCAATATATGATTGATCGCTACGGCGATTTTGTGATCTATTCACCGCCGTTTAACTGGCAAAACAGTTTGCTGTGGCTATTGCCTTTGTTTGCGGCCGTGGGCGGCATCACTTTTGTATCGTTGCACTTTCGTAGCGCACGCCAGTTGGCTGCGGCGCATTCTAAAACGGGCGAGAACCCTCGCTCAAACACCGAACCGGGCGCACGCGCGCCGCAGGTTGACGCTGGAGATAATTGGTAAATGCAAGCTTTCTATTTGTTTTCCGGGCTAATGATCTGTTTTGCTCTGTATTTACTCATTTACCCACTGATTAAAGCCGCGTCCGATAATGGCTTCAAAGCCCAAACCGTAAAGACTTTGGGCGAACTTAAAAGCGTAGCCGGACTAAAGGCACAAGGCGTGATTGATGCACCAGCCTATGAGAAAAGCCGTCGAGAGTTGGCGGATACCTTGCTGAAAGCCTTGGAAGCGCCGGTGAAATCGAATCGCGCACCGATGCTGATTGGTGCGTTTTTTCTAGCCTGCTTACCGCTGTCGGTGATGGGCATATACAAAACCGTCGGCGCACCCGGCGGACTGAGCTTTGCACCGCCGCCATTGGCTGCGCAAAATTCATCAGTGCCAAATGCTGTAGCGGCCGCCGCGTCCACATCTAGTCCTGAGCAGACTTCGGATTCCCCGGCAAAAGCAGGCATGGACTTGCAAAAAGCCGCTGAAGGTCTGCGCGCTAGGTTAGAGGCAAGCCCGGAAGACGGCGCAGGCTGGGAGCTTTTGGGCCGCACCTACTTTGAAATTCAGGACTTTGCCAACGCCGCCGACGCGCTCGCTAAGGCAATCAAAATTTTGCCGAAAAGCGCCGATCTTTACGCCCAACACGGCGAAGCGGTCATGAATGCTGCGCGGCCAAACTTACCACCGCCGCAAGCTGAGGCAAGCTTGGATCAAGCTTTAGCGATTGATGCGAAGAACCAAAATGCGCTATGGCTTAAGGGCGTCAGCAGAAAACTGGCCGGTGATGCGAAAGCGGCGCTGGCGAATTGGACGTTGTTAGCCGAACAACTGCCGCCGGGTTCAGAGTCGGCAGCGAGTGTCGGTAAGCAAATCCAAGCGCTGCAGGTCGAACTGGGCCTGCCGCAATCTAGTCCAACTCAAATGCCGTCGCCTGCAGCCACCGCCGTGGCTGCACCGGCCGTCGCCGATACAGCTACGCCAGTCGACATCGAAGGCGCAGCCGTGAGTCTGGAAATCACGCTTAGCCCAGAATTGAAAAAGCAGTTAGGGCCAAACGATGTGCTGTACGTATTCGCAAAAGCCGCGAGCGGCCCACCCGTACCGCTTGCCGCGCACCGCAGCCCAGCGATGGCACTCAATGCAGGCGCGCCGGTGCTGATCACGCTGAGCGATAGCGATGCGATGATGCCGAGCATGAAATTATCGATGTTTCCACAAATCACGTTAGCAGCACGCGTCAGCAAATCCGGCCTCGCTACGCCGTCAAGCGGGGATTTTCAAGCGTCGAGTGCAACCTTGACGCAACCGGTGAGTGGCGTGATTAAACTGGAAATTTCCGAGGTTTTGCCTTAGTTCGTCACCGCGTTTGCAACCACTGGCGCAGCGCGCATCACCGCACCCGCCAGCGCTTGCCCGGATAAAAACGCGCCTTCCACACGCCCACCCGCGCACCAATCACCGGCAATACCGAGTTGTAGCTCAGTATCGTAAAAATGCCCGTCGATGTCGTTATCCCGTTGGCCTAAGGCGTATCGCCATCGGTGTGCACTGACATACGTCGGCTCAACAGTTATGCCGGTAATGCGGGCGAATTCAGAGAGTAGTAATTCGCTAACAAGCTCCGGCGAATCTTCCAAATGCTGTGCAGACCACGCCGCGTTCGCGTGCAGCACCCAGCAGTCCAGCGCACTATTTCGCCCCGGTTTAGAACTATCGCGCGCAATCCAGCTCAATGCGCCGGTATTAACAAATGCCCCGTCAAACGCCGGCGGCAGCGCGGGCTCGAACGCCGCCATCACCGCCCAACATGGCTGCATTGCAGTGGCTCGCGCAAAGCCCAACGCGGCAGGATATTCCGTCAGCAGCACGGCCGCCTGAGGCGCTGGAACGCACAGTAAAAGTTGCGTCGCTTGTGCGATTAGCGCGCCAGTCGCATCAAATACCTGCCAAATACCAGAGTCACGCGTAATCCCACTGATCTGCGCATCAAATCGCACCGTGAGGTCGTTGAGGATATGCTTCACCAGCGCGTTTTGGCCCGGGATTGCGACATAGCGCTGCAATTGCTCAGACTTATCGCTAATGCCATCGGCATCAATACTCACCAATCGCGGCTGCCAACGCGCCAGCACCCCGCGCGAATGCCAGGCATCAACCCAGCGACGAAAACGTACATCACGCGCGGTAAAATACTGCGCACCGTGATCAAACTGCAGGGCGTCAGATCGCCGCGTACTCATGCGCCCGCCGCCACCCCGCGCTTTGTCGAGTATTTGCACGCGGTGGCCAAGATCCACCAGCGCGCGCGCCGCAGTTGCACCGGCCATACCGGCACCAATAATCAGCACATCTTGGCTTGGCCCATTTGGCCGCGTCACCTTACGTTGGAAAGCCGCCATCTCGATACGCCGAGCGTGCGCCGCGACGTCCCTGGGGCGCACTGCGCCCAACACCGGCTGTTCTGGACTAAACGGCCGATCAAATAGCCCGAGCGCCCAAAGCAAACCGCCATAGGAATTCGGGTTATTGCCATCCAATGCATAGCGGTGATTAAGATCAATCAGCGTCTGTAACGCCGCTTCCGGCGTGGCGGACCATTGCGCAATGCCTTTTGCCCACGTCATACGGACATTGTTATGCAGCTCGCCGTGGCGCAACAAAGAGGTTTGGCACGCATCCATCAACGCACTGCCAGAGCGCGCGCGTGTAAATTCTTCCAGGCTTATGCACGGCGTGCGCGGATCGCTTTTATGATCGCTCAAGCTTTGCTGCGCCCAGGTGGGCAATGCGGCTAGAACTTCCGGGTTTTCCTGATGCGCGCACCAGTGATAGCTCAGTTCACGCCAGACCAAAAGTTCATCTAAAAACTTTGCCGCGCCCGCGCCACCGATGGCGTCGGCCTCCTGCGCAAGGCGCCACGCGCTGACGTGGCCGTGATGCAAATAGGCACTCATGCGGCTAACGCCGTCGTCAGCGGCATCATTGCGCCGCGCCGCGTAGCGCGCCAAGCCCGCACGCTTGAAAGCATCCCAGCGCGCGTAGCCCGCAGCACTTCCGCCCGGTGTATCGCGCACTTCAGTGATGCTGTGATCGATCGCGCATTGCGCAACCGCATCCGCAATCGGTGTCGAAAAATCAAACGCATCGAAACCGATTTCACCCGCAAAAAGGCCACCCTGATAACGCAGTTCAGGGTAAGGCTTAGCAATCGCTGCCGCCTGAGCTTTTGCCTGTGCGCTGCGAAAACTGTACGCGCGGTCAAACCGCTTGACGCTTGAGCGCAGCGGCACCAAGCAAGACGCATCCACCGCCCAAACCGGCCCGCGCGCGTGCGCTGCAAGCGCGCGCGTCCAACGTGGAAACGGCGGTGCTGGAAAATCTTCGACAACCACCGCAGCCGCATTTCCAAAAAGTGCGCGCAGCGGCGATGACTTACCTGCCGTGTCGCCTTCCGGCGAGACTTTCTGAGCGTTCGGTGATTTTTCTAAATTGAACACGTAGCGTATGCCGCGCTCAGCAAACTGCTTCGCAACATCGCGCGCGCCCTGCAAAATGAAGCTGTGGTGGCGATCCGAATTAAATCGATGCGCGCCCGCTAAGCCTTGATAAATCAGTAAGGGCTTCGCTAAAAAATGCGCAAGTTCAATGGCGACGTCAAGTGCCGGGTTTTGATGCGCGCGCACGGCGTGATGCAGCCAGAGCAATACAAACTCACCACACGTTTGCGCGTCGCTGGCGCGCAGCAAATGAATACGCTCAGCGTGGGTGCTTAGCTGCGCGAGCCCGTGGACGCTAATCGCGCCTGCGGATGGTGCGCATCGCTTAGATGATTTGCCAACGGACATAAAAAGGGCTGCTTCAGAGGAGTGCGATTGTTCCAAATTCACCGTGACTAGCCTGCGAAACTCAAGTCCTGGAACCCGGTTCTACACGGTCAACCAAAATGGCTATTTGGCTTCAATTTTCCTGGCGTTGAGTTCCTGATCTGCCAAGCGTGCAAAATCCAGCGGTGCCAAACCAGTCACCCGCACCGCTTGTCCTGTACGCAGATTTTTAGTTGCCTCGCCGTTGGAATACACCAACACCTTGACGCCATCATTGCCCAACAGCCAAAAAAGCCCGGGCTCAAGGAATTTACCAATTTGGCCTTCAATAATCTGCGGCTTTGCGCTATTCATATCCACTGCTGCGAAACACTGGGTGCTAAGAAGCGAGGCGGCCAAGACTGCGGCTGTGTAGAACTTATTCATTTTATTACTCTCTGTGCGAATGGGGTTGTTGCAGCGCACTGTGACGCAACAAGAATTCACATTCTGTCTGGTGGTTAACACTTTTCAGCGGCGTGCAGCGAAAACAGCACCCTGAATTTGTGGGCCGCTACGCGTGCTAGGGCTTTTTTGTTTTGCCAAGCTGAGAATATTTTGCCGGAGCGTTTTGCGCGGTCAAAACATGTGTAAACCAAATCTCGACATTTCGTAACGCAAGCGGCTTAGATTTTTGGCACACTTGCGCCTCAAGTTCGTCGGAGCAGAACAAATGAAACTACGCAACCATTCCAAACTGGCGATTGCCATGGCTTTTGCCACGCTAGTAAGCGGCTGCGCCCCGGAAAACTCGGTGCGCGTGCGCAGCCCCGAGATTGTTGCGGCACAAGCAGCGCCCACGCAAGAGATTGCAGAACTCAATACGCCCAGCGGCATCACCAGTTTTGTCATTCCGAATGACTTGGAAACGCCGAAGATTTTCGCCGCAGACTTATTGCCCGCAAGCATGCTCAGCGGGCCGCAATTTGAAGTTGCGCCAGAAATTGAGATGAAAGGACACATTGCCGCGTTCCAAGTTAAGAGCGATTACGGCCGACTAGACGCTGATTCGGTCGAATTGGTGGAACAACGGGTGGTTGAAATCAGCGCGTTGGCCGAGCTTGAACGCTTAAGCGGCATGGAAGTATTTGGCAAATCTGCCTACAACTCGGTCAAAGGCACCAGCAAAGCGGTTTACAACGTTTTTCGCGACCCCGCTGCCACCGCACGCGCTATTCCTAGAGGCATCCGCAAAAAAGTCAGCAATACATGGGCGGCGATCAAGTTGAAAACCAAAGAATTGGGGGACACCGCACGCAGCAAAATTCGTGGCGACGGTGCACCGCCGGAATTCAACGCATTTTTGCCTGACCCGCCGCTAACGCCGGAAAAAACTTGGGAAGACCGCGCGGCGTCACAAGGTACCAGGTTCGGCCTGAGCTACATTGGTTATAGCCGCGCGCGGCGCGAACTGACGCGCGAATTGGGGGTCGATCCTTACACCAGCAACCCACAAATTGAAGATCGGTTAGATGCCTTTGCTTGGAGCTATCTTGCAGGCAGTGCTGGCACCAGTTTAGTGGTGGGCGCACTGACGGGCGGTGCTTCGGTGGTATTGAGCAGATCGCGGCAAATTAACAAATTGGTCTATGAGCTATCGCCAGAGGACGTGAAAAAGCGCAATGCTACCGAGCTTGAAAAAGTTGGCATAGAAAGCGACACAGCGCGTAATTTTTTGCGCAACTCCAGCTTTACACCGACGTTGCAAACAGCCGTTGTCGATCAGATCACCAGCAACTGGCAGGCCGATGGCTGGAAAGACTTGCTGCGCTATTTGCGCTATGTGGATTCTGAAATTGAGGCGCGCTTTATCGTCAACGCGCTGCGCTTAGTTGCAACGCAGCCACCTGAAAACAAAGTGACCTCGGTATTTTTAGTGGGCGTCACGCCCGTGTTTGTGCTTAACGATGGCACTTTGCTGGTGCCAGCGCCAGTGGACTATGTTTATTACAACGCTAAGTTCAAAGCGTTCCTAGGCGAACCGCAGCTGCGTGGCAAAACCGTGCAGATTGCCATTGCGGGCAAAATGAGCGTTGCGGCCGAACGCGCCATTGCCGCACGCGGTTGGACAGCGGTGAGTGGCGTTAGCTTTCAGGGTGTGGCGAGTTATGCGCAATAGTTAGGTTTTATGAACCCACTCAAGCAAGCTTTGTACGATAAGGCTCTTCAGTTTGTGCGACGTAGCAGAAAAGCCAATAGCGATGTGCGCATCGATTATTCAAATTGGTCCCAAGAGGCGCGGTCATCACCCATCGCCTTTCTGGATGAATTTTATAGCCACGCGCCTTACAAATGCCTCGCTTGCGGTAAGAGCTGTGTCTTTTCAGCAGAGGATCAAAAGCACGTCCGTGAGGTACTAAAAAAACGCCTCGAATGGCATCCGTGGTTATGCGATGGATGCCACGCAATTCGGGTGGGATTGGAGCGTGAAAGGGACGCATTTGATGCCGCTTGGCACGCAAGACGAAGCGACGTTCGAAAGAGTAACAACGATCTTGCGCGCTGGCTTGAGGTGCTCGAAACGCTGCGACGCTATAGACACAAGCAAGATTCTGCAAAGATCCAGCAACTCCGCAAGCTCCTCCACTCAAATAGGAGGGCCGGGTAGATGCCCACGGCAAATTAAACGAACTGGATTTCCGCCAAAAGCGCGCGGCAATGACGAACTGAAGCGCGCCGTGTCATCCTCGTTTGCCGCTTGCTCGTTACGCCGGAAATTCGGGGTTTGCCACAGCTGCCTCAGCACTGTTAAAAACTGCTAGCGCAATTGCGACAAAACCTTCGCATAAAGATGCAAATTGAATCGTGGGCCGAAGGTGTAAGTAGCGCGCTTATGATTGATTTCACCCACTGAAACGATGGAAATCACCGAAAGCCAGCCGCGCGCATCATCATCTGGGTGAATCCAGATTGGCGCGCCGCTGTCGCCGTGAAAAGTCAGCATCGAGAAGACTTGCACCGCTGGGTTGCTCACGCATGCGGGCGCGCCGTCGGCGGTTACGCTAGCACCAGGCGCACGCAGGTTTCGCGCCGCATTTTCACGTGGGTAGCCGGATTTATAGACTCTAGGTGCCGTAGAAGCATCGTCACTAAAAACAAACGCTGGCCAAATTCGCGATTCAATTGCTTGCGAATCGCTCATGCTGGCGTCAACCCTTAGCTGCAAAAACGCATAGTCCAGAGCGACGTATTCCGATAGTTCCGCAGAACTGAGCTCATCGGGCAAGCGCGAAAACATGGCTTTAGCACCCGCACCGCCGCGAATGGATTCTGAGACATAGCCTCCGTAAGGTTGCGGCGATGCTGCGGTATAGGCTGTGCCTCCAGGAATAGCACGGTAGGCGCAATCAATCTCGCCGTACGCATTCCTAACAATATGCGCGGCAGTCATCGCCAACGACGGGCTCAAAAACACTGCTGAGCCCGCGCCGGCTAAGCTTGATCCGCTTTTGCACTTTGTAGGTCCAATGCGTGCGGCAAAACTCAAATCCTGATCCGCTAAACGCCAAAACTTCTGCTCATTTGCCGCTATGCGCGGCGCGCAGGTATTTCCAGAAAGCGTTACCGGGCCGCGGTGCGCGTTAGGCGGGCGGTCAAGTAGAAAAAGGTCGGTGGGCAACGCTTTAATGGGCCTTTGAATCTGCAAGGACGGTCGAATTCGTCGCGCTTGTGCATGATGTTGCGCATCCATTTGCGCATAAAGTGCAATTGCATTCGCTGCAGACAAAGTTTTCGAGCCACCGCTGTCGCTGCGCGGAAAATCCTGTTCAATGCAAAGGCTTGCATCTGCATTTTTCCGCTCGCGCCACGCAATCAATGACTTCGAAATAACTACGTACTGCACCACCGCTGCAATCGTGGGGGCTTCGGGCGCACAGGCGCTTGAAAATTGTGTAGCAAGCGTGGGTAAACAGACAACGATAAGGCCACCCATTACAAGCAGACGCCTCCGATTGCAAAAAAGCGATTTCCTAACGAAGCTAGCCATTCAAACCTTAACAAATGAAGCTTGCGCAAGTGTGACGCAATCGCGCGCCGTGCGCTAGCCGAGTCAAGCGCCTTCTCGCCCGCAAATAAGCGGCGTTAGCTAGCAAGGCGTGGCCGGTTATGCGCAGTAAACTCCAGCACAATTTCCGATTTGCGCGCCTCCGCCTGCGCCAGATCGCGCTGATACAGCGCCGCGAACAAACCGCCCAACAGTGCCAGCACGGCTGTCGTGCTAACGCCGATAACCAAGCCATGGCGACGCATAAATTGTAAGGAGCGATAGCGCCACCCGCCGCGCCTAGCCAGCACCGGCCTGCGGCCCAAATAGTTTGAAATATCGGCGGCAAAATCCGCCACGCTGGCATAACGGTCAATCGGGTTTTTGCGCAGCGCTTTCAGCACAATCGCATCCAAATCACCCTGCAGTTCGCGCTTTAGGCGCTCCGGGCTTAGTCCATTCGGCAATATCGCAGCATGCGCGATGCCCGTTTTAGTAACCCGCGAATTCACTAGCTTGGTCTCAAGCGTAGGTTGCGCGCTAACGAGTTCGGTATCCGGGTGGATGTCGATCTGGGCATCCGGCTCATCACGCGTGACCGCTACACTTGGGCGCGTCGGTTCTTGCTCTAAAATGGCGCGCTCATAGGCGCATTCTGGCCACCCGGTTCACATGCAATGCGCGAACATATTTTACTGGCGCGGCAAGTCGGCCCGATTTCAGGTTGAGTGTTCCGAGGCTTCCGCTCTCGGAATGCCTAGCGGCGTGATCAATCACGCCGCTGCATCGAAATGAAGTTTTCGCAACTCTTAACTTTCGCCTCAATATCGGCGCGCTGAAAGGCAAACGAGGCTTTGGGATGCGCATCCATGATCCCTAGAACATATTGGTAGTCGCGCTTTGCTAGCGCATATTGCTGCGCGCCGAACTCCGCGTCGGCTAAATTTTTGAGCGCCGCCGTCGTTAAACCGTGTCCAGGAGCCAAGTTCTTGCGCGCAATGGCTACGGCGCGCTGCAACGGTGCAAGGGCCGCCTCAAATCGCTGCTGCTTGACTTGCGCGAAGCCAAGATTATTCAACTGAATCGCTAGATTGAAATGCTCTGGGCCATAAAGCTTTTCGCACAGAATCGCGGTTTCCCGTCGTATCGCCTCGGCCCGATCAAAGCGTCGCAACTTGACATTAA
>Ga0105044_10007688_pt1 | contig 14840 bp, 14 predicted proteins | sample MAT01_FD_78092 | JGI IMG/M metagenome (GOLD analysis project Ga0105044, IMG submission 78092) | Freshwater microbial communities from Lake Fryxell liftoff mats and glacier meltwater in Antarctica - MAT-01 | ecosystem: Environmental > Aquatic > Freshwater > Ice > Liftoff microbial mat | place...
CCCTGTCCTTCGACGAGATCATCGTGACCCAGTTCACCCACGGACCGGGTCAGCAGACCCTGCCCATCTGGATCTTCGAGAGCCTGTTCAAGCCGCGGAACCGACCGCTCACCAATGTGGCCGCGGTCTTCGTGATCGCCATGACCTTCGTGCCCATCCTCCTGGCCGAGCGCCTGACCCGCGGCGCCGGGATCTTCCCCCGCCAGGTCGAGGACATCACGCCGGACGCGGACCTGGAGCCCGAACCCGACCCGGAGCCCGCGGCGGTCTGACCCCTCGGGCTGGGGACCGAAACCGATGGCAGGGATGGGAGGCGGGTCGCCGGGCGGTCGGGCCGGTGGTGCCCGCTCGTCTGCGGGCCGCGTGGACCGAAACCGAGGCAGAGAAGGGAGCGTGGGGTGCCGCCTCCGGCCGCCAGGGGCACGAACCGCCACCCTCCGTGGCGAACTGGCCCCGAATCGACCCGTTCGGGGCGGCCAGGTTGAACTGGCAGTGGATCTGCCGGCCCTGACCGGAGCATTCGGTGCCAGAACGGGAAGTGGTCACGGGGCGTGGGATTCGGGGCGGTTCGGCCCCCGACGGCCTGCGGAGGCCCCCCACGGCCCGTGGTTGCCTTCGTTCCCTGCCGGCGAACTGAACCCACGCCGACGGTGGTCCACGACGGCGACGCCGGACGTGCCGAGCGTCAGCGAGGCCAGTCGAATGTCACGGCGTGGTGGCGACCTCGATGCGGTCCTGGCGCCACTCCCGCGCCGCGATGAGGGCGGTGTCGGCCTGGGTCAGGATCTCGTCGGCGTCGAAGGCGTGGGCGGGGTAGCAGGCCACACCGGCCCAGAGGGTGAGGCCGGTGCTGACGCCGGCCAGGTGGCGGCGGATGCGCTCGACGGTCCAGATGGCGCCGTTCTCCGGCGTGTCCTCGAGCACGAGGCCGAAGCGGCCGTCGGTCATGCGGCAGGCGGTGTCGGCGTCGCGGATGGTGGCGCTGATGCTGTCGGCCACCGTGCGGGGAGCGGCGGTGCGAGGGCTGCCGTCGGCCAGGCCCTCGACCACCTCGATGAGCACGACGGCGACCGGGCGCAGGTGGCGTCGAGCCGCCGACAGGCGGGCATCGAGGGCGACATCGAAGTACTCCTGGCTGAACAGGCCGGTGGAGTGGTCGGTCAGGGTGTTCGACGACGAGTCGGGCAGGGCGGCGGGCGGCACGGGGCCGGTCTCGTCGTCCTCCAGGGAGTCCAGGCGCGACGCGACCTCGTCGAGCTTGGCCGTGGCCTGGCGCAGGCGCCGGACCAGCACGATCACGGCCGCGACGGCGAGAACCGATGCCAGTGCTGCCACTGCCCCGATGACGATCATCAACACCTGACCCTGTTCTGTCGTGGAACCAACTGGTGGTCCATCGGCGCGGAGAGTGTCGGAATCAAGGCCGGCGACCACTCAGCGTGAGATCGGCCAGTTCGGCCATGAGCTTTCCCAGTTCGAAGTCCTTGGGCGTGTAGACGGCGGCCACTCCGGCGGCGAGCAGGACCGCCTGGTCCGCGGGCGGGATGATGCCGCCGACCACCACCGGGGCCTGCACCCCGGCCTCCCGCAGCAGGCCCAGGACCTCGGGCACCAGCTCGAGGTGGCTGCCCGACAGGATGGACAGGCCGATCACGTCGACGTCCTCGTCCCGGGCCACCGCGGCGATCTGTTCGGGGGTCAGGCGGATGCCCTGGTAGATGACCTCGAAGCCGGCGTCCCGGCCCGCCACGGCGATCTGCTCGGCCCCGTTGGAGTGCCCGTCCAGGCCCGGCTTGGCCACGAGGAGGCGGGGTGGCCCGCCGGGGCGGGCCTGCAGCTCGACGGCGATGGCCCGGAGCGCGTCGGTGGCCCCGCCCCGGGCCCCGGCCACGCCGGTGGGGGCGCGGTACTCGCCGAAGGCCTCCCGCAGGGCCTCGGCCCACTCGCCGGTCGTTCCCCCCGCGTGGGCCAGGGCGATGGTCGCCCCCATGATGTTCTCGTCGGTGTCGGCCACCCGGGCCAGCTCGTCGAGGGCCCGCTGCACGGCGTCGGCGTCGCGGGTGCTGCGCCATTCGGCCAGCTCGGCGACCTGGGTCTCCTGCACCGCGGGGTCCACCCGCAGGATGCTCTCGGCCCCGCCCAGGGGGGACTCGGCGGCCTCGGTGAAGGCGTTCACCCCGACGACCGTCAGGTCCCCGGACTCGATGCGGCGCAGGCGTTCGACATGGGAGCCGACCAGGCGGGTCTTGAGCTCGTCGATGGCCTCGAAGGCACCGCCGAGGGCCAGCACGTCGTCGAGCTCGGCGGTGGCCTCGTCCCGCAGTTCCCGGGTGCGGGCCTCGACGACGTGGGACCCGTCGAAGAGGTCCTCGTACTCGAGCAGGTCGGTCTCGTAGGCCAGGACCTGCTGGATGCGCAGGGACCACTGCTGGTCCCACGGCCGCGGCAGGCCCAGGGCCTCGTTCCAGGCCGGGAGCTGGATGGACCGGGCCCGCGCGTTCTTGGACAGGGTGACGCCGAGGGCTTCGAGCACGATGCGCTGGACGTTGTTCTCGGGCTGGGCCTCGGTCAGGCCGAGGGAGTTGACCTGCACGCCGTAGCGGAAGCGCCGGGCCTTGGGGTCCTGCACGTCGTAGCGCTCGAGGCAGAGCCGGTCCCACAGCTCGGTCATCGCCCGCAGCTTGCAGGTCTCCTCGACGAAGCGGATCCCCGCGTTGACGAAGAAGCTGATCGAGGCGACCACGGCGGGGAACTGGTCCTCGTCGACCTGGCCCGACTCCCGCACCGCGTCGAGCACGCCGACCGCGGTGGCCATGGCGTAGGCGATCTCCTGGACCGGTGTCGCCCCGGCCTCCTGCAGGTGGTACGAGCAGACGTTGATCGGGTTCCACTTGGGGATGTGGTTGGCGCAGTAGGCCACCGTGTCCACGATCAGCCGGCGGCTGGGCCGGGGCGGGAAGATGTAGGTCCCCCGCGAGAGGTACTCCTTGACGATGTCGTTCTGGGTGGTGCCCCGCAGCGCCTCGCTGGGGACACCCTGCTCCTCGGCGTGAGCCACGTACAGGCCCAGCAGCCACGCGGCCGTGGCGTTGATCGTCATGGACGTGTTCATCTCGCCCACCGGGATGCCGTCCAGCAGCTGGCGCATGTGGCCGAGGTGGGCCACCGGCACGCCGACCTTGCCCACCTCGCCCCGGGCCAGCGGATGGTCGGGGTCGTACCCGGTCTGGGTGGGGAGGTCGAAGGCCACCGAGAGGCCGGTCTGGCCCTTGGCCAGGTTCTGGCGGTAGAGGGCGTTGGACGCCGTGGCCGAGCTGTGGCCCGAATAGGTCCGCATCAGCCAGGGGCGGTCCCGTTCGTGGTGGGCCTCGTTGGGTGTCACCCCACCATGGTCCCGCGTGGCACGGGTTCGTGTCACGCCCGGCGGGTAGCCTCGGGTCCACGTCGCCGCCCCCGATGAACCACCGACCTCATCGGAGGTGGGTCTCATGGCCCTGTCCCAGAAGCGTCGCATCGCGCTCTACGAGCTCTTCCTGCCCCAGGGGGGTGAGGACGTGACCGAGGCCTTCCTCGCCGAGTTCCCGACCAACGACGGTGACGAGTTGGTCACCAAGACCTTCCTGCGCGCCGAGCTGGGCGAGCTCCGTACCGAGTTGGCCGAGCTCCGCACGGAGATGGCCGAGCTCGGAGGCGGGCTGCGCGCCGAGATGCACCAGCTCCACAACCGCACGGTCGGCACGCTCGTCGGCGCCATGGGCGTCATGACCGCGGTCCTCGCCGTCCTGAACTGACCGGAAACCTCAGGGCGGCGTCAGGCCCGGAACGCCGCCGGAAGGGGACGCTCCAGCGCCCGGCCGAGGCGCTCCAGATAGTCGGGCCTCGGCACGTCGATCGCGCCGAGGCTGACCAGGTGCGGGGTGGTCCACTGGACGTCGAGGAGGGTCCCGCCACCGACAGCCAGGATCTCGACCAGGTGGACCAGCGCCACCTTGGAGGCGTCGGGGCGGCGGTGGAACATCGACTCGCCGGCGAAGAACCCGCCGATGGCGATGCCGTAGAGACCGCCGACCAGGGCGCCGCCCTCCCAGACCTCGACGCTGTGGGCCCAGCCCAGCTCGTGCATGCGGGTGTAGGCCTCCCGGATCTCGTCGTTGATCCAGCCGTGGGGCCGGGAGGGGTCGGCGCAGCCCTCGATGACCCCGGCGAAGTCCCGGTCGAGGGTGACCTCGAGCCGGTCGACCGCCTGGCGGAGGGACCGGGAGACCTTCAGGCCCTCCAGCGGGAGGACGCCCCGCGGGTCCGGTGACCACCACGCCAGGGCGCCACCGTCGACGTGCATCGGGAACAGCCCCGACCGGTAGGCGGCCACCAGGGTGCCCGGCGCCAGGTCGGCCCCGATGCCGACCACGCCCCGGTCGTCGGCCGTCTCCGGGGACGGCAGCGCCCACGGCGACGGCGCGGGCTCGATCGGCATGGAGCCTGAGTATCCGCTTCTGGCGCCCGATTGCGGCGCCAGGGCGCCTCGTCGAAGCGCCAGTACGAGCTACCAGCGGTACGCACTAGCGTCAGGGTGCTCCGACGGTCGGGGTCACCAGACGGGGAACGAGAGTGGCGGAACGATGAAGCGACGACTGATCAAGCAGGTGTGCGCGATGGCCGTGGTGGCCGCGGTGGGGCTGGGCCTGACGCCCGCCGCCGCCTCGGCGTCACCCGAGGGGGCCGGTGCGCCCGACCAGTTCGGTACCGCGCCCTCGATCCCCCGCAGCGGGGGGGGATTCGACACGTCCAACGTCGGCGCCTCCAAGCAGATCGGCGAACCGAACCACGCCAACAACCGCGGCGGCAAGTCGATCTGGTTCCGGTTCCGGCCCAACCAGAGTGGTCCGGTGCGGGTCTCGACCGCCGGCAGCGACTTCGACACGCTGCTGGCCGTGTACACGGGCAACCAGGTCGCCAACCTGACCCGCATCCGACAGGACGACGACTCCGGCCCGGGCGACACCAGCCGACTGCAGTTCCAGGCCCAGAGCGGCGTGGTCTACCGCATCGCCATCGACGGCTACCGGTTCCCGGGCGGTCCGGCGGCCTCGGGCTACGTCTCCTTCTCGGTCAACTACCTCTGAGCGGTCACCTGTCCTGAAGGCCCTGGGGAGCGGCGCGTCGAGCGCCCTCCCCAGGCGCCGGTAGGAGCTACCGGCTGTACTCGTAGAACCCCTCGCCGGTCTTGCGGCCGAGCTGGTCGGCGACGACCATGCGCCGCAGGAGGGGGACCGCGGCGTAGTGCGGGTCCCGGAACTCGTCGTAGAGGGCGTCCAGGATCGACACCGAGGTGTCGAGGCCGACGAGGTCGAGCAGTTCCAGGGGTCCCATCGGGAAGTTGCAGCCGCCCTTCATGGCGGTGTCGATGTCCTCCCGGGTGGCGGTGCCGTTCTCCAGGAGGCGCACGGCGTTGTTCAGGTAGGGGAACAGCAGCGCGTTCACGATGAACCCGGCCTGGTCCTTGACCTCGACGGGGTCCTTGCCGCAGGCCTCAGCGAAGGCCTTGGCCGTGGCGACGGTCTCGTCGGTGGCGGTCAGGGGGCGGATGACCTCGACCAGCTTCATCGCCGGGGCCGGGTTGAAGAAGTGGATTCCGCACACCCGTCCCGGGTTGTGGACCTCGACGGCCATCTCGATGACGGCGAGGGTCGAGGTGTTGGTGGCCAGGATCGCGTCGTCGCGGCAGATCTGGTTGAGCTCGACGAACAGGGCCTTCTTGGTGGCCAGGTCCTCCACCACCGACTCGATCACGAGGTCACAGTCGGCCAGGTCCTTGAGCACCGAGGTGGCGGTGATGCGCCCGAGGGTGGCGTCCCGGTCGGCCTCCTCCATCCGGCCCTTCTCGACCAGGCGGCCGAGCCCCTTCTCGAGGGAGGCCAGGGTGGCCTCGGCGGTGGCCTGCTGGCGGGACCGCAGCACCACCTCGTAACCGGCCTGGGCGGCCACCTGGGCGATGCCCGCCCCCATGATCCCCGACCCGATGACACCCACACGCGTGATCTCCATAAGGGCGGCGATGTTACCGACGGGTAGCTTTGGCAGTCACATTGCTCCGCTCCGCGGCGCCGGCTTCGCCGATCAGGGGAGTCCCCCGAGCGGCTGCGCTCCGCTCCGCAGCGTCGCTGACGTTCTCGGCGTAGTCGTCGGCGGCGAGGGCGTGATCCCGGGTGGCGGATAGGTTCCTCGGCGATGGGTATCGCGGGCTCGCTCCTGCCGCACGGGTATCTGGGGCGGTTGCCGCCGACGGCCCGGACCGTGGTCAAGGAGCACCGGCGGCGCCTGCTGCGGGACGTGGGAGGTCGCGTCCTGGACCTCGGGGGCGATCCCGGCCATCGGCCGCTCTATCCGGCTTCGGCCGAGGTGGTCGCCGGTGATGGCGAGGGGCTCTTCGACCACGTGGTGTCCATCCTGTACCTGACCGGGGTGGCGGACCCGGCGGCTGAACTGGACCGGGTCCGGGAGCGCCTGGCGCCCGACGGGGCCCTGGTCTTCCTCGAGCCGGTCACCGATCCCGGCTTCGGGGGGCGGGGCCAGCGCCTCATCGGCCCCGCGATCGGTCGCCTGGCCGGGTGGCGCCCCGATCGCGACGTCCCGGCGCTGGTGCGCGACGCTCATCTGGTCATGAGCGAACAGGTCCGCACCCCGATGCCCCGCTACCTCTGGCCCCTGACCGAGCTGGTCGAGGGCCGGGCCCAGCACCGGGTGGCGCCGTGACCGGCACGGTCGGCCCGCTGGCGCTGGTCGGCGGCCTGCCCTTCACCGCCGGGTGCGGGTTCGACGCCGGCCTCCTGGCGGCCAGCGGGGGCGACGAGGTCCTCGTCGTGCCGACCGCCGCCGCCTATGAGCACCCCGAGCGTGAGGTGGAGGCGGCCACGGCCCACTTCGCCGGCCTGGGCGGTCGGGTCGTCGGTCTGGACCTGCTGACCCGCCGCGATGCGACCGACCCCGTGCTCGTCGAGCGGGTCCGGGCGGCCCGCTTCCTCTACCTCAGCGGTGGTTCACCGATGCACCTGCGCTCGGTCGTGAAGGACAGTCCGGTCTGGGACGCCCTGGTCGCCGCCTGGCAGGACGGCGCCGTCGTCGCTGCTGCGTCCGGTGCGGCCCGGGTCCTGTGTGACCCGATGGTCGACCCCCGGGGCGGTGCGTTCACCGTCGGCCTGGGCCTGCTCCCGGACCTGGCCGTCATCCCGCACCACAACGACTGGTCCGAGGACAAGGCCCACCGCACCCTCCTGCTGGCCCCGGCGAACCTCCTGGTCGTCGGCATCGACGACGCCACGGCCCTGATCCGGGACCCGGACGGCACCTGGCGGGTCGAGGGCGCCGGTGGGGTGGCGGTGTTCCGGGCCCGCGACCAGGTCGACCTGGACGCCCTCCCCACCGACTGAACCGCCGTCAGCGGCGTCGACGTTCCAACCGGTCGAGAATCGCCTCGGCGGAAAGCAGGAGCTCGGGGCGATCCGGCAGCACGACGGTGTGCTCGCCGTACACGGTGAGGGCCAGGTCGGCGGCCTCCTCCGCGCTGGCGATGCCGAGCTCGGTGAACAGCAACTCGAGATCCGCCTGGTCCTGGCCGGGCCGGTAGCTGGCCATCTTCATCGCCAGGAGGTGCTCCGGGGCGGCGACGGCGACGGCCACGCCCGGCAGATCGAGGATGACCGTGCCGGGGTCCCCGCCCGGAACGAACGCCGCAGCGGACGAGTTGATCCAGTTCGGCGGGAGGCCCCGTTCCTCGCCCATGGCGGCCGCGATCGTGCGGATCGTGGTCTCGGGCCGGAGGACGGCATCGATGTCGGCGGTGGTGCGTCGCTCGTCGTACTCGAGGGCGAGGGCGGCGCCGCCCACGACGTAGATCTCACCGTGGACGCCCTCGGCGGCCAGGCGCTCACCCAACTCCGTCAAGAGCCCCCGGAGATCCTCGACAGTGAACTCGATGGGGGTGACCACCTCAGCGCACCTCGAGGGCCTTGGCGTCCAACCAGATGCCTTTGACCGAGAAGTCGACGGGTGTGCGGGCCATGGTGCGCGCGCTCAGCACCGGGTCGAAGACCGGAGACCACCAGGTCCGTAGCGGGGAGACCGCCGTCCAGTCCGGGACCGGCACGGCCCGCTTCCGGCACCATCGGGCGGCGGCGGCGGCGAACAGTACGTCCCAACGCCGGTCACCGGTGCTCGGTGGCCCGGCCAGTGCCACCGCCATCTCTTCCGGGGTCCGATCCTCGAGCTCGTCGAGGAAGCGGCCGATGACCCGCAGGGCGAGCCCGACGTCGCCCTCGGCCACGTAACGGCGGACGGCTCGAGCCGTGTCGACCGAGCTCAACCAGCGCCGGGCGCCGGTGTCAGCGGGAGCCGACGATGTCCTCGCCTCGAGGCCGAGCGCGGCCAGGACCGCCAGCACCTTCCCGGCCTCGGCCCCGCGGTGGCCCTGCTCGACAGCGTTGAGCCACTGGCGCCCGACCCCGGCCTCGGTGGCCAGCCGGGCCTGACTCCACCTTCGGGCCCGTCGCGCGGCGCGGATGTCGGCGCCGAGATCCTCGACGGTTGTCATCACGGCCATCGGCCCAGGGTATCCGCATCCATGTCGTCGTACGACGACATCGCCTGGACGCGGTCAACGGGTGGTGCCCTCGCTGACCGGGGGCCCGGCCGAGGGGTTGGACCGGCTCGGAGGCTCAGCTCTCCTCGATGGTGACCGAGTTGATGGTCACCGCCGGGTTGGGGGCGCCGCCGAGGGGGTTGTCGGGCTGGTCCTCGTGCAGGTCCAGGACGGCCCGCACGGTGTCGAGCCCGGCGGCGTCGGTGTCGCCGAACACCACGTAGGTGCCTTGCGCGTCGAGGGCCGACGCCGAGTCGTTGGCCACGAAGAAGAACTGGGCGCTGGCGCTGTCAGGGGCCTCGGTGCGGGCCATGACCAGCTGGCCCGCCTCGTAGGTGAAGCCGTCACCCTCGTCGGGGATCGTGTAGCCGGGATCGGACTGGGGGTCGCGGCCGCCGGCCTGGATGATGCCGATCGAGGGGTCGGTGCGGAAGACCTCGGTGTCGTCGTAGTAGCCGTAGCGGGCCAGGACGACGAAGTTGTTGACCGTCGCCGGCGTGTTCTCGGTGTCGAGGGCGACCCGGATCTCGCCCTCGGTGGTGTCGAACACCGCCGTGTAGCTCGTGGTCGGGTCGATGCAGGTGGGCGGCGCCTCCGAGAAGGCCCGGACCGGCTGGTCCACGCCCGCGGCGGGCGGGCAGGGGGTCGGGGCGGGCAGGGCGGTCGTGGTCGGCCCCGCGGCGGTCGTGGTCGTGACCGCCGTGGTGTCGGTGGCGGCCTCCTCCTCGTCGTCGCCGGTCAGCTGGGAGTAGCCGAACAGCACCGCGAAGGCGACCACGGTGAGCCCGCCGTAACGGATCAGACGGCGCCGGTTGGCCTGGCGCTTCTCCCACTTCTGCAACTCCTCCCTCTGGAGGCGATGCCCTTCCTTCTGCCGTTGCCGCTTGTCGGTGCCCATACTGGTCACGAAGGTAGTGGGCGGCCGTCTGTGGGCCCTGGTCGGTAGCGTTGCGGCCGTGGGCCTCGTCGTGCAGAAGTTCGGGGGCACGTCGGTGGCCGACGCCGAGCGCATGCGGGCGGTGGCCGACCACGTCGCCTTCACCCGGAAGCGGGGCGACCAGGTCGTGCTGGTCGTCAGCGCCATGGGCAAGGAGACCGATGACCTCCTGCGCCTCGCCTCTGAGGTGGGAGGTTCCCCGAAGGCCGGGCGCGAGATGGACATGCTCATCACGGCCGGGGAGCGCAAGGCCACGGCGCTCCTGTGCCTGGCCCTGCACGAGAAGGGTGTGCCCGCCGAGTCCTACACGGGCAGCCAGGCCGGGTTCATCACCGACACCACCCACACCAACGCCAAGATCCTCGAGATCCGCCCCGACCGCCTGCGCAAGGCGCTGGAGGCCGATGTCGTCCCCGTGGTCGGCGGCGCCCAAGGCGTCTCCACCGACCACGACGTGACCTTCTTGGGTCGCGGGGGCTCTGACACCACCGCAGTGGCCCTGGCCCAAGCCCTCGGCGCGGATGCCTGTGAGCTCTACACCGACGTGTCCGGCGTCTACACCGCGGACCCCCGCCTGGTCGCCTCGGCCCACCGCATCGACCACATCACCTTCGACGAGATGCTCGAGATGTGCGCGTCGGGCTGCCCGAAGCCCGCCATGCGATCGGTCGAGTTCGCCCGCACCCACGGGGTGCGCCTGCACGTGCGCTCGGCCTTCACCTGGGAGCCGGGCACCTGGATCACCGAGGAGGACCCCATGGAACACGCCATCGTCTCCGGTGTCGTCGACGACGACAGCGAGGCCAAGCTGACCGTCAGCGGCGTGCCGGACCGCCCGGGCATCGCCGCCCGGCTCTTCCGGACACTGGCCGACGCCGACATCAACGTCGACATGATCGTGCAGAACGTCTCCGAGGCCGGGGTGACCGACATCTCCTTCACCCTCCCCCGTGAGGACCTGACCGAGGGGCAACGCATCGCCGAGGAGATCGCGGCCGAGATCGGGGCCACCGGCGTGGTCCCCGACACCCACATCGCCCGGGTCAGCCTTGTCGGCGCCGGCATGAAGTCGAACCCGGGCGTGGCCGCCACCATGTTCGAGGTGCTGGCCGCGGAAGGGGTGAACATCGAGATGATCTCCACCTCCGCCATCCGCATCAGCTGCGTGGTCCCCGAGGACGACCTGGATCGGGCGGTCGTGGCCCTCCACGGCGCCTTCGACCTCGCCACCGGCTGACCTCGCCGGCCGGGGCGCCGAAAGGTAAATTCCTCGTCAAGTTCTTCACTCTGCGTGACGATGGCCGCCACTCTTTGAGACACTGGGGCCACGAGCTCCACCACCCTCCCCCCGGCCGACGGCGCACTCGGTGACCCCGATGCCATGGTCGACGAGCCCCTGCTCCTCGTCGACCTGCTCCTGCCGTTCGCGCGCATCCGGGAGTTGGCCGTCCGTGAGGCCGCCCGCCGGCACTGGGCGGATGCCTTCCTCCTCGCCGCCGCCGCCGCTCAGGTCCTGGGGGACCACCTCCACCGCAGCGGGAGCTGGCCGAAGCGGATCGTGGGCCAACTCGACGGATCGCCGCAGCCTCTGGTCCGGGCCGCCGCTGGGCTCGGCCGCCGGGCCCTCCGGGCGGTGGGGGCCGTGCGCTCCCGCCGCCGGGCCCACCGGGCCCTGGTGGAGCGCCGGGCCGACCTGCTCGAGCTCACCGTCGTCCTGGCCGCCGCCACCCTCGGCTCCCTCACTGTGGCGCCCGACCTCCTGGCCGGACTGGTCGCGGCTGTCCTCGGGGACGGTGGGCTGTGGCCGTCGGCTCTCGAGGCCACGGCCCTGACCGTGCCCTCGGCGTTCCGCAGCTTCGACCAGCACCCCCGGGACATGGAGGCCCTCGCCCGCGTGGTGGCCGAGGCCCATCCCGACCGGGATCGACCGATGGTCGTCTTCGGGGTGCGGACCTCCGGCTCCTATCTGGGGCCCCTGTTGGCGGCGGGCCTGCGCGAGGCGGGCTTCACCGACGTCCGCTTCGGGGCCATTCGGCCCGACGATCACCTCGACCGGGGCCAGCGGGCGCTGGTCGACCGGGCCCGAGGGGGCCTGGCGCTGATCGTGGACGACCCCCCGGTCTCCGGGGGGTCGATCGCCAGGACCGCCGACGTGCTCGAGGCGGCCGGCCTCGCGGCCGACCAGGTCGTGTTGACCCTGGCCCTCGACGATCCGAAGGGCCTCGACATGGCCCTGCTGGCGGATCGGGCCCGGATGACCCTGCTGGTCGACGACTGGTACGTGCCCACGCGGATCGAACCTGGGGTGGTGCGGCTGACGTTGCAGGGGCTCATCGGGGAGGAGGTTGCGGTGGTCGGCCTGCGGGAGGTCCCGTGGCCGGGTCCCGCCGCCCCCGACGCGGCTTCCACCGCGCGCCGTCATCACCGCCGAGCGACGTTCGCGGTCGACCTCCTCGACCCGAGGGGTGAGCCCCTGACCCGGACCCTGCTGGTGGAGTCGTCCGGCCAAGGCCTCTTCGGCCGCCACGGCCAGGCTGTGGCCCGCCGGATGGCCGGGCGGACGCCGGAGACCCTGGGCTTCGACGCGGGGCTCCACTACCAATGGCTGCCCGCAGCCGCGCTACCGCTCGATCCCCGGCACACCGACCCGGCCGCGCTGGTCGACCACCTCCTCGCCCGGCATCGGTCCCTGGCGGTGGACCACGACCCGGCGGCGTCCTTCGTGGGCCGCCAGTCGGTGGTCGAGGTCGCGACCGAGGTCCTGTCGGGCGCCCTGGGCCCGCTCGGCCCCCTCAGCCGCGTCCGGGGCCTCGACGGCGCCGTGCGGCGCCTGCTCGCCGTGGCCGAGCCGTCGGTGGTCGACGGGCGGGTCACCCTCGACCGCTTCCTCGTGGACCCGGACGGTGGGCTGGTGAAGCTCGACGCCGCCGAAGGGGCCTTCAGTCACCGTGACCTCGCGTCCTACGACCCGGTGTTCGACGTCGCCCAGTTGGCGGAGACCCCGGTGGGGGCCGAGGTGCGGAGCCTCTGGGAGCAGCGCACGGGTAGGGCCGTCACCCCCGAGCGCTGGCTCCTCCACCGCCTCGTGCACCGGTGGGACCGACGGCGGCACCGTCGAATCGACCACGAAGCGGCCCGTCGGGTGACCGGTCGCGCCCTGCAGGGCTACCTGGCCGAGGTCGTCGTCGGCTCCGGCCGACGGCCGCCGGCCTCGGGGCCGTGGGTGGCGCTCGACGTGGACGGGGTGCTCGAAGGACCGGTGCTCGACGCCAGTGCGCCGGGCCGCACCGGAGCGACCGCCCTGGCCGCCCTCCTGCGCCATGGCCGGCCCGTGGTGTTGGCGACGGGCCGCAGCGGCGGTGACGTCGCCGACCGGGTGCAGGCGTGGGGCCTCACGGGGGGCGTGGCCGAGTACGGATCGGTCCTGGTCCTGCCCGTCGCCACCGTCGACGACATCGGGGATCCAACGCCGACCCTCGTGGACCTGCGCACGGCTGAGCAGCAGGCGCTGATGGCGCAGGTCCGGACCGCCGTCGAGGCCCGCGACGGCCTCGGGGTCGATCCCGACCACGAGCACATCGTCCGGGCCTATCGCCTCGACCGGGCGGGACACCGGGTCGAGCTGACCCCGGCCGACGTCGCCGCCGTGCTCGCCGTGCTCGCCCAGCCGTCAGCGGTCACGGTCGTCCCCGGCGAGTCCCAGACCGATCTCACCCCCGCCGGGTGCACCAAGGGGACCGGGGTCCGGGCCCTCCTGGAGCGACTCGGGGTCGCCGACGATCTCGACCCCGGGTGCCCGCTGGCGCTGGCCGTGGGGGACGGTCCGGCCGACCGCAGCCTCCTCGACCTGGCCGAGGCCGCCTTCGTGCCCCACCACGCCCGGGACCTCGCTATCGGGCGTGACACGGTGACCCGCGGGGCCTACCAGGCGGGCCTCGCCGAGGCGGTCGGTGCCCACCTCGGCCACGCGCCGGGGAGCTGCCCGACCTGCCGGGTGGACGTGGACGACGCCGCCCGGTTCGTGCTCGCCCTCCTCTCGCTGCGGGAGGCCGGACCCCGCGGGCTGCCCCGACGCCTGCTCGAGGTGGCCGCGGCCAGCCGACGGGCGGGCCGCCACCCCTGACCGGCCGGGGCGCGAATCCAGGCGGTGCCGCCCCCCGGTTCTCGTAGCCTTGACGCCCATGGATGTCGGAATCGTCGGGGCCACGGGTCAGGTCGGACAGGTGATGCGCCAGATCCTGGCCGAGCGGGACTTCCCGGTCGACCGCCTGCGCCTGTTCGCCTCGGCCCGCTCGGTGGGTCGGACCATGGATTGGCGGGGCGAGGCGGTGCCGGTCGAGGACGCCGCCACCGCGGACTGGTCGGGGCTCGACCTGGCCCTGTTCTCCGCGGGGGCGACGGCCAGTCGGGCGATCGCCCCGGCGGCGGCCGCGGCTGGGGTGACCGTGGTCGACAACTCCTCGGCGTGGCGCATGGACCCGGAGGTCCCCCTCGTCGTCCCCGAGGTCAATGCCCACCTGCTGGCCGACCTGCCCAAGGGCATCGTGGCCAACCCCAACTGCACGACGATGGTGGCCATGGCCCCCCTGGCCGCCCTCGACGCCGAGGCCGGTCTCCGGCGCCTCGTCATCAGCACCTATCAGGCCGCCGGCGGGGCCGGCTTGGCGGGCACGGCCGAGCTCGAGGACCAGGTCCGCAAGGGGGCCGACCGCTCTGGCGCCCTCATCACCGACGGCGGGGCCATCGACTTCCCGCCCGCCACCGTGTTCCCCACCACCATCGCCTTCAACGTCATCCCGCAGGCGGGCGACCTGGTCGAGGACGGTTCGGGGGAGACCGTCGAGGAGGTCAAGCTCCGCCAGGAGAGCCGCAAGATCCTCGGCCGGCCCGACCTCGCCGTCTTCGCCACCTGTGTTCGGGTCCCGGTGTTCACCGGCCACTCCCTGTCGATCAACGCCGAGTTCGACCGGCCGCTGTCGGCGGAACGGGCCACCGAGGTCCTGGCCGCGGCGCCCGGCGTGGTGCTGTGCGACATCCCCAACCCGCTGGCGGCGGCGGGCACCGACCCCACCATGGTCGGCCGGATCCGGGTCGACCCCACCGTCGAGAACGGCCTCGCCCTGTTCCTCACGGGGGACAACCTGCGCAAGGGAGCCGCCCTCAACGCCGTGCAGATCGCCGAGGCCCTGCTGGCGCTGCGCTCCTAGCGAGCGCCCCTTTCCCGCCGATGGAGAGGCGGTGAGCGCCCTCCTGGTGGCCAACCTGGCC
>Ga0105044_10007691_pt1 | contig 14839 bp, 10 predicted proteins | sample MAT01_FD_78092 | JGI IMG/M metagenome (GOLD analysis project Ga0105044, IMG submission 78092) | Freshwater microbial communities from Lake Fryxell liftoff mats and glacier meltwater in Antarctica - MAT-01 | ecosystem: Environmental > Aquatic > Freshwater > Ice > Liftoff microbial mat | place...
CAGCGCAGCTTGTTCCTGAGTATGTTTTTTGGCAAAGCCTGTAGCGGGTGAGGCTGCGGCTGGGCGCGAAACAAGACGCAGACGAACATCGGTCATTTCGCGCAGTAGATAGGTGTAGCAGCCCATGTTGAGTGGCTCTTCCTGCACCCACACGAGTTCGGCTTTTTTGTATTGGGCCAGTACTTCGTTGAGTTGCTTTTGTGGAAATGGATGCAGTTGCTCCATCCTTACAATGGCCACATCGGTGCGGCTATCGGCCTGCTGTTTTTCGAGCAGTTCATAATAAATTTTACCCGTACAAAGTAGTACCCGCTTCACTTTTTTAGGATCGGCGTAACCATCTCCGAGTACCTCCTGAAAGCGTCCTTTGACGAGATCATCGAGGGGCGAGATTACCTGCGGATGCCGTAACAACGACTTCGGCGACATAATCACGAGCGGCTTGCGGAAAGTCCAGGTCAACTGCCGACGCATGATGTGGAACAGGTTGGCGGGCGTAGTTACGTTGGCTACCACCATGTTATATTGCGCACAGAGTTGTAGGTAACGCTCTGGGCGGGCGTTGGAGTGTTCGGGGCCTTGCCCTTCGTAGCCGTGCGGCAACAACATGGTCACGCCATTCTGAATGCCCCACTTCGATTCGCCAGCGGCAATAAACTGGTCGATCATGGTTTGGGCACCGTTGGCAAAATCGCCGAACTGCGCTTCCCAAATAACTAGTGCGTGCGGGGTGGCCATTGCATAGCCATATTCAAAACCCAATACGCCGTATTCCGACAGCAGAGAATTGTAAATCTGAATACTGGCCGGAATGATCGGTTCACCCTCCTGATTCAGCGAATTACCCTGAATATGGTTCAGCGACGAGTAGATCGCGTTTGTTTCCTGATCGTGTAACACGGCATGGCGATGCGAGAACGTTCCCCGTTGCACATCCTGCCCACTCAATCGAACGGGTTTGCCTTCTGTTAGCAACGACCCGTACGCCAGCAATTCTGCGGTTCCCCAGTTCACCAGTTTTGTTTCGGCGAGCATTTGTTTCCGGTCACGGAGAAGCTTGTCGATCTGTTTCAGCGGCTTGAATCCTTCCGGCACCGTATATAAACTCTGCCCGATTCGTTCAAGGGTTTCCATCGGAACACCCGTCTCCGGCGACTGATCGAAGTCGGCGGGTTGCGACGTGCGCAACTCGGCCCACTGCTGATCGAGCCGAAGAGGTTTGTATTTGATTTCTTCTTTTTGCTTGACCTTGTCGAGCCGTTCCTGCAACAGTTTTTTGAACTCGGCATCCATGCCCCCTGCCAACTGCGCATCCACTTCGCTCCGCTCCACCAACAATTTGTTGTAGATGTCGCGGGGGTTAGCGTGCTTGTCGATCATGGCATACATGGTTGGCTGCGTAAACTTCGGCTCGTCGGACTCGTTGTGGCCGTAACGACGGTAACAAACCATGTCGATAAACACGTCTCGCTTAAACATTTCACGGAACTCAACGGCCAATTTGGCGCAGAAGAACACCGCTTCGGGGTCATCGCCGTTGACGTGGAAAATGGGTGCGTCGATGATTTTGGCCACGTCGGAACAGTAAATTGACGAACGGGCATCATCGAAATCAGTGGTGAAACCGACCTGGTTATTAATCACAAAATGCACCGTTCCACCGGTTTGGTAACCGGGCAGTTTGGCCATTTGAGTTACTTCGTACACAATACCCTGACCTGCCACGGCGGCATCGCCATGAATCAGGATGGGCATAATCTTGGTAAAATCACCCTTGTATTCCTCGTCAGCCTGTGCGCGAACGAACCCTTCGACTACGGGGTTTACGGCCTCAAGGTGCGACGGATTAGGAGCCAACTTCACGTTGATCATCTTTCCCGACGGCGTTTCGGTTAGGCTGGCATAGCCGAGGTGATATTTTACGTCACCATCGCCCTGTACCTGGCTGGGAATATTTCCCTCGAAACCATCGAAAATGCTTTCGTATGATTTCCCCAGAATATTCGACAGCACGTTGAGCCGTCCCCGGTGTGCCATCCCGATCATCACTTCCTCAACGCCCATGTCAGCGGCTTTGTTGATGATCGCGTCTAAGGCAGGGATGGTGGTTTCGCCCCCTTCGAGCGAGAATCGTTTCTGACCTAAAAATTTGGTGTGCAGAAAGTTCTCAAAAACAGTTGCCTCATTTAGCTTTTTCAGGATGCGGGTTTTTTCCTCAATAGTGGGGTCAAAAACCAATGCTTCCTTCTCGATCTTGTTCCGAAGCCAGTTCTTTACGTCAATCTCGCGAATATACATGTACTCGAAACCGATGTGGCCTGCATAGATTTTTTCGAGTGAGGCCATGATCTCACGCAAAGTCGCAGGTCCGATTCCCAATAATATTCCTGACTCGAAAACGGTGTCTAAATCGGCTTCCGAGAGGGCATAATCGGCCAGTTCAAGGCGGGGATTACGGTCTTTGCGGAAGCGGATCGGGTTGGTGTGAGCCAGCAGGTGCCCGCGTGAGCGATACGCTTTAATCAGGCTCGCTACAGAGACTTCTTTCTCGCTGCGTTTGGCATCAACAGGAGTTTTGGTTTGTTGCCCGTTGGTGGCAACAGCAGTCCCATTAGTGGACGAGCCGTTTCCATTGGCGGCTTTGCTTCCATTTTCACCATAGGTTAGTGAAAAATCGAAGCCTTCAAAAAACGTCTGCCAGCTTGCATCAACCGCATTGGGGTCCTGCTTGTACGCCTGATACAACTGGTCGACATAGGCCGCATCTGAGTTTGCTATGTACGAATACTTATCCATAAGTTCGGCACTTCTGTATTTGACGCGCAAAGTTACGGTATCGGCCCGAAAGTAGGCCGCAAAATTTGGACTTTATCGGTTTCTTTGCTAAGCATCACTAGCTGGCTTGAGGAACAAACAAAAAATTTGCCAATTGGTTAGCGATTATTAAGCCACGGACAGGTCTTAACTCAATACTCAAATACGCACGCATTACTAACCGTGTTTAGGTTGCCAGTGGCCATTCTTCCCAACCCGTAATTGCTCAATATGCGACTGGGTTTACTGCATCTGTTGTTGACGAATCATTTCAACGGGTTCAGCGGCCCGCACGTTGCAGTCGGGAACAGGACAACGTTCGCAGGTTTCCACCATAAGGGTTTGGGGAATGGTCGGGTCGTCCAGAAAATGAAAGACAGTCCGCAGCTGGTCGGTCAGGGGAAAGCCAATATTGATGCTACTGTTAGCGATAGCGGGTGGCAACGACCTTGCGATCGAGAAGACGAATTATGTGTTTTCACTGGTAGAAAACGTGATCCGTTGCGCCCGGCAAATAGGCTGATTTCCTACGTCTTCCAACTCTGTCACGGTTGATTATCCTCATTTTTTACCCCTAAAAACAACTCGCTGGGCTTTGGTTGTGCCACTGGCAGGGGTTGTGATATCGATGGTGATCGTTGTGCCATTGGCCGTACCGATCTTAGTACCATTATTTAGCATATCATACCCAGTGCTGCTTTTTTGCAATGTTGCCGGTACCGACGTTTGCCCTGCTCCAGGGAAAGAGATGATACTTGTGTTCGTTGTTATTCTTGAGGATAATTCAACCGTATTCGCATCTCTTCATACCGCCGTAACGATACCTGAACCCGTTGTTGCTCCCGTAGTTACGGGCAAGGCTACTTCGCTATACCCCGTACCATTATCCAGCCCCCAGGCTGTCATTTGGTAGGTTGCCGCTACGGTGGCACCCGCTTCCGGCTCGGCTTCTTCTTCTTTCTTACACCCTGCAAAGACGACTAAGAGCAGACACGCAACTGTAAAATTTTTCATGAGAAATTGGTTTAATTGTTTATTGATCAGACAAATGAAAGGAATGTGAGCTATCATCATCCTACTTACTTATTTATCGGTTATAAATGGGGGCATCGCTACAAGTAGTATAGTTAGCCGCTTAGACCGACCTTCCAGAAAGCTATGAAGAGCCACTTTGAGCCGCACTACCGGCTAATTTTTTAAATATTATCCAGATTGAGTACACCACGCAACGTCAACAACCGTTTTAGAGTAGGTATATCTGAACGATAGTCTCTAATCTTTATCAACACCTGATTTTCGCATGTTTCTACAACAAATACGCTGGTGTCTCGCTGTGCTTTCGGTAGCCGTTGGAGCCTCTCTTTTGAGTGCCTGTAAAGACCCCCAGGTTGACCCAACTACAACAACGGCTACGGGTACAGTTACCGACCAGGAAGTAAACCAATGGACACTGGATTCCATGCGGACGTATTATTACTGGAATGACAAGCTTCCGACCAGTCTGAATCTGAGCCAGATACCCGACAAGTTTTTCGAATCGATTCTGTACAAATGGGATAAAACGGCCCGGCCCGATGGCGACCGTTTCTCGTGGATTCAGCAGAGCGTCGATGAGCTAAAAAACTCGTTGCAGGGTATCGAGAAAACTACCGGAATGCAGTTTCAGTTGAACCGTTGGCCCGCTGGTACAAACAACGTGATTGGCCGTGTACTCTATGTGCTGCCGAACTCTCCAGCCGCCAAAGCGGGCGTGAAGCGGGGCGATATTTTCAACGGAGCAGGTGGACAGACTTTGACCACATCGAACTACTCGACACTTCTTTACAGCGACGCTACAAGCCGGACGTACACTTTCGTTACAGCTAATACTACAGCGCAGACGGTGTCGAATTCGGTGACCAAAACACTCGACTTTGTACAACTGGCCGAAGACCCCGTCTTTAAGGATTCTGTTTATACGATTGGCGCTAAAAAGATTGGCTATTTCGTATATAACCAGTTTATCAACGGACCAGCTGGCTTCAGCGATCCAACCTACGATAACAAGGTAGACGCGGTGTTTGCTAAATTCAAAGCGCAGGGTATCAACGAGTTGGTTCTCGACTTCCGATACAACCCCGGTGGATCTACGTCGGCGGCCCGTAACCTGGCCAGTTTGGTGGGTAAAGGGGTTAACAGCAACGAGATCTTCTACCGTCAGGAACTGAATAGCCAGATTATGGCTGAATATCGCAAGGCCAATGCACTGGCTAATCTTCAGGTGAAATTCACTAATAAGTCGCAGAATGTTGGGGCCAACCTCAGCCGAGCGTTTGTGTTGACTAGCGACCGTACGGCTTCGGCCAGCGAACTTATTATAAACGGGCTGAAGCCGTTTATGACGGTGCAGGTGGTGGGCGACACTACCTATGGCAAAAATGTAGGCTCTATTACAATCGAGGATGAGCGCAAACCACGTCGGATCAACTGGGGTCTGCAGCCGATCATCGCCAAGTCCTTTAACAAAAACAACCAATCGGACTACACGGCTGGGTTCGCACCCGATCAGGTGGTGTTCGAGAACTTAGTGCTACAACCGCTCGGCGACATTGCCAATGAGCCATTGCTTCGGACGGCTATTGGCCGCATCACCGGAACCAATATGGGCCGCATCGCTACGCCAAATCAAACGTTGTTCACAATTGGCTCTACGCTCGACCGCAAAGCAGGGGGTAGTAATATGTTCGAGCCGGGGATGCCGAGGTTGAAGTAAATAGCGAAATAGTGACGGTCCGACGTTTCGGAGAGTGAAAGAGTGGCTGACGCGGGTTTCAATCTTGCGTTAGCCGCTCTTTCGCCCTTTCACTCTTTAGGCCACCGCCCCGATACAATTGGCACCAGTTTTGCCGTCGATGCGTTGTAGGTATATATCCAGCACGTTAATAATTGGTCGGCCACAAGAACCGGCAACGCCCGGCGAATATAAATACCTGATCCATCAGCAGCAAGATCCTCGTATTCATCTAATACCGGAAGTGTTTCAGTGGGCGTTTGTAGCTGGTATACCTCGCCATAAATTCGCGATGTTGCCTTCGGGTCAGGCACTGCACCGGGAAACCAAGAGATCCGGTAGAGCTTGCCCGGAAGGTGCCCGAAACCAACAAAACGGCTTTGCTGATGAAGCTGACGAGCATAAGGGTTTAGGAAGCCCTGCATGAGCGTACCGTACACAAATAACAAATCGGTAACAGGCTGCTGGTGTATGGCTAGCATAGGTTTGGCTCATACCTCACTCAAATCGGACTGACAATAATACAATCCTGACAAGTCCTCAAATCAGGCTTCAAAAGCAAGCAAAACGTTTCGTGTAAAGCGTGTTTACCACGCTTTCGCAAGTTGTAAACCACCGCGCGGGCGGCCCCGTCAAAGTAGCCTACGCAAAAGGGTAGCTTCTCTTGGTTAACCCCACGATCAGTATCTCTTCCGTTTTTGACCGTCTTCTGGCTAGCACAGGTCGGACAAGTCGCTCCATCAGGCCAGCGAATCTGCCGGAGTAAATCGTAACACTGAGCCACGTCTAAAAGCTTGTGTAATTGAATGAGCATAAGAGCGTTTTTGGGGTAGAACTACACAAACGAACTATCAGTCCGATTTTAGGTATGAGCCTTTATCTTTTGTAAGCATGGCTCAAACCGTTTTGGTAAAGTTAACCATTTTCGAATCTAATAAATTACACGCTTACCTACCCGCCGACCTCAAAGAAACGAACGTCGGCTTTGACCGATTCCAGTAGTTGGCGGGTGCGTTCGGGGCGGGCATCAGTGATAAATAATTGCCCGAAGGTGTCCCGCTCCATCAACTCGATCAGTTTGCCGATACGTTGGTCGTCTAGTTTGTCGAAGATGTCGTCTAACAACAAAATGGGTTTGATCTGTTTTTCGGCTTGTAATTGATCGAATTGGGCCATTTTGAGGGCAATTACAAACGTCTTTTGCTGACCCTGCGAGCCGAATTTCTTGAGTGGTATCGGATTAGCATCGGGTGGTCCGGCATTCCGGCTCGCAATTGTAAACAGATAATCGTCTTTATGAACCCCCATTGTGGTACGTTGCAATACCGCATCGCGCCGACGGAAATGCCGGAACTCTTCCCTGAAGCCGGGCTTACCCACCTCCGATTCATAAGCAATATCAACGCCCTCTCTGGCTTCGCTCATAAATGAATAATGCCGGCAGAAAGCGGGCAAGAACTCATGCACAAACCGCTGGCGTCGGTCGTGAATACGCTCGGCCAAATGGAGTAGCGGTTCATCGTAGGTATCGAGGAGGTCATTATCAATCTGAATCCCGGAACGCCGGTCCGAATCAGCAAATAGTTTAAGCAGGCTATTGCGCTGTTTCAACACTTGCTGATAGGCCAGATAATCGCGCAGATAATCGGAGTCGAGTTGCGAGAGTACACCATCAAAAAAATGCCGTCGGTCTTCGGAGTGTTCGCGAACAAGGTCGGTGTCGTTGGGAGCCATCAGCACAACTGGAAACCGGCCAATGTGTTCGCTGACGCGCTCATACGGTTTTTTGTCGGCCAAAACGGTTTTGCGCTGCCCCTTTTGCAGGCTGATCGTGATCTGGGTCGCTCCGGCGTTCCGGTGATGGGGCGCATCGTTGCCAGCCGCAAACAGTCCATCAATAATAAAAAAATCAGCCTCGTGGTTAATGTTCAGCGTGTCCTGACTGTGGAATGCACTTTTGGTCAGCGACAAAAAATAGATAGCATCAAGCAAGTTGGTTTTGCCGCTACCATTTGGCCCTACAATTACATTCACCTGCCGCCCGAACTGAAACCGGGCGTCTTCGTAGCTTTTGAAATTCGTAAGGCTGAGTTTTTCTAAATGCATCAATAAGATTCGATAATCGTTTTATGCTTAATTTCGCACCATTATTCGGCCACCGTTCCCTGCTTATTAAGCAACAAAGTTACCCAAAGCCCTGTTCCTCTACTACTGATTCAGGAACAGTAACTTCAGAAGTGTAAAGTCAATAAAAAGCGGCCTTAAACGCCGGTTAGCCAGCATACGAAACAACCACTATGGCAAGCAAAAAGCAGGCACCCGCCAAAACCCAGCATCCGAAAGAGCGGTACATGTACTGGTACGAGTCGATGCAGTTGCAACGGAAATTTGAAGAAAAAGCAGGTCAACTCTATGGCCAGCAGAAAATCAAAGGTTTTTGTCACCTTTACATTGGGCAGGAGGCCTGTTCGTCAGGGTCTTATTCGGCCCTTACCAAAGACGATAAGTGGATTACAGCCTACCGGGATCACGCTATTCCTCTGGCCCTCGGCTCCGACCCCAAAGCGGTAATGGCTGAGTTGTTCGCTAAACAAACGGGTTCCTCAAAAGGGAAAGGCGGCTCTATGCACATCTTCGATAAGTCGGTGAATTTTGTGGGTGGTCACGGCATTGTGGGCGCTCAGATTCCGATGGGAGCGGGCCTCGCCTTTGCTGAAAAGTATAACAAGACCAAGAACCTTTGCATCTGTTTCTTCGGCGACGGAGCCACGCGGCAGGGAGCCCTTCACGAAGCCTTCAACATGGCGATGACTTGGAAGTTGCCGGTCATTTTTGTCGTTGAAAATAACGGCTACGCTATGGGGACGTCGGTAGCGCGGACTTCAAACGTAACCGAATTGTACACCCTCGGCGAATCCTACGATATGCCGTCGGAACCCGTTGATGCGATGGACGTGGAAGCTGTTCACGAAGCCGTGAGCCGAGCTGCCGAACGCGCCCGCGCTGGCGATGGCCCAACTTACCTGGAGTTTCGTACATATCGCTACCGTGGCCACTCTATGTCGGATCCGCAAAAGTTCCGCACCAAAGAAGAGGTAGAGCAATACAAACAGCGCGACCCCGTAGAGTCGATAAAAGCCAAAATTCTGGAATTAGGTCTGGCCACCGAAGCCGATCTGGAAGCCATCGACAAAAAGATAAAAGCGACGATAGATGAGTCGGTTAAGTTTGCCGAAGAATCTCCTTATCCCCCTGCCGAAGAAGCGTTTAAGGACGTGTATATGCAGAAGGACTATCCATTTCTGATGGAATAAAGAAACTTATAATTCCTTCGGAATCTCTAACTGCCTGGCGTAATGCGCCGGGCAGTTGGCGTATATACGACCCAATAACGTGTTCATGTCGTCCAGAAATTCGATATGATAGTCGGGGTCGAGTTTCAGGAGTTTTTTTAGAACCTGCTCGGTTCGTTTGGCAATGTACTGAGCACACTTGTCGGTGCGGGAGTTGTACGTTCGGAGCTGGTCGGGGCGTTCCTCAAAAAAGCAGTTGAGCATATACAGGCCCAGCTCTACTTCACCGTACTTGTCTTTGGTCACTTTAAGGTGGCGGGTTATGTAGCCGCTGATCGTGCGCATATCCATCATAATCCAGCCTGCCGAATCCTGCTTTAACCGAACCGTCCGGTCGATAAACTCCCGGATAATGAGCCGCCGTTCGTCCACTGTTTGGCTGTGTTCAATTAATTCAAACTCAAGCCGCTCAACCAACAGGTCGTCTTTGGTGACCAGTTTGGGCAATAGTTTGTCCTTTTCCTTTTCAGGAAGCCGCGTGATGGCATGTTTGAGGTCGGGAGTAATTACGGGCATCTTTAACAGTTGTCAGTGAACAACCAGCAGCTAACAATATTTACAGGGGCAATGGCAAACAACTAACGGTTGTGGCCGCAAATAAACACTAAATAACCGTTATCTGTTAACAGACGTAGGAGACATACCTAGTGCTGGCGGCTATGTGGTCGTTAAAAACACTGTTCCTTGCTCACTGATAACTGTTCACTGAAATGACTATTCTTATTACAGGCGGCACTGGCTCAATTGGCCGCCGACTCGTTCAACTGTTGCAGGCCAAAGGCTATTCTGTTTCGCTTTTAAGCCGTTCCAACAAACCTGTGCCGGGTGTTCAGGTCTATCAATGGGACGTGAAAACGGGTCAGATCGATATGCAGGCCGTGGCCAATGCTGATGCTATTATCCACCTCGCTGGGGCTGGCATTGCCGATGAACGCTGGTCTGATACCCGTAAACGCGAAATTCTTGAGAGCCGTACTCAATCAACGGCTTTGCTGGCTCAGGCCCTCCGCACAATGCCCAACCGGGTACGTACCTTTGTGTCGTCTTCAGCCATTGGCTATTACGGGGGCGATTCCGGCGACCGGCCCGTAACCGAATCCAGCCCGGCTGGAACGGATTTTCTGGCTCAGGTGACGCGGGCCTGGGAGCGGTCGGTTGAGGATATTGCGGCCATCAAAACCAACGGTATCGCTATTCGCACCGTTCGAATCCGTACGGGTGTAGTGCTAACAATGGCAGGCGGTGCCTTGCCCAAACTGGCCCAGCCAATCCGATTGGGGGCCGGTGCGCCCATAGGCTCAGGGCAGCAATACATTTCCTGGATTCACGTAGACGACATTTGTCAGATGTATATTCAGGCCCTCGAAACCGAATCTTGGCAGGGCGCTTACAACGGCGTTGCTCCCGAACCCGTTACCAATGAGGAGTTGACCCGCCAAATCGCCAGTATACTAAATCGACCGCTGATTTTACCCAAAATTCCGGCCTTCGCCATCAAACTAGCCTTCGGCGAGTTGGCTGTTACCGTGTTGGGGAGCAGTTTGGTACTGAACAAGCGCATTGCCCACGAAACCACGTTTCAATACAAGTTTCCGAAGCTGCGGGATGCGCTGGACGATTTGTTGGCGTAACTTGCTCCGGTGAAAGAACTCTTGAACTACGTCTGCTCCCAATTAGACCAGAATGAAATTCCCTACATGATTTCGGGCAGCGTGGCAATGAGTGTTTACACCGTTCCTCGATTTACCCGTGACATTGATTTGGTAGTGGTTTTGCATGAACATGACGCGGATACATTAGAAGCAATTTTTAGCAATGGGTTTTATTTTCACCGGCCTTCTGTTGACGAGGAAATCCGTAGAAAAGGCTTTTTTAATGTTATTGATGATACGAGCGGCTATAAAATTGACTTCGTAATTAGAAAGCAGGAGCCTTTTCGGCACACTGAATTTGCCAGAAAGAGACGAGATATTGTTTATGGGACAGAAGCTTGGGTTGTTTCAGTAGAGGACTTGATTCTCTCAAAACTGATCTGGATACAGGACTATCAGAGTGGGCAACAGAAAATAGATATTGAGCATTTAGTCGCTGATAATGAGCTTGACATGATCTACGTTCGAGATTGGATTACCCAACTAGACCTTAAAACGTTTGGCCTTTTATGAACGATACCCCAGACCCTATTTATAAGCGGCAATTAGCCATTTTTGAGGCTATGACGCCTGGCCGGCGGATTGAAGTATGCCTGGAAATGATTGAAGACGGGCGCGAACTGGTGTTGGATCAACTCCGCCGGAAATATCCCGACTGGACTCAGGGGCAGTTGATTGCTGGCTTGAGTGAACGGCTTTATAGTAAGGAGTTTAGCCCCGAAAAAATGGAAGCTGTCAAACAATCCATTATCAATTTCCACGACAAGGTTTCCTGAATTTTCTCTGCCACTTCGCGACATTTTGGCATCCAGCAACGTTCTTTGCGTACAAAACAAACTTAGAATCAGTCAACAAATGCCAGACGCTTATATCTATGATGCCGTTCGGACCCCACGCGGGCGCGGCAAGAGCGATGGATCGCTCCACGATGTGCAACCTATTCAGCTTCTGACCAGCGTTTTGGTGAACCTGCGCGACCGCAACAACCTCGATACCAGCCTGATCGACGACGTAATTATGGGTTGTGTGACCCCCGTTGGCGAACAGGGGGCCGATATTGCCCGCACCGCAGTGCTCGAAGCCGGTTATTCCGAGTCGGTAGCCGGGGTGCAGTTGAACCGCTTTTGCTCGTCGGGTTTAGAGGCTATCAACATGGCTGCTGCCTACGTGATGTCGGGGCAGGTAGATGCTATTATTGCCGGTGGCGTAGAGTCGATGTCGCGGGTGCCGATGGGAACCGATGGCGGAGCTTTGTTTATGAACCCTCAGATTGTAGCCCGGCACAATGTAGTGCCACAGGGTATTTCGGCAGACCTCATCGCTACCAAATATGGCTACTCGCGTGCTGATGTAGACGCTTTTGCGGCTGAGTCGTACCGACGGGCGGTAGAAGCACAGGCCAACAATCGGTTTGAAAAAACACTGGTGCCGCTTAAAGACGACATTGGCATTACTGTTTTAGACCGGGACGAGGGTGTTCGGCCCGGCACCACGGCAGAGAGTTTGGGCAAGCTGAAACCCGCTTTTGAAATGATGGGGCAGATGGGTTTGGATGCCCTGGCTCTGATGAAATATGCCGAGTTCAACAAAATAAACCACGTTCACCACGCGGGTAATTCATCGCAAATTGTGGACGGATCGGCGGGGGTGCTGATTGGCAGCAAAGAATTTGGCGAGAAAGCAGGGCTAAAACCTCGGGCACGCATCAAAGCATTTGCCATTGTGGGCTCAGAACCGACTATAATGCTTACCGGTCCCATTCCTGCAACTCGCAAAGTGTTGAAAAAAGCGGGCATGAGCATCAGTGACATCGATCTGTTTGAGGTAAATGAGGCTTTTGCCGCCGTACCCATGTTGTTTATGGACGAGTTGGGCGTTGACCACAGCCAGGTAAACGTCAATGGGGGGGCTATTGCCCTGGGGCATCCGCTGGGCGCGACGGGAGCCATTATCTCAGCCACCCTCCTCGACGAAATGGAGCGCACCGGCAAGCAGTTTGGCCTTTCGACGCTCTGTATTGGCGGGGGTATGGGCATCGCCACAATTTTTGAGCGGGTTAACTAACAATCCAGTGGTTCAATAGGTTATTTGTCTATACCAACTCTCAACGGTTATGGCAAACAACAAAACAATGAATCAGCCTGGCTCAGAATCGAGCCACACGAACGCCCGAGATACCAATGGGGAACGCCCCAATATGGAACGGGAGATGAGCAACGAAAACAAAACGAAGCAGGAACCAGAAGCCGAACATAAGGCCCCCAAATCGAAGCAGCAATTAGCCGACGAACGTGGTGGACACGGGCATTCGGGCCACAGCGATTCCCGAAACGGGAGCCGGAAATAGCAAACAGGCACACAGATTGTTTACTCTGTGTGCCTGTCTTTTATATAACCCGCCGATTATTAAACCGAAACACATCGGGCCACGCACCCAGCGGGTCGAGCACCACGGTGCGGGCGGTGGGTAATTCAGGGAGCCAAAGAGGCAAGTTCTGGCTGGTGGGCCACACCAATTTGCGATAGATTTCCCGCCCACTGCCATCCAGCACAACCAGTGGCATGGCATCGGCAGGGAGTTGGGCCGTGAGGGTTCCCAGGCCATCGTCGGCCCATTTCTGGTTGTTCATTTTCACTATTATCGCATCGCCCGCCCGATAAACGCTCTCAATCGACACGTCGAATACCGGCCGTTCGGTGAGGTAAGTGGTTAGGAAACGGATGGAGTCGGGGAGGGCGTTGGTCAGGTGTTGCACAAAAGCCGCCGAGGTGAGTGACGTGGGTTTACCGGCACTGTTTTTCTGGCTAAAAAATTGCCCGATGCTCAGGCTCAGGGGTTTGTCGCCCCATACTTCGCCAATGCTGCTAAAAACCATAGCCGCCCGGTCACGCTCCACATACGTTTGTCCGCTCGAAAGGGCCAGAGTTGGCTCAAAATCAGCCGCCAACCGACGCTGCTGATCGTAGGTTTTATTTCGTTGAGCAAGTCTGTCGCGCAGGCGGTCAAGGCCAAAACGCTCCTTCACGACCTGCAAAGCCAAATACTCCACCAAACTGTTCTCTACCAGTCCTGCACCCGGTGCAGTATGGCGATTTGTCCATTGTTTCAGCACCTCGCGGGTGGCCACATAGACCAAATAATCCAACTGTTTCGGCTCACGGGTATCGGCAGTCCAGCCCTCGGTCTCGATCAGGCGAATATAGCCGGGCAATGAGCGGGTGGTTTCGGTGGAGGAGGGTGCCTCGGTCAGCGTGAGGTGGTCGTAAGGATAGGTCCCGAACAGTGTCGTTCCTCGCCGGAGCGCGTCAGAAACGGCCTGCTGCCAAAGGGCAACGGTTTCTGGATGTTTATACCGAATGGTTAGGGCAATAGTTCGATTGTCAATCGCTATGACCGACGATTTTGATTGTAACGCCAGCGGTTCGGCAGTGGCCCAGGATTGTTTGGTTTGGGTAAGAAGAGTCGCTGGTTTATCATAATCATGTTGACTGATAAGTAGTTGACCCGCTATGCACAACACAAATAAGCTGCCTGACAGTGAGGCATATTTCCACGAAAACTGTGCTTTTAGTTGCCTGACCCGCGCTGAAAAATCGACCACCACGCCCCGATTGTAGCCCCATAATGCCAGTGTAATGAACACGCCAGTCACTGTTAGCCAAACGCAAGCAAATGCCCATCGGGCCGACGCAAATGCCCCATAACCAGCCAGTTCTGAATAAGCATCCGTTCCGGGTAACCACCCATACAACCACCGCCCCGCCGATTCGTAGCCAAAACGGGGAGCCAGCATCAACACCATCAACATCACGACTGATACCACATGGCTAGCCAGCCGATGATTCACCAGAACGGCCACCACAAACGCCAGCGCAATCAACCACACATATCCCAGGAAAGCTCCCAACCCCAAATCGAGGGCGTATAAGGACCAGTCAATCGGATACGAGCCGGTTGCTACTTGAAACAGAACCCCCGTTGCCCCCAGCGACAGCGCCAGCAAAGCCGCCACCCCAATTATGGCCAGCAGTTTGGCCAGCATGGTTAGGGCGGTTGATGTGGGCATGGTGTCATAGATGGCCCAGATGTTCACCGTGCGCTCCCGAAAAACCAGTTCACCCGAAAAAACCATCAGAAACAGGCCCACATAAATCCTCAGCGGCTCGCGAAGGGCCGTGAGTCGGGCGGTTGTCAGCATGGCCGGGAAATTAGGATTATCGAACAGCAAGGTGGCAAAAACTACCAGTAA
>Ga0105044_10007693_pt1 | contig 14836 bp, 15 predicted proteins | sample MAT01_FD_78092 | JGI IMG/M metagenome (GOLD analysis project Ga0105044, IMG submission 78092) | Freshwater microbial communities from Lake Fryxell liftoff mats and glacier meltwater in Antarctica - MAT-01 | ecosystem: Environmental > Aquatic > Freshwater > Ice > Liftoff microbial mat | place...
CGGCTGTTGGCCCGGCCATCCACGACGTGGTCGAGAACATCGGACCAATGGGCGGAATCCTGAGCGCGTTCGCCGCCCACCCGGCCAAAGCGTGGTTGATCGTCGCGTGTGACTTGCCGTTTTTGCAGGAAGTCACCTTGCGCCATCTGATCGCCCACCGCGATCCCTGCCGGCTGGCAACGGCGTTCCGCAGCGCGCACGACGGCAAACCCGAACCGCTCTGCGCGATTTACGAACCGGCGATTGCGCCCCATCTGCGCGAGTTCGCCGCGCGCGACGAACAGTGCCCCCGCCAGGCTCTGACGAAGCTGGACGCGTTGTTGCTCGACCTGCCGGACGCGCGGGCGCTGGAAAATGTGAATCACCCCGATGAATTCGAGCAAGCCCGCGCAGCGTTGGGAAAATGATGACCGTAACCGTGCACTACTTTGCCATGCTACGTGACGCCACCCGGCATGACCGCGAGACTCGCACCACGACGGCGGCGACACCGGGGGACTTGTATGCGGAGTTGGCGCAACGATATGGGTTCACTTTGCCGGTCGGAATTTTGCGCGTGGCGGTGAACAATGCGTTCACGTCCATGGATACCCGCTTGCGCGAGGGGGATGAAGTGACGTTCATCCCACCGGTCGCCGGAGGCTGAGCATGTTTGAACTTTCCGACAAACCGCTCCACACCGGCGCACTCCGCGCGGCCATGACGCCGGCACCGGCGGCCGGGGCGTTGGTGGTGTTTGAAGGTTGGGTGCGCGACCATAACGAAGGCCAGCCGGTCGCGTCGCTGACCTACGAAGCGGCGGAGGCATTATGCCGGTCCGAGGCGGAGAAGATTTTTGCGGAAGCGCGGGAAAAGTTTGGCATCAGCGGCGTGCGCGTGGCGCACCGGATTGGCCATCTTCCGGTCGGTGAAGTGGCGGTGTGGGTGGGCGTAACGGCCGCCCACCGCGACGCCGCATTCCAAGGATGCCGGTATGTCATTGATGAATTGAAGACCCGGCTGCCGATTTGGAAAAAAGAATTCGCTACGGGCGGCGACGCCCGTTGGATCGGCACGTAGTCTCCGCCCGGCTGATCGCGACCGCGCGCTGCTGGAACAGGATGATGTTGGCGGCGGGGAACTCAATGCCCCAGCCGTAGCGGACTGCGATCCAGCGCATCGTTGCAGGTCGGTAGAACGCGATGTGGGTCAGATCGCGGTGATACCACCAACCCGGAAACGCCGCGTCATCCTCCAACAACTGGGTCATCACGCCGAGCCAGCCGCCGGGCCGGAGCAGCCGATCGAAACGCGCGAACTCCTCGCCGGGCTGCGCGAAATGTTCGACGGTCTCCGTGCACGTGACGAAGTCGTAGGTCGCCGACACCGCCGGTTCATCGGGCGCAAAGCAAGGATCGTAAATCTTCATCGGGAACCCTTGTTCCGCCAGCATCACCGATAAGGTTGGTCCCGGGCCGGAACCGTAGTCCAAGCCGACGGCACCGGCAGTCAGTTTGGGGAGTAGCTGTTGCACCAACCGGTTCAGAAATCCTCGGTAGCCGGGATCCGCCGGGTCGTTTTGATGGGTGCGGTAGCGGGCGGCGGCAGCGGCGGGACTGACGTGCTGGGTTGCGGGAACAAACGTAAACTGACAGTGCCGGCAGCGGTGAAATTCGCGCGCGGTATTCTGGAAAAACAGTTCCGCGCCCGGGGTTTCACAGAGCGGACAGGCGAAATTCATTTACGGGTTGCGCGCCAGGTAGATGGTGCTCGCCGAATCGCGGTCGAGCAGCGGATTGGGAAAGGTGACAACCTCGGCCCGGGCCGACGCGAATACGGCCATCAGGTGTTGGAGAAATTCGTCGTCCGGTGGATCGTCCGACCACAACGCAAAGACACCACCCGGATGTAGTTGTTGGGCGAGCTGTCGCAGTCCCGCTGGTTGATAAAATGCCGCGTGGCGAGGATGCAGGAGATTGCGGGGGGAGTGATCAATGTCCAGCAGCACGGCGTGAAAACGCCGGCCGTTGTCGAAGCCGGTTTCCGGCGCACCGGCGAGCGCAAAGAAATCGGCGTGGACGAACCGACACCGTGAATCACCAGTCAGAATCGGTCCCAACGGCACAAGACCCTGCCGGTGCCAATCCAGCACCGCATCGAGTGCTTCGACCACCACCAACGAGCGCACACGGGGTTGTTTCAGTGCCGCCACCGCTGTGTAACCCAGACCGAGTCCGCCGACCACCACATCCAGAGCCGGGTCGGTCAACTCGGCTAGACTCCGCTCGGCGAGGGCGACTTCCACTTCGTGAAACAGGCTCGACATCAGGAATGCTTCGCCGAGTTTCACTTCGAACACTTCCCGCCCATCCAAGGAGTGAATGCGGCGCCGGCGGAGGGTCAATTCCCCCAGCGGCGTCGCGCGCGAATCGAGAATGGCGAAATCTTTACTCACCGGCTCATCGTAAAAGACCAACCGCGCCCCGCACAATGTTTATCGGCAGCGAGCGGTTTTTGCCGTCCCGTCACCATTTTGTCACGCAATCGTCAAAGTCCACGACTAGTCTACGGGTATGAACGACGGGATTGATACGCGAAAATTTGTGTTGATTGCCGAGGATGAACCCGATGTGGTGCGGCTGCTGGCGTTTCATTTGCAGCGCGCCGGCTATCGGGTGGGTCATGCGGCGGACGGGGTGGCGGCGGTGAACGGGGTGTTTGAAGGCCATCCCGACCTGCTGCTGCTCGACTTGATGCTGCCCAAGATGCCGGGCTTGGAAGTTTGTCGGCTGCTCAAGAACAGCCCCACGGCGCGCCGTATGCCGATTGTGATGGTCACGGCCATGGCTGGTTTGGAGGACAAGCTGAAAGGCTTTGGTTGCGGGGCCGACGATTACGTGACGAAACCGTTTGAAGTGCGGGAACTGATCTCGCGCGTGAACGCGTTGGTTCAGCGCGCGGCCTGACCGGACACCACTGCGAATTGAATGTAACCCTGCCGCACTGGTTCCGTTTCGGATAGTTCACTCCACGCTGACCAAGTCTTGTCCGGCAGCTCGGGCGCGCCGGTGCGGTACCACCACTGACCGCGCGGCGCGTCTGCCGTCGCCAACCCGATGCCGTCATCGCCGTAGCCACTCCCCGAGTACCACATCAGGTACCGGTCGCCGACGCGGATGACGCCGGGATAGGCGGCCATGCGGGCATCGAATCCTTTGCCTTCGCCTTTGATGACCGGGTTGGAGGGACTACGGAACCAGCGTAGGCCGTCAAACGACTCGGCTTGGCCGATGGCGTAGGTGTTGTTTTGCGGGTAGCTGCAATACCAGACTTTGTAGAGCGACCCGTCGCGGATGACGCGCGGGACGGCAATCGCTTTCGATTCCCAATGCACCTTGGGGTTGACCGGGATGACCGGGTTGTGCGGATGGCGGGTCCACTTCAATCCATCGGGCGACGTGGCGTAGCCGACTTGTTTCAGGGCATCGCCCGCGGTGTCGGTGCCGAGGTACCACATCTTCCAGCCGGTGGGAGTCTGTTCCACCGAACAGAATCCGACCGCGCCGGATTCCCACGCGTCGTCCGTGGGTTCCAACAACGGGTTGCCCTCGTATTTTTTCCACGTCTCGCCGTTGTCGTGACTTTCCGCGACCGCCAACGTCCACGTCTTGGCGAAAAATCCGCCGGCTTTCTTGGCGGAATAGTACATCCGCAAATGAGTGGGCGAGAGCCGCACCGGCTCGGGAGCCAAGAGCAGGTTTTCGTCATACGATCCCTTTGGTCCCGGTTTCAAGAACGGCCCGACCGGGGGGGCTTTGAGTTTTTCGGGTTCCCGATCATCCACGTCAAAAAAGTACAAGCCGGGCCGTTGGCGATTACCGAAGAAGACGCGAATGGTGTGTTCGTCCCACCGGACAGGGCGCAGGTTCATTCCCACCGGGACGACGGGATTACCCTCGTAGCGCATCCAATGGACCGGCGTCAGCGGAAAATTGCCCGCGCGAATTTCTTCCCAGCGGTACGGCGTGGCCGCCCAATCATAGGCCGGGCTAATCGTCTCGCGCACCGCCTCCGGCGCGGCCACGGCGACTGACACCGCCAGTACTCCCAGTAGCGCAGCGAGTGGTTCTTGGACGGTGACCGCGCCACGCCGGGGTTTTGAATGGGGCGATTTTTTCATGGAGTGAAAATTAACATACCGAGGAATTCTGTTCCACGATTCGTGAGTCGCCAGCCCTGACCGTGACGCTCGACCAACGGACTGCAGGAATCGCCGGCCAGGACCGACGCATTGACCTGGCTCAAGGCCGGCAGGCGGGTTGTGACGTTGGTGCGCGGCCACACTTGCACCGGCAAGCCCCACGCTGTGAAACCCACTTCATACGCGGTCGCGCCTCGCGGATCACCCACCACCTGCTCCGGGTGGAGCTGCGCCCACGGCAACTTGTCCGCTCGTACCAGCACCGTGAACGCCAGTGGCAGCCGCGCCACATACTCGGCAAAGTTCAACTGCGGATTGGCCGCCACCGCCTGATACAACTCCGCCGGGTTCAAGCCCATGAGATTCTTGCCATTAAAATTCCCGAACGGCGGCGCTTTGGGATCGCGGCGCTGGTACCACGTCCGAAAATGCGGGTTGAGCATGAACGCGATTTCCAGATGCAGGTGCGCGCGGTCCACGCTGATGCCTTCGCGCGTATTGGTCGAACGCCCAAGCGTCGCAATCCGTTGTCCGCGCCGCACGTCCTGCCCCACCGCCAACCCCTCCGCCATCTCGCGCAAATGCGCGTACAAACTGAACACCGTCACCCCATCCCAGCGATGCATCAGCACCACATACCGCCCGTAATTCGACAGTCCCGGCTTCGCATTGATGAACGCCACGCGCCCATCCGCCACCGCCAGCACCGGGTCCACCGACTCGCCGCGTTTGTCCCGTTGCAGGCACTTGATGTCGAGTCCCTCATGAAACCGGTTCCCCGCGCGCCGCACGCACCCGAACATGCCGGACGCCACCGTCCCCTCGACGGTCGGTTGATAAAAAGCTTCTGCCCCGCCCGGCCGCAGCAAGGCATCGTTGGCGGTGGGCAGGGAAATTTCCAGCGCGTGAGCCGCGCCCGCCAGCAACCAACAGAGGACCACCACTCGCCCGATCATTTCGGTTTCTTGGCGAGCTTGTTCAGGTCATCCACCAACTGCCGCGCCTCATCATCCGTGAAATCGCCTTCGAGGAGAAACTGGCCCAGGGACAACCGCCGTTCCACGAGCCAGGCCGCAATCGGTTTCTCGTTGAGGAACACCACGATGTAGTTGCCGCGGCTGCGCGTGGTCAGTTCATCCAGCAGCCAAAGTCCATGCGGATCGAAGCGCAGCATCACGGCCGCGCCGCCGGCGGTCTCGATCAATTCCGCCACCTTCACATTCTTCTGGGTCAACGACGCAAACGGACTCACCGGGATGCGCAACTTCGTCCGCGGCACCTCGACCGTCTTCACCCGGCTATCGGGCAACAACCCGCTGACCTGCTCGTGAAAGGTCAACGTCGTCTTCGGCGCGCTGGCACATCCGCCGCCGGCCATGACCAGCACCAATAGAATCCATCGTATTGTTTTCATTCCGTCCCCCGTTACAACGAAGCCGGCTGCTCCAGCAACCGCGCGATATCCGCGAGCAACCGGCCGGCCGCGCCGCCGTCCAACACGCGATGATCGAAACTCAACGTCAACTGCGCCTCCACCACCGGCACGAATTGCCCGCGCGCCTCATCCCAGAATGGCACCTTCCGCCCCGCGCCCAACCCCAACACCAGCGTCTGCTCCGGCAACGGAATCGGCGTCGCCCACGTCAGCCCGAACGTCCCGTAATTGGTCACCGTTGCAATCGAGGCGCCGGTCGCATCCGGCGGCAATCGCCGTTGCCGGGCGAGTTCGAGCAACTCGTTGTAGCGGACGACCAATTCTTTCAACGACTTCTGATCCGCGCGGCGAATCACCGGCACCAACACCCCGTCCTCCGCTTCCACCGCAAATCCCACATCAATCGCTTCTGGATGGACGATCTTGTTCCCAATCAACCGCCCGGCCACCGCGCTGTTCTTCGCCAACGCCAAGGCCAGGGCCCGCATCGCGTACAACGTCGGCCCCGGCTTGGGGTCACTCGATTTGCGATGCGCCAACACCGCATCCATCCGCGCCGGCAACCCCACCGTCGCCAACGGTCGCGTCCAACTCCGCCGCATCGCATCCGCCACCGCCACGCGCATGCTCGACGCCGGACTGAGCTTGTGCTTCTCCAGGTTCGCGATGAACTTTTCAAAATCCTGAATCGTCACCCGACCCGCCGCGCCGCTGCCGGCGATCCCGGACAAATCGGCGGCGTGCAACCCGAGTTCGTTCATCCGCGCCTTCATGCGCGCCGACATGTAACTCGCCCCGGCCGCATGCGCCGGCACGGGCAACCCGCGCACCGTCGGCTCCACGCCGGTCTTGGTGGTGGTCTCGGTGGTTTTTTGGCCGTTGTCGGCCACCGCGACCGGCACCTCGCCCACGCGCGCGGCGACTTCGGCGGTGACATCGAGGTAGCCGAGCACACCGCCGACGGCATAACTCTCGTTGAGTTTCACGAGCCATTTGTCAATGCGCCCCGGACACGGCGCCGAGACGTTCATGGTCGCCTTGTTCGTCTCCACTTCCATCACGTCCTGGCCGGCTTCCACGGTGTCGCCCACCTTGACGAGAAAACTGATCACCGTCGCTTCCGCGATGGATTCACCGAGTTGCGGCATGATGATGGGAATCTGGGGCATGCGTTAAGTCCTCAACAAATTTCGCGCCGCCGTCGCGATGCTGCGCGCGGTGGGCCGGTGCGCGGCCCAGAGATTGGGATGATACGGCACCGGCGTGTCTTTGGCATTGAGCCGTTGCGGCGGCGCGTCCAGCAAACCAAACCCTTCACAGGCCACGCGCGCGATGACTTCCGCCGTCACCCCGCCCCACGGATACGATTCCCCCACGCACAACAGCCGGCCGGTCCGCGCCACCGACGCCATGACCGTGTCCGTGTCGAGCGGTTTCACCGTCCGCAAATCCACCACTTCGATTTCCGTGCCTTCACTCGCAAACTCCTCCGCCACCGCCAACGACTCATGCAACATCGCGCTGTACGTCACAATCGTCATGTCCCGGCCCGCCCGCGCGATCCGCGCCTTGCCGGCCGGCAGGGCTTCAGTCGGCAACTTCTCGGCTTTCAAATGGTAATACAAATACTTGTGCTCGCAGAAAATCACCGGGTCATCAATCGCCACCGCTTCGAGCAACATGCTGTACGCATCCTCCACCGTCGCCGGCGTCATCACGACCAAGCCGGGATAATGGGCGTAAATCGTTTCCATGCTCTGGCTGTGGAACGGGCCGCTGCCGGACGTGCCGCCGGAAGGCAGCCGGATCACAATCGGACACGGCACCTGCGTCCGCCAATGCAACGTCGCCGCCTGATTGATCACCTGATTGAAACCGCACGCGGAGAAATCCGCGAACTGCATCTCAATGATCGGCCGCATCCCTTCAATCGCCGCCCCGACCGCCGAGCCGATGATCGCGTCTTCGCTGATCGGCGCATCGAGCACGCGCCCAGGAAATTCTTCCGCCAGATTCTTCGTCGCTTTGAACGCGCCGCCAAACGCGCCGACGTCCTGCCCATAGATGTACACGCGCGGGTCTTCCGTGAGCGCGCGCCGCTGGGCCAACCGGATTGCTTCGAGGTAGGTAATGCTCACAGTTCGTCGTGCAGTTCCCGCAGATGACTGGTCTGCAACGCGTGCCAGGTTTCCTGATACGGATCCGGTGCCGGCTCACGCTGCACTTTTGCCACCGTATCCTCGACCTGTTCCACCGCCGCCGCCCGCCATGCTGCCAAGTCGGTCGCCTGCGCCCACCCCTGCTGGCGCAACTGTTCCTCCGCCACCGTCAGACAATCCCGGCCGAGCGGCGACTGCTTCAATTTCGCGTCCACATACTGCGCATCGTCATGTTCGCCGTGCCCGCACAATCGCAAGAGCCGGGCGACGATCAATTGCGGGCCGCCGCCGGTCCGCGCCCGCTGCACCGCCGCGCCCACCACCTGCAAACACTCCGTCAAATCCGTCCCCTCCACCGCTTGTCCCGTCACGCCGTACCCGGCCGCTTTCTCCACCAGCGACCGGCAGACAAACTGCCGGGAACTCGGCGTGGAGTAGGCGTACTGATTGTTCGCCACCACGAGCACAAGCGGCAACTTCTCAATCGCCGCTTGATTCAACGCCTCGTGAAACGCGCCAGTCGAAGTCGCGCCCTCGCCGATGCACGTCGCGCCGACCGAGTCCTTGATGCCTTTGAACCGCCGGGCGATCAACGTGCCGTTCACCACCGGGATCATCGCACCGAGATGGCTGATCATCGGCAGCAAACCTTCCCGGGGCCGGCCGCGGTGGACGTTGCCATCGCGCCCGCGCATCGGCCCCAAAACGGAACCGAGATACGTGCGCACCGCATCGAGCACCGGCTCGCCAAACGCCAGTCGCCCGCCCGAATCACGGATCAAGGGCGCGAAGATGTCGCTTTTTTGGAGGGAAATACCGATCGACACGCTGAGCGCTTCCTGGCCTTTGCCCAGAAACACTCCCCCGTGCATCTTACCGGCGCGATAGAGACTGGCAAACTTCTCGTCCAACACCCTCGCCAGCACCATCCACCGGTACGCCTTGATATAGAGTTCACGGAATGCCGCCGCTTCGTCCGTGATACTCGTCCTCGCAACCGTCTCAACCATTGCTCCGCCAGTTTATTCCTGCCCGGCACGCCGTGCAATGTTTCTTTCCGCCGCCGCGTCCAATAACAAGTCCAGCACCCCCGCCAAACCGAATGAGGCCAGACAGATAAAGACGCCCACATCCACGATCACCAAAATCCGAATCACCGTCTGCGCCGTTCCCGTGCCTGGCCCCAACAACATCGCCGCCGGCACGGACAAACACGCGACCACAATCGCCAACCCCCGCAGCATCTTGGCCAACGTCCGCAACGGCTGCTCCACCGTGGTGGACACCGGCCGAGTCGCCACCGGCGGCGAAAAACTCGGCGCCGCCGGCTTCGAGACCAACCGCTGCTCACCGCCGGACCGCGCCGGCTGTGTCGGCGGGGTCGTTTTGGGAGCCGCCGGTGGCTCGGTTTTCAGCGGCGGAAACGGCGTCAGCCGGACCGTCGCCGCCAACGTATTGTGCCGGCTCGACGCCGGGACGATGACTTCCGCGTTGCACTGGGGACACGGCACCGACAAGCCGATGCCGCTCTCATCAATTTCCAGATCCTGCCCGCACTGCGTGCATTTGAATGTGATATCCATTGCCGCTGCTCCTTTGTCTCCGCATCGTACACACGCCGCCACCCGTGAGCAATCGCGGAAGCGTGTGCCAACAAATTACACGTGCTCGTCCCCATCCACCACCGCGTGCGTGTACAGCGGCCGGTGCCGGCCGTCGTGACCCGGTCGGCCGTGCTCCCGCCTCCGCACTCGCCGGAAACTGACGTTGCCAATTGCGCAGCCGTTCGTCTAAGCTGGCGCTTGCGTATGAATCACGTTCGCCGGGCCAAACAGGTATTTGATATTGAGATGGACGCGCTCCGCCGCACACGGGCGTTGCTCGACGGGCGGTTTGCGGCGGCCGTCGAACTGATCGTGAAGTGTTTGCGCGGCAAAAGCAAAGTCGTCGTCACCGGGATTGGCAAGTCCGGCAACATCGGCCAGAAGATGGCCGCCACCTTCAACAGCACCGGCACCACCAGCGTCGTGCTCGATTCCGTCAACGCCTTGCACGGCGACCTCGGCGTGATCAATGACGGGGATGTCGTGCTCGCGTTGAGTTACTCCGGCGAGACCGAAGAACTCTTGCGCGTTCTGCCGGCCATCAAGCGCTTTCGCGTCACCATCATCGCCCTGACCGGCAACCCCAAATCCCAACTGGCCCGGTACAGCGACTTGGTGTTGCCGCTGCGCGTGGCGAAAGAAGCCTGCCCGTTCAACCTCGCGCCGACCTCCACCACGACCGCGACGCTCACGCTGGGCGATGCGTTGGCGATGTGCGTCCTCGAAGCGCGCGGGTTCAAGCAGACCGATTACGCCAAACTTCATCCCGCCGGCGCGATTGGCCGCACGATGCTTCTCCAAATCAAGGACATCATGCGCACCGGCCCCCGCAACGCCATCATCGCCGAAAATCACACCGTGAAAGATGCGCTCTTGGCGATGACGAAGGCCAAGTCCGGCACCATCAGCATCGTGAACGCCAGTGGCCGGCTCGTGGGCATTTTCACCGACGGCGATTTCCGCCGCGCCATCGCCCAGGATGCCCAGATACTCGACCGCCCGCTCCGGGGCGTCATGACGCGCCAGCCGATTACCATCCGGCAGGACGCTCTCGCCGTGGAGGCGCTCAAGATTTTCCAAGAAAGACAGATTGACGATTTAGTCGCGATAGACGATAAGAAACGCCCCGTGGGCATCGTGGATTCGCAAGACTTGCCCAAGTTTAAGATAATGTGACACCGCCCGGCGGAGTCACCCCGAGCCTTGCGAAGGGTCTCGCCGGAACAGCAAAGATTCTTCGCTTCGCTCAGAATGACAGAATAGAAAAATAAGAGGTTTCCCATGCCGGCAGCCAACGATCTTCGCAAAGGAATGGCCATCAAATATAACGGTGATGTGGTGGTGGTGCTCGACATGCAACACCGCACCCCCGGCAACCTGCGCGCCTTCGTGCAAGCCACGCTCCGCAGCCTGCGCACCGGCAAAAGCTCCAACGTCCGCTTCACCAGCACCGAGCCGATCGAGCCGGTGAACATGAACACCCGCGAACTCGAATTCAGCTACAAAGACCAGAGCGGCTATCATTTCATGGATCCGGAAACTTTCGAGACCACGACCCTCAGCGAAGAATTCGTCGGCGAATCCTCCAAGTACCTCACTGAAAACCTCCGCGTCACCTTGATGGAAGTCGAAGAAAAGCCGGCGGAACTCGAACTGCCGCCCAAGGTCAAACTCAAAGTCCTCGAAGCCCCGCCCGGCATCCGTGGCGACACCGCCACCAACGTGACCAAGCCGGCCAAGATGGAAACAGGTTTTGAAGTCGGCGTCCCGATCTTCATCAACCCGGGCGACACCATCGAAGTGGACACCCGCACCGGCAAGTACCTCAACCGCGCGTAGCCTGTAGGCGCTTCGCAGAAGCGCCCCGACATTTTTTCACGCCCGCGGATGCGCTTGCTGGTACACCTTCTTCAATCGCTCGGCGGTGACGTGGGTATAGATTTGCGTGGTGGAGAGGCTCGCGTGACCGAGTAATTCCTGCACACTGCGCAAGTCGGCACCGGCATCGAGCAGGTGCGTGGCGAAACTGTGGCGGAGCTTGTGCGGGGTCAGCGAGGGATCAAGGCCGCACGCGATCAGATATTTTTTGAGTAACCGCTGCACGCTCCGGGCCGTCAGCCGGTCGCCCTGCAAATTACGAAACAACGGACTGCGCGGCGAATCGCTCCCGCGCAACGTCTGATACTTCTGCACCGCGTCCACCGCCGGTGCACCGATGGCCGCGAGCCGCTCCTTCTTGCCTTTGCCACGCACGCGAACGATCTCGCCGAGCAAGTCCACATCCTCATCGTTCAACCCGACCAGCTCATGAATGCGCAGGCCGGCGCTGTAGAGCACTTCGAGCATGGCTTTGTCGCGCCACTGGGCGACGGCTTCGCCATCCGTTTTCACCGGCGCTTCGAGGAGCGCTTCCATTTGCGCGACGGTCAGGAACTGGGGCAGTTTTTTGGCCAGTTTCGGCAGCGCCAACCCCACAACGGGATTCTGCTTCACGTGTCCCAGGCGCACGAGCCACCGGTAGAAGCTGCGCAACGCCGACATTTTCAGGTGAATCGTCGCGCGCTCCAGTTTGCGCTCAGTCAGGTGAACGAGAAAACCACGCGCATGAATCGGTTCCAGTCGCGCCCAATCGCATTCGCGGCCGGTCTTGTCGTGGAACCACGTGGCAAACTCGCCGAGATCCGCGCCGTAGTTGCGCACGGTCAGCGGCGAGGCGTTGCGCTCGTGCCGCAGGTAGTCGAGGAACGCGTCCACCAACGCGCCGGTTACGACGCCACTTTTTTGATCGTCTTGCACTTCGGGTAGCCGGAACAGCCGAGGAAGTCGCCGAACTTGCCCTTGCGTTTCACCATCGGCGCGCCGCATTCCTCGCATTTCTCATCGGTCATGACCAGCGCGGGTTTGGCTTCTCCCGGCGCATCCACTTTCTCGGTGTCCGGCAAGGGCTTGGCGTTTTTGCATTTCGGATAGCCGGAGCAGCCGAGGAATTGGCCACGCGAGCCGGACCGGATCGCCATCGGTTTGCCGCACTTGTCGCATTTGTGCTCGGTGAGGACCGGCGCGGCTTTGGGTTCGCGTTTGGGCGTGACCGCTTTCAGCGCTTCGGCGATGTCCGGCGGGAATTTACCGGACGCCTTGCACTTCGGATAGCCGGTGCACGCGAGGAAGAAGCGGCCAAACGATTGTTTCAACGCCATCGGTTTGCCGCATTTGTCGCACTTGGCCGCCGCGATAAATTGGGCCACCGACTCCGGCAACTTCAGCTCGGGTTTCGGCTTCGGAATGATGGTGCCGTCGGGCGCGCGTTCAAACGGCATCGCGTTGCGGCAGTCGGGATACGAACTGCATGCGAGAAACTCGCCGCGAAAACCGCGTTTGACGACCATCGGACTGCTGCATTTGCTGCACGCGATCCCGGTCCCGGTATCAAGCTTGATACCACCGGCTTCGTCGCGGGTGAAATTCATCGTGCTCTTGCAGTCAGGGTACCCGGTACAGGCAAGGAATTCGCCGTTGCGCCCCTTCTTGATGGACATCGGCTTGCCGCACTTCTTGCAAGCGACACCGGTATCCTCGGCGCGTAGCGGCATGATCTTGTTGTCGGCGTCGCGCGTGAAGTTCATCGCAGTTTTGCACTTGGGATATTTCGAGCAGGCAAGAAACTCGCCCTGCTTGCCCACGCGCAACACCATCTCCGCGCCGCATTTCTCGCAGACCACGCCGGTCTTCTCGGCTTCAATGATCTGGATGTCGCCGTTGTCGCGCGTGAAGTCGCTGGAAAATTTGCATTTCGGGTAGTGCGAACAGGTGAGGTATTCGCCGCGCCGGCCCTCGGTGATGTCGAGCTTGCCTTTCTTGCATTCCGGACACTTCAGGCCGGTGGGCGTCTTTTTCTGTTCGAGCGCCGCGTCCAGCATCGGTTTGAAATCGTCGTAGAACTTTTGCAGCACCGCGTGCCACTCGACCTTGCCCTCCTCCACTTCGTCGAGTTGGGCCTCCATCTGCGCGGTGAATTGCACATCAAGCAGGTGCGGGAACGTTTTCACCAGCAGGTCATTCGTCTGCTCGCCGATCTCGGTGGGCTTGAGCTTGTTCTTCTCTTTCTCGACGTACTTGCGTTCGACAATCGTCTTCATCGTCGGCGCATACGTGCTGGGCCGACCGATGCCGAGTTCTTCGAGCGCCTTGATCAACGTCGCTTCGGAGTACCGGGGCGGCGGGATGGTGAAATGTTGTTCGGGCCGCAGCTCGGCGAGATTCACTTTTGCATGCAAGGTCAGCGCCGGCACCCGTTGATTGGCGTCGTCGTCAGCCCGTTTGTCCTCGTCGCCTTCTTCGACGCCATAGACTTTCAGGAAGCCGGGGAAGGTCACTTCCGTGCCGGAGATGCGGAACGTGTAATCGCGGAACGGCCCGGTCGTGATTGGTCGGGCCTTTTCTTTGTCGTCGGGATGCACGGTGCCGCCGAGCGCGGCCAAATCATGCTTGCGCTCCGCGTGCGCCGTGATTTCCACCGACTTCACCAACATCTCCGCCGGCGCCATCTGGCTGGCCACGAACCGCCGCCAGATCAATTTGTAGAGCGCCAGTTGCCGGTCATCGAGAAACCGCGCCATGCTCTCCGGCGTGCGCCGGACGCTTGTGGGCCGAATGGCCTCGTGCGCTTCCTGCGCGCCGCCTTTGCTCTTGTAGAAATTGGGTTTCTCGGGCGCGTACTCGCGACCGAACTGTTCGGTGATGTACTTCAATGTGTCGGCCTGCGCCTCGCGGGAGACGTTGACGGAGTCGGTACGCATGTAGGTAATGAGACCGACGGATGCGTCCTCGCCGACATCCATACCTTCATACAACTGCTGCGCGACGCGCATCGTCTGGTCGGGCGACATCCGCAACGCGCTCGACGCCGATTGTTGCAGCGTGCTGGTGATGAACGGCGGCGCGGCGTACCGTTTGCGCGCCTGCTGGTCGAGTTTGGCGACGATCCACTCCGCCGACTGCAATTCATCCAGAATCGCATCCGCCAACGGTTCACTGACAATCCAGAATTTGTCGCCTTCGATCTTGTGGAGCTTCGCGAGAAACGCCTCCGCCGGCAACGGTTGCTTCTCGACCGTCTCGCCGTCGGCCGGCTGCGATAGCTTCTTCAACACCGGTGCTGGCAACTGGGTGGCGGATTTTCGCAACGCGGCGTCAATGGACCAGTATTCCTGCGCCTTGAACGCGCGAATCTCGCGCTCGCGTTCCACAATCAATCGCACCGCCACCGATTGCACCCGCCCGGCACTCCGCGCGCCGCGGAGTTTTTTCCAGAGCAACGGCGAAATCTGGTAGCCAACAATCCGGTCGAGCACGCGCCGCGCTTGTTGCGCATCCACCCGGTGCATGTTGATCGGGCCGGCGTGTTGAAAGGCATTGCGGACGGCGTCCTTCGTGATTTCGTTGAAGGTCACGCGGAAGA
>Ga0105044_10007695_pt1 | contig 14834 bp, 5 predicted proteins | sample MAT01_FD_78092 | JGI IMG/M metagenome (GOLD analysis project Ga0105044, IMG submission 78092) | Freshwater microbial communities from Lake Fryxell liftoff mats and glacier meltwater in Antarctica - MAT-01 | ecosystem: Environmental > Aquatic > Freshwater > Ice > Liftoff microbial mat | place...
GCGCGAACCTTCAAGTGATCGACGTCGAACCAGTACTTCCATGTGCCGGTCTGCTGACCGTTCGCTTGGCGCGGGCCGTACTCGAGGCGGCCTTGGTAGAGGAACGCGGTGAAGGAACTGCAGGACGTCGTGGCCGCTGCAGCGAGCAGCACGAGCAGGGTAAACGTGCGCAGGTACATGACGTCATGCAACCGGGGCAGGCTGCGTCGGTTGAACGGGAATGGGGGGGGGCGAAGAGTATATCGACGTCGAAGAGCGTCTCCTGTCGACAGTTCGATCCGAGTTCCGCGTGCGCGCAGTCGTGTGGTTCCGAGCCTCCCCTCAGCGGCCCCCGAACCACAACCGCACCTGACCCGCTCCGGACACGGCTCGAATGACGTCCGCGTCGCCGTCCGCGTCGACATCCGCCGCCACGAGACATCGCGGGCCGATGCCTCCCGCCCCGAGGAGTCGCGGAATCGGCCTGGAACTCGCTCGGAATCTCCCGGGCGTCGTTTGACGGAACACGACGAAGGCGGATTCGGAAGCCGCCGAGATCACGAGGTCGAGATCGCCGTCCGCGTCCACGTCGGCCGCTGCGACACAGGTCGCGTCCGGGGTGCGTGAACCGTCACCGACGACGAAGGTCGGCACGGAGCCCGTGCCACCGAACGCACCCGTCGCGCCCTGCAGCCAGATCTCGACGCCGTCGACGCCCGGCGTCGCAGCCGCCACGTCCATGCGTCCGTCGCGGTCGAGGTCAACGCAGATCATGCTCGCGGGTCCTGAACTCGCCGCGGAGCTCGCGAGAGTCACTGTCGCCGTGCTCGCGATCTGGCCCGACGAAGTCTGCGCGTGGATCCAGATGGAACGGGCGAGGCTACTCGCGATCACGAGATCGGGAAGGCCGTCGTCGCTCGTGCCCGCGAGGTCGATCATGTCCGAGACGACGACTTGGATCGGACCGTCGATTCCCGACAGCGTGATCGACGGCGTCGATTCGAAGACGAGGGGGCCAGTCTGACCGAACACGTGGACTTGGTCGTTGTCGCGGCTCGCCACGACCAGATCGAGAAGTCCGTCGTCCGCACCCGCGGGGTCGACCAAGTCCGCGACGGCTATCGCGTAGTGCGCGGTGGCCGCTCCGGGAACGGAGATCGCGATCGTGTCGGGACCACCGCCGGCCGGCAGGCCGAAAGCTCCTGGGCTCACGTGAGGCAAGATGCGAATCCGCGCGCCGGTCGGCTGCGCCACCACGATGTCCTGGAGTCGATCGTCGTCGCTATCGCCGTCGAGGTCGGCCATCACGACGTCCGAGGGCGCGCCGGGCGATCCTTGGAGCGACAACGAAATGCTGGGTGAGAAAGTGCCCGGCACCGTTTGCACGAAACCCGTCAGGAGCGGGGGGGACAGCGAGACGAGGACGAAGTCCAAGTCTCCGTCTCCGTCGAGGTCCCCCGGCGCGAGCCGCGGCTCCATTCCGATGTCGAGTCCGGCCGTCGAGGAGTAGTCCGGCGGGGCCATGTACTCACCACCACTGCGCGATTGCAGCAGGAACAAGCCACCTTCCGTCCCGGTCAGTATGTCTACGTCCCCGTCGCCGTCCAGATCGCGCACGAGGGACTCGTGCTTCGCGACCGATCCTTGAAAGGCGGAGAGGGAGTCGATGCAAAGCTCGCGGAAGTCGAACTCGCCCTCAGCCTCCTCGCTGGTGTCGCGTCGGAAAATCGAGATCCCGTCGCGGCGGCGCATCACCAGGTCGACGTGACCGTCCCGATCCAGATCGGCCGCGTTCACCCCCAAAGCGATGTCGGCGCCGCCCCCGCATGCCGCGAGAAGGTTCACGATCTGGACCGTGCCTCCATCGCGTTGGAAGAAGAGCTTCAAGCCGCCTTCGAGATCGGGACTGCTCTGCTCAGCGACGACCTGGTCGAGCCGACCGTCTCCATCCACGTCCGCGATCTCGACATCGAGCGGGAAGCTGCCGGCTTGGATCGAAGTCGGAGTACCGAACGTGCCCGGCGACGCGAGAACCTGCGGGAACACGACGAGGCGTCCCGCCGTGGAGGACACGACGCAGAGATCAACGGCTCCATCGCCCGTGACGTCGCCAGCCGCGATGGCGATCGCAAACGGTGTGATCGTCGAGTTCCCGAGACGGAAGCTGGGCGCAGCCGGACTGCCGCCGTCTCCGAAGACGAGGTCATCGGTCTGCATGAACACGGAAACGTCATTTCCAGCACGATTCGCCGTCGCGATGTCGAGCCGTCCATCGCGGTTCAGGTCGGCGACGACGACGTCGGCGGGATCCCGCGTGTCGGTGGTCGACCCCAGTACGAGGTCCGGAGCCGGTCCGTGTGCGGTGAGACCGCCAGAGCCCGCCAAGTAGATCGAAACGAAGTTGCCCGCGATCGGACCGACGGCCGGGTTCCCGTTCGCGACGACCAGATCGGAATCGCCATCGCCGTCCAGGTCGGCGACGCGAATCGCCTGCGGTAGTCGCAACGTGCTCGTGTTGCCGATGACGAAGTCGGGATCGACTTCGTCACCGAACGTTCCGTTCTCCTGTTGGATGCGGAAGCGGATCGCACCCGCGAGGCTTTCGCCGAAGCCGCTGATGTTGTCGGTCACGTGGATCAGGTCCGCGCGATTGTCTTCGTCCACGTCGGCGACGGCCACGGCTCGAACACCGCTCGCGCCCTGGATCCCGGGAGCCGTGGCGAGCGGATCCGCGGTGCGAATCGAACCGCCGCTGTTGCCGCCCGGACCGACCTCGGCGTCCACGGGAATAGCGCGGAATGCGACCGCTGTCCCGGGCGGAACGTCGCGGGCATCCCACGCGAACACTTCGGGTCTAGGACTACCCGACGAAGGCATCGCGGGGTTCAGCCCGCGTAGACGCCAGCTGCGCGTGCGTGCTCGATCCGCTGTCAGCGGTGGAGCGAAGTCGGGCCCGCCCGTGGCGCCGAGGCCGACGACCTGCGAGCTGGGCTCGTAATCGCGAACTCGTCTTTCCTGCTCGATGCCGCCGATCGCGACGATGCCCGAGGCATCCGGGAGAGGGACGGTTCGCAGTCCTGCCGGTCCAGCGGAGATCAGGCGGGCCTCTTCGCTCGGCACAGAGCACAGCACACGGCTCGTGCCACCGACGAGGTCGTACACGCGAACGAGCGCGCTGCCGTCACCGTCGACATCGTCGCAAACCGCGAGGAGGTGGTTCGTCTCCGGATCGATGGCGAGACCACGCGGACGTCTCGTCGTGAAGCTCGCCGGCGTGATGGACTCGTCGACGAATCGCAGATCCTCCACGCGGCGCGTCACGAGATCAACGCGCACGATGCGCCCCTGGGAAGGCGTGAATGGCGAGATCGCATCGCGCGCCGCGATGATCACGGAGTCGGGCCGCGTCGGATCGCGGACGATCCCCCCCGCGACGTCGAAGCCTGCGATGATCACGGTGACCGCGGGGGCGGTCTCCGAAAGTGTGACGAGCAAGGCACCGCCCCCGATCGCCATTGCCGCATGCCCAACGTCGAGAGAGGCGATCGCTCGCGCGCGCCCGAAAAGTCCGACGGCCGTCGAGGACGCGAGCGATATCGCCGCACCCGTCTCGATGTCGACGCGCAGGATCTCCCAAGCGCTTCCATCGCCCGTCAGAAGGAGGACTGCTTCGAGATCACCCCGGATCGCCTGGACGTCGCGCGGAACGCCAGTGCCGCTCGTGGAAGACTCGACCGTCCCGGTCGCGAGATCGATCCGGCGCAGTCTCCAGTTCGTCGCGCCCGCGGAGTCCAACACGAGAGCACGCGTACCAGTCTCTACCGGCAGGCAGGCGACAGGCCCGCTGAGGAAGACGTCGGCGTTCCATTCGACGTGGACCAGCGTCGCCGTCGAACTGGAGCGCACGATCTCGATCGTTCTGCCGATGATCTCGCGCTGCGAGAGAGTCGAGGACGGGCTGGCGACACTCTCGAGGCCGACTTGCCGCGTGCCGTCGCCCGCGGCTGAGAGGGTCCCGCGCACTTCGGGCTGGAAGTCGGTGGCGATCTGAAACTGGCGGCGGAACGCGGGGTCCTGGACGGCTTCGAGCATTTCCGCGCCATCGAGGTCGGGCAGTTCGGGGAAGTCGCCTTGGTCATCCCGTCGATACTGGAAGAGGACACGCAACGGATCCGCGTCGAGATCGGCGACGAGCACGCGAATCGGAATCCCGCGGCTCAGGTCGGAGTTCAGCTGGAATGAAACCTGATCGATGCTGACGATCGGATCGGCGTTGTTGTCGATGAGGAATCCCGCGCTTTCGAGCGGCACTCCGGCTTCGAGCGCGACACCGTCCTCTGAGCCGCCGTCCGTCGGCGTGAATCGCAAGAAGACGTCGTTCCGCGTGTTGGCCAAGTCACTCACGGCGTCCCACAGGAACTGAACCCCGGTTGCCACGCTTCCCACGGTCGTGTCGATGTTCTCGAGCGGGGCGCCCTGCGCTGTCGCCGGAGACCACACCGTGGGGGCGCCGCCGCCCGGTTGCGCCTCACCGTACTCGGCCAGCACGTCCACGGCATCGCCACCGGAATCGGCCACGTCGAAGGCGACCGACACGAGGCCTGTGATCCCGTTGACGGGATCTTCGTTGACCACGGTGACATTCGTGACGACCGGGGGGTCGTTGCCGAGGGCGAAGGAGAGCGTGTCGACGTCTGAACTGCCCGCGATCGCCGTGCGGATCTCGAATCCGTCGGTGTACGACTCGGGCAGATCCTCGAAACCCGCGAGCGCGGGATCCGCCGAGAATTGAGCTGCGAAATCCCAATAGATCTCGTGCGCGACTCCTTGGCTCGTCGTGCTGCGCGCAGACAAGTCCGCGGGTGAGGACAGCGCCTGATCGTCGAAGATCCACGGCGCGCGGATCGTGACCGCGGCGAAGTCCGGATGGTCGAGAGTGAACCCGATGCTGGCCGGCCGACCCGCGCCGACGGCGTCCGGATCCGTCAGCGTGAACGCGATGCGCGCAGGCGACGCGCGCGTGCTCGTGACCGAGCCTGCGCTCGAAAGCAGTTGCGAAGGCGTATCGCCGGCGCCGTCGGTTTGCGATCCGCTGACCGCAGCGACGGTGCCAACACCGCACGACGAGCACGGCACGAGGATTCCAGTCGCCAGGACGGCGACGAGCGAGCGAGCGTGGAGGGACATGGGAAGATGGTCAGGGACAGAAACGAAGGTGAACGGTGTCGCTGAATTGAATCGAGGGGCCGTCGGGACCGGCATCTCGGAACGCGACCTGGAACGCGCGCGAGTCCCAGGCGCGAATGGCACCGACGCCGACGAGCTGCCCGAGGTGCACGTCGAAGCGCGCGACACCTCCTGCATCCGTGGGGACGATGCCGAGGCGCGACATGGGGCTTGTGATGCAGCGGAATCCGAGGCCGACGAGAGTCGGTGTGCCGAGCGCACCTTGGAAGAAGAGCGCCGGCCGGTTCGGCGGCAGGTGACTCACTTGCAGAGCGAATTGATCGTCGCTGACGCGGCAGGATCCGACGACCGCGAGCTCGGCGGATCCACCGCTCGAATTCGAGAGCGCGCTACAACCGGTGAAAGGCTGACACAGGCAGTCCTGGAAGAAGCCGAGGGAAGTGCTCTGACACTCGTCGGGAACGTCGTTCTGGTCGAAGTCGTCGCTGATGCCGACGGCGAGGTCGAGTGCGTCGGGGAGACCATTCAAATTGCAGTCACCGGAGAACTCGCACGTGTCCTTGATCCCGTTCTGGTTCCTGTCGACCTCGAAGACATCGGGGATGTGGTTCGAGTCGCAGTCGGGGATCGTGTCGCAGAGGTCGAGGACGCCGTCGCCGTCGGAGTCGGGCCCGGGGGCGAGGCATTGCGGATCGCACGAATCGGGCAGGTCGTCGCCGTTGTGATCGTGCTGGCAGTCGTCGGGAAAGTCGTTGCCGTCGCAGTCGTAACTAGAGCCCGAGGAGATGTCCTCGGCGTCGGGCACGGTGTTCGAATTGCAGTCGATGCGGCGGTAGGTGTAGGTCACCGTCAGGTCGATTCCGCTTTGAACATCAGCTTGAATAGCGAATGAAATACCATCCGCGAAGATGGCACCTTGAGATGAACCTGAGTACACGACATACGCAGCGCCCAGGTGTGCAGCAAAGAAAGCATCACCGGGCCCCAAGGTCAGCGAGCCGCCATCCGAATCGGTGAAGTTAGGGCTCGTGAAACCGGAGGTTCCCGCGAAATCCACTGTGCCATCAAAAGCCTCAAGGGGAGGTATTGTTACAGAGCTCGACCCTCTGGCATTGTACAGTGCTGTGCCACCTGAATAAGAGCCTCGCAAATCAGTAGATGCCAACAAGGTCGCACCTGTGTGCTGAGTGTTTGGCCCCAGATTCTCAACACGATAGCTCCCCACGAAACTTGTGGCCACCCTGATCTCAACGCTCAATAAAACGCCTTCGGTGGAGTCGAGTGTCGGGACGGCGAAGGCGTAGTTCCATGGCGTAGTCGTCAGCGGTCGAGAGAAGGAGTAAACAATCGTCTCGTTTCCTCCCTGCGCCATCCCTGAATTGACTAGCAGTGCAATCGTGATACTCTTAAGAATGATCCCGCGCGCATTCATTTCAGTTCGCTCCAGGGTTCAGGGAAGGTGGCGCAGCGATAGGGCGCTGCTCCAAGCGAGGAGAGGTCCCGACGGGGTTCCTCGACGGTACGCGACTTGATAGGTCCGCCGATCCCAGGGATTGACGCCGACAGCGGACTCGAGTACTGGGCGATCCACGAACCATGATGCAATGCCGCTAGAATCGGTGATCGCGATCCCAAGGCGTCTTAGGGATGACACACAAAGGCCGCTACCCAGTTCGAAACTCGGCGTACTGGACTCGCCGCCCACCAGCAGGGCGACTCGACCCGAAGGCAAGTGAATTGCACTCAGCGAGAATCGGTTCTCGGGGAGTCTACACGAGCCCGTGAAGGTTAGCTGGATCTCGGTGCCAAGAGAATCAACGAAGCCGGGGCAGAGGTCTTGGACCTCGCACAAGCTCTCGGCAAAAAAGCCTGATGTTGACGACTGACACTCGTCCGGCACGAGGTTGCGATCCAAGTCAAGGCTGATACCGACGGAGAGATCGAGCGCATCAGGAAGTCCGTTCGAATTGCAGTCGGACGTGAACTCGCAAGCGTCGTCTATGCCGTTGTGGTTGAGGTCCACCTCGAATGCGTCCGGGATGCCGTCGTTGTCGCAGTCCGCCGTCGCCTCGCAAGCATCGAGTGTTCCGTCGCCGTCACTGTCGATTCCCGGGCCGAGGCAGTCCGGGTCGATCGTGTCTGGAATCGTGTCACCATCGTGATTACCTTGGCAGGAGTCTGGAAACTGGTTGCCGTCAAGATCGGCACTCTCGCCGCTCGCAATCTCCTGTGCGTCGCTCGTCCCGTCGTCGTCGCAGTCGAGGAGGTCCTGGACGACGGTGACGGTCCACTCGGCTCCAGCCAGGGGTAGCGGAGCCAAGGAAAGCAGACCAGGCATCAGCTCGAAGGATACTGTCCCTAGGGCGAAGGTCCCGAGCTCGACAGTTCCGGGATTACCTGCCGGGCCGACGAACACGTCAGCCAAAGGATCGCCGGCGAAGTAGCGTCTCTCGACCACTTCTTCGAACGATCGCGTGAAGAGGGCGCCTGACGGGCCGGCGAAGTCCAACGTCCCGTCGAACGATGCCAGCGAAGGGGGGGGCACTGATTCAAAGTGAGAAGTCTGAGCCAATAGGATCTCGGTCTGAGGCAAGTTGCCTGCCTGAGGTCCGCCTAGAGTTGTTAAGACTCCAAACTGTAAGTACTGAAAGTCGATCGGCATCGAGGATTGATTCTCGAACCGGAACAGCGCCATTCCAGTAGTGCGCAAGAGGACGCGGACCTCGACGAGCCGACCTACGTTCGGATCGACCTCTGGGAATAATAGCGGGGTAGCGGACCAATTCGTTGCGCTGAGCGGAACATTGAATGTTCGGACGGTTTCGACAGTCCCTCCCGCTCGAAGAGGCACGGATGCCACGCCCAGCACGAGTATGACGAGAATGGAGCGAAGGGCCCTCACCAAGCAAGAGGGTCGCGATGCAGGGGATGTACGCATGAATCAATCCTTCTTCGCCGTCTTCTGCGGCGCGACCGGCAGTGTGTACGTGCGCGCGAACGCTCGCGGCGTCTCGGCTTCGAGCCTCAGCGTCAAGACACCGCTCGGACCCGTCGCATCCGGATGATCCCATTCGAGTGCGAACACGCGATAGCGCTGCTCGGCGACCATGCGCGCCTCGGCTTCGCGCGGTTGGATCGAGTGGAGACTGCCTGCCCAGCGCACGCGCACCGCCTCGAACTCCTCGACACGACTGTCGGCCAGGACGAGGACCTCCGCACGCAAGTGCACGCCCGCATCGTCCGTGGTCACGCGAGCCGTATCCGCTTCCAGGTAGAACGGCGCAAGGAATGGGGCTTGCACGATGACGTCACGGTCGGCCTGCATGTCCGCCGCGAGTCGTCCCGCGAGGGCCTCGACCGTGCGCGATTCGATGCTGTCACGCACATCGTCGTTGTCGCGCATCAGCAGCGGCGACGGCCAGACCATCGAAATCAGGTACTGACCGACGTCGCCGGCGGCGCGGTCGACGAAGTTCAAGTCCATCGACGCGGAAGGGGCCGAGGCATCGCTGATGCGCGCGAGCAGGGAGGACTCGGATCCGAGCTGCGTCGTACCTTGTTTGAGACGCGGCAGGTCGTAGAGCTCCGCGGAGAGCTTCGCCTCGACATCGTAGGTGTGGTCGGAAACCCACCAACAGAACGGCCCACCAATCAGGAAGAAGAGGAAGTTCAGGTAGTACCCCGAATTCGACGCCTCCATGATCGTGGGTGCACTGGCGAGCTTGAGTGACAGAAGCGCATCTGCTCCCTGCGAATCGGCGAGCGCGGCCCAATCCACGCTGGTTTGAGTCCCATCCGCCGCGGGGACGGGTGCTTCCAACAGGAACGCGCTTGCGAAGAGTCGACCGTCGAGCGCTCGCGCGACGGCTTCGGAGTAGGCTCGACCATCGAGCGCCAGGACCATGTCGGTGTCGTCCAGTTGCTCGTTCGCTGGACGCGCGCGTTGACCGATCATCTCGATGGGCAGAACGGCTATGCGCATGGGAAGCGGCGCGGACTCGGTCTCTTGCGTGCTGGAGCACGCGGCGAAAAGACACGAGGCGAGAGCTGCGAGCGGAACGGGGGGAAGTCGCATCGGGGAGGGAAATCCGTCGAACCGAGTACACGGAGCGGCAACCCAGCTGGTCGCCCGGCGCGGATCTTACCCTCGGTCCCGATCCGCCGCACAGGCATTCTGCGGGCTGGCAGCTAACGGATTCACGCGTTCACCATCGACTTCGGTGGTCATCCGATCGAAATCACCCGGCGAGCCGGCGATTCGGCCGCGTGCTCGACGGGAATGGAAGTCGCGCAATTGCAAGGTCTTCCGATCCTGGAGCGAAGCGCGCTTCGAAAGTAGAAACGGCCATGCGGCGGGCGCCCGTCGGCCGGAGGCGTCAAGGGGCGGAACCCCATCGGTCGCCGAGCCCGGCCCGCACCTCCGCACTCGACACAGCACAACGAAAGCCGACATTCGGCCGTGGTTCGCCGCGGGGAAACACCTTCCACGTCGCGAAGTCGAATTCCGTCATGTCCCAGGCGCCGCCGGCGACGTAGAAGCGCCCGACCTGTTTCAGGCTCTCGCCAAGACGGAGTGGATCGAGCCAGATCTCCTTGTACTTCGACATCAGCGTGCGGGGCTCGGTCTCTTTCTCACCGGGAATCTCGCGAGGCGTGGACGTCCATTCGCGCACGTTGCCGGAGAGATTGCGGAAGCCTTCGCTCGAAACCTCTGCGCCGGAACCGCGCGCCCATGGCGCTCGCCCCGCACCATTCGTCGAGCTGCGGAAGTTCACGATCTCATGTGCCGGACGTGGCCGCATCGAGTCCCACGAAGAGAACGGGCGATAGTTGCCGGCCCCGCCGCGCACCACGTATTCCCACTCGACGAGAGAGGGCAGCCGCTTGTGCATCCAGCGCGCGAACGCCGCGGCTTCGTCCCACGTGACTCCGGTGATGGGCAATCGATCGTCCGATCCGTCGGCCGCCAGCTCGAGCCATGACTTAGATCGCGCGGGATCGGGGCGACCACCCGACGGCCAGAACTTCGGATCCAGATAGCCCGACTCCGCGGCGCGCACGAAGGTCAGGAACTCGCCTCGGGTCACTTCGTCCTCGTCGAGATAGAAATCGCGGATCACGGCGTCTCCGAAATCGAGCTTGGCCGACTCCTCGCCCACCACCCTTCCGCGTTTGAAGGAGCCGAGCCCGGCTCGACGATAAAGCTCGGTTTCGACGTCGTCGCCGCGACCGCCGAATGTGTACACGGCGCCGTCGTTGCCACTCACGAGGCGCATGCTGGATCCGGCTCCTCGCGGATCGAGATGCGCGATGCGCCCAGGTAGCACGCGTCGCGTGTCGCTGAGTTCGATGCTCGGATACGTCTTGGACCTCGTCGTCCCGAGGCGATCCTTCGCATCGAGCGTGATCGCGATCCGGCGAGAACTCCAATCCTCCGGGAAGGCGACGAGGCCAGTCGCAACCACGACCGGCCGAACCTCGGAACCGGCGGACTCGGCACTCAGCGCTTGGACGAGCCGCCACTTGTCCTCGGTCTCTCCTTCGCACTGGATGGTCGCGCGAATCGAGGCCAGGTTGATCCCGTTCGGGTCCTCGATCCGGACTCGGATGATCCAACCCTGCTTGCTGGGATCACGATCCCAAGTCACCCCGCTCAGGGGGCTGATGAGTGCATCGAACTCCGGACCCTGGAGCGAGACGCCGAACTCGAAGGCCGCGGGCGCGATGCGGTTACCCGCGGCATCGAACCCTTCGACCGAGAGTTCGTAGGCACCATCCTCTTCCTGTCCGCCGGGTCCCCCGGTGCCGCCGAATAGCTCACGGAGCGTAAGGACCTCGTCGAGCGCGACGATGCGACTCGTGATGACATCGGGCTGGCGTGCTGGCTCGGTCCTGCGCGCGAGTCGCACGCCGAGATTCGACGTCGGGGCATCCGAACCTCGATCGAGAACCAGGAGGCCAAGCGGTTTGTCGAGATCGGATGCCGCTCGGATCTGCTGCGGAGGACCATCGGTTCTCCATCGGAGCGTCGGCGATTTCCGCGCCACGATCCAAGTGGACGTGGCCTTCGACTCGGGTTCGCTCGAGAGGTTCGCACCCGCTTGGACAGCCCGATAGGCCTCGACCTCCAGCGTGTACTCGCCCTCGTCGTCGAGGCGAACGGAGAGCGCTTCCTCACGCGGCAATCCCGGCTGAGACTTGAGGCTGCCCTGCACCACCTCCCAGGCGACCTGTTCCACGTTGCCAGGAGCACGGAGTCTCCATCGAGCGAGGATGGGCACCTTGGATTCCGTCCTGAGCGCAAAATCGAGCTTGGTCGCGTTCGTGTACCACTTCTCCGACGCGAGTGGGCGACCGCTGGAATGGAGGCTCACAGCGGCCGTTTCCTTCGTAAAGGCGAATTCGAACGTGGTTGTCGCCCGGCCGCGCGTTCGGCTCGCGGTGGTGCGCGCCGTATCGGATTCCTCCACCTGAAGAGTGACGCTGCCGGAGTCGCGCTCGTTCAACCCCTCGAGCAATGCACCGATGTCGGCCTTGCGCACCGAGCGTCCGCCTTCGAGGATGGGCTCGCTCCAAGCCAGGTCCTTCAAGCCGAACAGCGCATCGCTGTTCACTCGCCCCGAGGCCATCGGGGGCTTCACGGGGCGATTCGACTTCGCCACGAGCTGCGGGCGCGCTTCGGGCGTCAGCAGATAGCCGCCCCCTGATCGCACGCATTCGGCCGGTTTCTCGACCGTGCCGCGCGCGGCGTCGATCAAGACGAGTTCGAGCTCGAGCTGCTCCGTGACGATCTCCAGTGCTCGAATCGCGTCCCTTGCCGTGGCCGCGTGATCGATCACCGTGACCTTCGGTTCGACGGTCATCGGCAGCGACCAAGGCCAAGGCAAGTCGACCGTGCAGACGACTCCACCCTCCGCGTGGGAGGTCACGGTCATGTCCATCGGCGACGAACCCTCGCCGAGGGTGAGAGTCGCCCGATACACGTCTCTGGGCACGAGGCCTGCTCCACCGAGCCGCGCCGAGATCGCGAGCCCCTCGGGATCGACGCGCTTCGAAGTCGACGGGGAGAGTACGTCCTCCCCGGCTCGCACTTGCTCGATCGACCAGGCCTCGGAGCCGAGCCAAACGAGCTCCACGACATCTTGGCCCAGCGACAAGTCGCCGAAATCACCAGCGATTCGTGCCTTCGACGCGGTGCGTGTTCGCGCCGATCCGTCGTGAGCGACGACGACCTCGTTCAGCCTATCAACGTTGGACCACGCGATGGACCAAGAGGCCGGTAGCGCGTCGCCGCTTGTGCTCTCGAGCCGCAGCGGCGTGCCGCGCACGCTCTTCCAATCGACGTCGCGCGCTTCGAGGCGGAGTCGAGTCGCCTTTCGCTCCGGCCCGAAGTGAAGTGCCTGTCCGTCCGCCTTGATCGGATCTCCCGAAGTCGGAACGCTCCAGAGCGTGACGGCATTGCGCGTCTCCGGCCGCGTGAACCAAGCGAGCGCTGCGGCGAGGACCATGACGACAGCGGCGACGCGAATCCCGAGCTTCCAAGCGGGGGGATGAACGATCGCATCGAGTTCGCGCCAAGCCTCGTCGGCCGACTTCCAGCGTTGGTCGCGATCCCGCGCCATCAACTTGTCGATGAAGCGCGCCAGATCACGGGGCACCCGCACGCCGCTCGCCCCGACCTTCTCCGGATCCGAAACGACGTGTTGTCGGACGACGTCGAAGCGTGAATCGACGGGCGGGAAAGGCAACCGTCCCGTGAGCATCATGAAGGCCATGACGCCCAGCGAATAGAGGTCGGCGCGTCCGTCGAGTGCGACGATGTCCTCGTCTCCCAGCACGTGACGACCGAGTTCGGGTGCGGCGTACTCCGGGGTGCACGCCTCGACGCGGCGCACGCCCCGCATCGTCGACTTGCCGAGGAGCAGGCGTCCGAGCGTGATCGTGCCCTGCGGGAGATCGAGCTCGGCGTTCTCCGCAGCTCGCGGTGCAGCTGGTGGACGACTCGACTGCGTAGCGTCGCCGCCGACGAACTGGCCGATGCCGAAATCGATCAACTTGACGTGATCCTCCCCACCTCGGCCGGGCACCACGAACACGTTGTTCGGTTTGAGATCGAGGTGGAGGATGCCTTGTCCGTCGCCGACGTCGTGAGCGGCCCGCAAGCCGTCGAGCATCTGCAGAAGGAGTTTCTGCACGCGGCGAGGCGGCAATCGCCGGTCGGACGACTTCTTGAGGACTTTGTCGAGCTCCTCGCCGTCGACATACTCCATGACTAGGTACAAAGTCCCGTCAGCCGCTTCGTCGAAGCTCTTCGAGTTGACGATGTGGGCGTTCTCGAGCTTCGTCAGCCGCACCGCCTCTTCGCGGAAAGCATCGAGTTGCTCAGGACCCAACTCGGCCGCGTCGGAGCGCAAGACCTTGATCGCGACACGGTTCTTCAGTTGTCGGCCCTGAGCTTCGTAGACATCGCCGAACCCTCCTCCGCCGAGCCGGCGCACGATATCGTAATTGCCGATGCTTCCGCCGGGCCGGAGCGTTGTTGCGCGGCGTTTCGGTTGGACCTGATCCGGTTTGAGGATCGTTCCCGTCTTCAGCGCACTGGTCATTCGCTGGTCGAACTCGTCCACGAACTCCTGGGCCTCGAGAATCCGGATCGCGGCACTCGGCTCGCCCTCGGCCTCGAATCCGACGACGTTGGCGATGATGCTCGAACTGGGGGCGAGCAATACGCGCAGGCGGGAGACCAACCCATCGTGCGCCAGCACGATCAATGGTCGTTCGTCGAGCGCGTCACCGAGACGTGTTTGAATCGCAGCTAGAACCGCTGCGATTTGCAGGTCGAGACCTCCCGCGTCCTTGGCTCGCCGACTCCTCGCGACGAGGATGCCCTTCCCACGGATCGCGTCCGCGTCACCTCGTAGATGGCGCTCCAATCGAATCGCGAGCAGGGCCGCGCTCGGATCGCCACCGGCGTTGCCCACCCGCAGCGACACCTCGTTGATCTCCTCCTTGGCGATCGTCGGAGCGCAGACCAAGTCGAAGAATTCATCCCCAGGAGGTTCTCGCGGAGTCGGCAAGCGCCTTGCGTGGAACTCAGTCCAGAGTCTGCGAATCGTCTCTGTCCGCGATTGATGGATCGCGACAGTGCGCTGAAGAGGCGGAGTGGGACGTTGCACGACGGGAAGGGGCAATGCCGAGCGGGAAGCGTAACCATCTCAGACGGAGTTCGCGCAAGTGACGCGGCCCCACGCGCCTCTCAGTCTGCGATCCGCGAATTCTCTCGATTATCCTCGAAACTACCTTCCCGGGCGCCCCCGTTCCTCCCTCATGCGGGCGGAAAGGAGGGCAAGATTCGCGACAGGAGGGCTGGCGCGGAGCTGTGACGACGGTGAATGCTCTCGGCATCGGACCGTGAGCGGCAATCGATCCGACGAAGGTGTCGGAACGTGCTCTTCCATGGAGAAGTGGACATGAGCACGCGGCGGTCGGACATGGGTCCGACCGCCGCGCGCTGCGCGAAAACCGGTCGCGCGCTGTTCGCGCCACCGGATCTCATCACGCGATCACAAAGCCCACGTCACGCTGACGGCGTTCGTCAGGTTGAATGTGCTCGGCGTGCAGAACGCCGCTGCGTTGCGGTACCAGACCTGGTAGACGCGGAAAGCGCC
>Ga0105044_10007697_pt1 | contig 14829 bp, 11 predicted proteins | sample MAT01_FD_78092 | JGI IMG/M metagenome (GOLD analysis project Ga0105044, IMG submission 78092) | Freshwater microbial communities from Lake Fryxell liftoff mats and glacier meltwater in Antarctica - MAT-01 | ecosystem: Environmental > Aquatic > Freshwater > Ice > Liftoff microbial mat | place...
CACGATTGGCGGCGTACACGCGACGCAGCCACTCGGCACGCGAGCGCTCACGCCCGAGCGAGCCGACCTCGGCACCGCGCACGCCGATGCCGACGGTGACGCGATCCACGGTGAGCAGCGCCGCGTCGATGAACAGATGGTCGACATCATTGGAGCGCAGCTTCTTCGCCGCGCGCGCGACCAGCTTCGACCACGCCGCATCGGTGGTCTTCTCGGACGCCGCCTTGCGCAGCGCCTTTGCCTCGGCCGGCAGGTTCTCGATCGCGAGCTCGACCGCCGCGAGCAGGTGCTCGACCGCGGGCGCGTGGGCGAGCACCGTCTCCCACAGCATGATCTCGAGCGTCTCGATCTCTCGTGCGCTCGTGAACTCTTCCTCGGGGCGGAGCACGTCGAGCGCCGCCATGTCGCGGAAGTACATCGACAGGTACGTGCCGTTATCGGGCCGCGCTTTCTTCGCCTTCTCGTCCTTCTCGACGACCTCGACGGCTTCGCCTTCGTCGCCAGCGACCGCCTCGGTGTCGACCTCGATTTCCTCGCCATCGTCGCTCTTCGCGCGCTTGGCTGCCTTCGCAGAAACCCGTGCCGCGCGACCTTTGCGATCAGGACCCACCGGGGCGGTCTTGAACTTCGCAACACGTCCACGACCAAAGCCCCCGAACTTCGTGACGATGGCTGCCATCTCTTTCGCCTCTTCCGCGCGACAGGCGCGCTCTGACTAAGACGCGCGACGACCCCAAATGTTTTGGTCCGTCCGTGAAGAGAATGACTCCCGAGCACGGCGAGTTATTCCATCGTTGCCAAAGGCTTACAGGTGTTGCTCGTGAGCAACACCTGCATGGCACGCTGCCGATCTGGCAGCGTGAACCTCAGCCCGTCGGAGTCTCTTTGCGCTCGGCCAGGACAATGATGTGCCGGGATTGGTTGCCGAAAAATCTGCCCTTGGTGTGGTACGCGCCCGACACCTCGAGGACGCGGAATCCGGCCGCGTGCATCAGCTTCCCGACTTCATGCAGGGAGTAGGCCCGCACCGAGATCTCTTGCTCGAGCTGCCGTCCGTCGTCGAACACGACCGAGCGATTCACCTGGATGCGGGAGCTGAAGTAGTTGAGCTCGATTTCCTCGAGCACCACGCAGCCTTCGCCCTCCCACCACACACGCGTTGGTAGATCCGCGATCACGTAGTCGCGATTGAGGATCTCGATCAACACGCGACCACCCGGCTTGAGCGCGCGCGCGACGTTCGCGACCGTCTTCTTGTTGGTCTCGTCGTCGAAGTATCCGAATGTCGAGAACAGGCAGTACGCGGCGTCGAACTGACCGTCGAAGTCGAGCTCGCGCATATCGCCGCGGATGAAGTTGATCGAGAGGCCGCGGCGATGCGCTTCCTCGCCACCACGCACCAGCAACGGCGTCGACAGATCGAGACCGACGACGTGATAGCCACGTGCCGCGAGCTCCATCGCGTGGCGGCCGTACCCGCAGCCGACGTCGAGTACCTGCGCGCCGGGCGACAGCCCCATCGCGTCGATCACGAACTCGGCCTCGGACTGCGTTGCCTGCGGCGTCAGGAACGGCAGCGTGCGCAGGTAATCCTCGTCGAACAGATCGACGAACCATGGCTTGCCGCGCTGCGTGGACTTGTCGACCGTCGTCGTCCGCGCCGACGCCGGCTTGGGCTCTTTTTCCTTCTTCGCGGGCGCCGGCGGCGGCGTGGGCGGTGCCTTGGCAGCGGCCGGCGGCGGCGGTGGCGGCGGCGCCGGCGCGTGATGAACCGGTGGTGGCGGCGGCGGCGGATACGCGTGGCTGTCTGGTTTGGCCGGCTTGTCATACGCGGCGACCACGGTGAGCGGCGGCGGCTGCGACGGCGCACGCATCCGCGACGATTCGGTGGCCGGCAGCGGCACGACCGGGACCGCGTTGGCGGCGTTGTGATGATGATCGTGCGGGCCCGTCTTGATCTCGTCCTCGGCGACGTCGACCTCGATCTCGCCGCTCGACTCCGCGGAGCGCTCGGCGAGGTCGTTGAGATCGATCTCCGGCACCGACATCGGCTCGTCGGTGGTCCTGGCGTCAAGGGGGGTTGTGGGTTCGGGCTCGACCTGCGCATGGTCGACGATGATCGACGGCGTGGGCGGCGGCAGCGGCGTCTCGACCTCGATGTCGAGCGCCTGGAGCGGCATCGTCTGATTCGCGGTCGCCGGCTTCGCGCCGGCACCGAATATCGGCGCGAGTGGCGTCATCGCCGATGGCGGTGGCGAGGGCTGCGCCGGCGTGGTCGCGGCACGGACCGCTTCGCGGACCTCCTCGAGATCCTCCTCGGTGAGCGCGACCGTCTTCAGGCGCTCGCGCTTCGCGCTCGGCGGGGCCAGCGGCGAGACTGGTGACGATGACAGCTCGAACGGAATCACCGTCGGAATCGACTGTCGTTCCGGTGCTTCGTTATCGAGCGTCGGGCCTTCACCACCGTCACCCGCTTCGATCTCGATCTCGACGTCGCTCGGCCGCTCTGGCTCGCTGGCCATCATGGCACCGCGCAGCCGATCGATCGTGTGGCCGAGCATCGGATCCGTGGCCGTCAGAGAGGCGAGCCCGAGCGCCTCGAGATCGATCGCGTTCATCTCGCGCGTCTTCATCTCGAAGTCGACGCTCTCGACCGGCGAGCTCGGAGGATCGATCACCGTGCGCATCGCTTCCGGCGACATCGGATCGGCGAAGCTCGGTATGGCGTCGATCGCTACCCGCGGCACCGGCTCGCTCGCCTCGTTCGAGAAGCTGTACGCGATCGACATCGCGAGCGATGGATCTTCGGGCACCGGCGGCACCACCGGCGGCGTGGTCCGACGCGGCACGTTGTCCGACGGCACGCGCAGGCCGCCACCGCGACGGCGGCGACGACGGCGCTCGGCCGTGGTCATGCCGACTTCCATGTCCGCCTGGGAGTCGTCGTCGCGCTTGCTCACGTGTCGCCTCCCCGGATCTGGCCGATCGCCTCGCCGAAGCTGACGACCTGGCCCTCACTCAACCCGAGCCGCGCACGATCGCGACCGAACACCAGGATCACCGTCGAGCCGAGACGGAACGCGCCGAGCTCGTCACCGCGTGCGACCGGCACATCGAGCTCCATGCGATGACGCTCGCCCACACGGCGTAGCGCTGCACTCGACAGCTCCTGCGCACCACGACCGTGAAGCACGATGTTCCCGACGCCGGCGGCGCCAACCATGACCAGTGCGACGTCGCCGAGCTCCGGACAATTCAGCTCGATGACCACGCGCTCGTTGCGCGAGAACACGCCATCGCGACGCGCGACGACCTTTGGATTCACCGGCCACAGCGCGCCCGGCACGTAGCCGTACGCCTGGATCCGACCCGCGCACGGTGCATGCACACGGTGGTAATCGCGCGGCGACAGATAGATCGTGACGTACGCCCCACCCTCGAGCTTCGCCGCGAGCGCGTCGGACGCGAGCAGCTCGGCGAGCGGGTAGTTGCGACCCTTCGCCTGGACCATCGTGCCCTGCTCGACGATGCCTCCGGCCGCGACCACGCCATCACACGGCGAGATGATCGAGTGTCGGCCCGGATCGATCGCGCGCGCTCCATCACGCAATCGCCGCGCGAAGAACTCGCCGAACGATGCGTACTCGTCGAGCGCGAGCTCGGTCTCCTCGAGGTTGGCACCGACGGCGCGCGCAAACGCTCGATACGCCAGCGGCCGCAATACGTGCGGCACGGTCTGCATGGCGACCCGACCGATCAATGCGGAGTAGGCCGCACCAACACGTGCACGTGTGGCCCGTCCGCGATCCGCTGGCTTGTCGAAGTCCACGCTAGGTCGGCATCCCCCAGGTCACGTGGTACCCACGCAACCCGAATCATTCGATTCTGCCAGGGGGCGCACCGAGTTACAAGCGCGCGACCAGCCGGCCCTGCGGGGCCGGTCGGATCAGCAGTCGTAGTAGAGCTGGAACTCGGCCGGAACTGGCCGCAACCGCACGTGGTCAGCCTCTGCTTCGCGCTTGTAGGCAATCCAGGCGTCGATCAGGTCGTTGGAGAACACATCCCCCTTCATCAAGAACGCCCGGTCCTTGTGGAGGGCGTCGAGCGCCGCATCGAGAGATCCCGGCACCGTCGGGACCTCGGCCAGCTCTTCTGGGGACAGCGAATAGATGTCCTTGTCGAGCGGCTCGCCCGGGTGGATGCGGTTCTCGATGCCGTCGAGGCCGGCCATCATCATCGCCGCAAACGCGAGGTACGGGTTGCACGACGGGTCCGGCGACCGGAGCTCGAGGCGCTTCGCCTTGGGCGAGCTCGAGTACATCGGGATCCGGATCGACGCCGACCGATTGCGCGCCGAGTACGCCAAATTGACCGGCGCCTCGTAGCCCGGGACCAGGCGGCGATACGAGTTCGTCGTCGGGTTCGCGAACGCGCAGATCGCACCAGCGTGCTTGAGCAGACCGCCGGTGTAGAACAGCGCCATCTCGCTCATGCCCGCGTAGGCATCGCCGGCGAACAGCGGCTTGCCCGCTTTCCACAGCGACTGGTGCGTGTGCATGCCCGAGCCGTTGTCACCGAACAGCGGCTTCGGCATGAATGTCGCCGTCTTGCCGGCCGCGCGCGCGACGTTCTTGACGATGTGCTTGTACCAGAGGACCTGGTCCGCCATTTTCACGAGCGTGTCGTACTTCATGTCGATCTCCGCCTGACCGGCGGTGGCGACCTCGTGATGGTGCGTCTCGATCACGATGCCGACCGACTGCATCGTCATCACCATCTGCGTGCGCAGATCGGAGAGCTGATCGGTGGGACTGGCGACGCAGTAGCCGCCCTTGATCGGTGGCTTGAAGCCCTTGTTGCCGCCCGTCTCCGTGCGGCGGTTGTTCCAGCCGGCCTCGTCGGAGTCGATGTTGAAGAACGAGTTGTTCGGGGCTTCCGAGTACTCGATCGAATCGAAGATGAAGAACTCGGCCTCGGGACCGAAGAACGCGGTGTCCGCGATGCCCGTCGACTTGAGGTACGCAACCGCGCGCTTCGCGAGGCTGCGCGGATCACGCGCGTACGGCTCGTGCGTGATCGGATCGATCACGTCGCACAGGATCGAGAGCGTCGGCGTCTTGAGGAACGGATCCATGACGGCGGTCGTCGGATCCGGTTTGATCAACATGTCGGACGAGTTGATCGCGCGCCAGCCTCCGATCGACGAGCCGTCGAAGCCGTAGCCCTCCTCGAGACCCTCGTCGAGACGATCGATCGGATAGGTCAGGTGCTTCCACTGACCGAGGAAGTCGACGAACTTCGCGTCGATCATCTTGGCCCCGTGCTTCTGGGCGTACTCTTTGAGCTCGTTCGGCGTCACTGATCTCTCCTCCGCTCCAACTGGTTGGAGCTCGAACACGTGTGGTTTCTAGATGGCGTCTTCACCGGTCTCACCGGTGCGAATGCGAATAACTTCGTCGACGGGGGTGATGAAGATCTTGCCGTCGCCGATCTTCCCGGTGCGCGCGGCCTCGGTGATCACGGTGACCACCTGTTGTACGCTGTCGTTCGGGACGATGATCTCGACCTTCACCTTCGGCACGAAGTCGACCACGTAGGCCGAGCCCCGGTAGACCTCCTTCTTGCCGCCGGTCCGCCCGAACCCCTTCACCTCGGTGACCGTCATGCCGTGCACTCCGATCTCGGCGAGGCGCTCTTTCACCTCGTCGAGCTTGAAGGGCTTGATGATGGCCTCGACCTTCTTCATGGCCGATCGATAACGCGAGAAATGTTTCCGGTGCGTTTCGCGACCGGAAATTCTTGGGACTACTCCCGCGGAATCTTCGCGACGAACCCGTCGATGCGACGTAGGCGCTCGGCGTGAGGATGATCGAGCTGGAGGAACACCATCAGCTCGTTGAAGTCGGCGTCGAGGCGACCGCCGTTCTTGTCCTTGTAGGTGCCGTACAGCCGCTTTGCCTGGAGGAATCGGTTGGTCACCATGTCAGGGGTGATCGCCTTGGGCTCGTCCTTGACGACCGCCGGGACCTTGACCTCGGGTTGTTGCTTGGGCGGCACCCGCGGCTTGTCACGCGGCTTGATGACCGGCCCGTCGACCACGATGGCCTGATCGATCGTCGGCTTATCGACCGGCTTGTCGGAGCCCGCTTGCTCGATCGGATCGACGGTGATCGCATCCGGTTTTTTGATCGGGTGGTCGACGACCTTGATCGGGTCGTCGGCAGGTCCGCCGCGCAGCGCGAACACCACGATCACGACGATGGCGAGCAGCAGGGCGGCGAGCAGCACGTAGATCTTGTTGCGATCGGAGGCGCTGCTGCTGGGGCCCAGCTCGTGCGGCGCCATCATCGTCTTCTCGGCGGTGCCAGTGCCGTCGGCGAGCGACGACAGCGCTGCGAGATCGTCGGCCGACATCGACGACGTCGGTGGCGAGACGGTATCGAGGATCGCCTCGTTCGGCCCCGAGGCGCGCTGCGACGGGTGTTGCCCCGAGGCGCGTGGGATCGGCGGCACCGACAGCTTCTTGCTGCGGCGTCCCTCGCCGAGCACCGGGATCTGCGCGACCGCGAACGACACCGTCGAGATCGTCTGGGTGTGGAACGCCTCCTGGAAGTCCGAGAGGTGCGCGCTGGCCACTCGATCGTGGAGCTCGCGCTGCGCGGTCATCTCTTCGGAGAACAGATCTCGCATGTACGAGCCGAGCTGGTCGGTCGAGATCGTCGGGTTGACCAGCACCAACGCCTGCTGGATCGCATCGCGAAGCTCCGCCGCGCTCTGGTAACGGTCCTCGACCTTGGGCCGCAGCGCGGTGGCGACCAGGTCGTCGTATGGCGCGAGCTTCGGATCGATCTCCGACGGCAACGGGTGATCCCCCTTCGCCACCTTCTTCGCGAGCGCACGGTAGTCGGGCTCGGGACCGGCCTCGTAGAGCCGCTGACCGGTGAGCACCTCGTAGAGCACGACGCCGGCGGCGTAGAGGTCGGTGCGGTGATCGACGATGCCACCGCGGATCAGCTGCTCGGGCGCCATGTAGCCGAACTTGCCGAAGCCCATCTTCGGATCCGTCGCGGTGCCGCGCAGCGCCGACTTGGCGATGCCGAAATCGATCACCTTGGTCTCGCCCTCGAACGAGACCAGCACGTTCGGCGGCGAGATATCGCAGTGGACCAGGTTGAGTGAGGAGCCATCGTGCGAGGTCCGACGGTGCGCGTACGCGAGGCCGTTCGCGAGCTCGCGACCGATGAACAGCGCGAGATCCACGGGCAGCCGGGAGCGTCGATGACCGAGGAGCGAGAGCGTGCGACGGAGGTCGCGACCCTCGACGTACTCGAGCGCGAGGAAGTACTCCCCGCCGACGCGCCCGACCTCGAAGACCTGGGCGACGTTGACGTGCTGGAGCTTGATCGCGACCTGGGCCTCGTCGACGAACCGCGAGATGAACGACTCGTCGGCCGCGAGGTGCGGGAGCACCTTCTTGATGACGGTGAGCTTCTCGAAGCCAGCGAGCCCGTGCTTCGCGAGGAAGATCTCGCCCATGCCACCGCGCGACAACCGCTGGACAAGCAGATAGCGGCCGAACACCTGGGGCAGCCCCGGGTCCTGCCTTCCAAACGGGCCACTCTGTGAAGCCTTATCCACCACCGGCTGCAAACGCACCCATCCTACCGTGAGCCCCCGTAGGTACAACGAACGACTTGCAGGCCCAAGCGATCTGTTGGGCCCGTGATAACCCGTTGTGATCCGAGTGGTTGTGTGGTCGTGGGCCGGTCTGCTAGGGTGCGCGTCGGGATGCGGGTACTGCTACCTGTCGCGTGCGCGTCGGTTCTGGTCGCTTGTGGTGGGGAAGGCACGTTCGATGTGCAACTCGTCCTCCCACAAGATCCGGCGCTCCGGCCGACCGGAATGACGACGGTGACGGTGACGCTCGCGCAGGGCGACAATCCGCCCGTCGCGACGACGAGCGTGCTCGAAGGTGGCTTGTTCTCGGCTGGAGATCTCGCGGTCGCCGACGACGTTCGCATCGATGTCCAGCTCCGTGACGTCTCGAACCGGCTGGTCGGCGTCGGCGAAGCCGCGGACCTGATCGACATCGTCGCCAACGAGCAGACCACCGTGGTCATCCCGGTGCGCCGGCCGTTCGTCTACACCAGCAACGGCGCCGCGCTGTTCTCGTTCGATCCCACGCTCGACGCCACCGACGGAGCTTTCCAGGGGCAGCTGATGGGCGTCGCCGGCCCACAGGTCGTGGTGTCGGTCGGCGGCGATCGGCTGGCGGTCGTGTCGTCGAGCTCGATCACGGTGTTCGCGACGGACACCAACAAAGCGGTCGGCACGCCGATCGCGCTCCAGGGCACGACGCGCGATGCTGCGTACGTTCCGGGCACCACCAAGGTCGCGGTCGCCAGCGATCAGGGCATCGCGATCGTCGACATCGACACCGGCGTCGTCCAGACCACCACGGTGGCGGGCGTCGAGCGGATCACCGTCGGGCCGGACGCGGATGGCAGGATGCTCGCGCACGGGCTCATCAACCGCATCGCGCCCGAGGTCAACCCGTTGCTGGTGTGCACGGGCACGTCGTCGCTGGTCACCATCGACATCGGCGCACCGCCGGCCGCAGCGACGGCAAAGCCACTCGAGAACGCGGTCTCCGATGTCGCGGCGGCACCCGAAACCGTCGGACTGTTCGCCACGCTGCCGTGCCGCGGCAAGGTCGCGCGCGTCACCGGCGACATCGAGACCGGTCAGCCGACGCTCGAAGACTTCGCGACGTTGCCGCGCGCCTCGGTGCTTGCGGTCGCGGGTGGGCGGGTGATCGCGGCCGGCACCGAGCAATCGGAGCCGACCTGTTCGCCGTCGTGTCAGCCGACCTCGTCGACGTCGTGCACCGGTCCGGCGCCGCCGTCGAAGGTCAACTTCGTCGATACCGGCGCGAACCTGATCGTGCTGTCGATCCCGATCGCCGGTGGCATGCCGGTGACGATCGATCTGCCGGCGCGCCGCGAGACGCTGCTTGACGAATCGGATCCGGCGAACGCGCACGCACAGGTGCTCAATGCGTTCGGCACCGTGCCGATCGATCTGGTCGCCCTGCCCGGCGGCCAGCACGTCGGCCTGGTCAGCTCGAGCAACTACTACATCGAGGAGCTGCAGGACTCCGGCTTCGTCGTGCTGCCGTGCCTCAACGCCACCACCGCAGACTGGTTGTTGCTCGATCTCGCGAGCGGCTCGCTGTCGTCGCGCGTGCGCACGTCGTGCTCGCTCGAGGTTGGTCAGGCCGATCTGTTCCCCGACTGGAAGTGCGACGTGCCGCCGGTCGGCGAGCAATCGATCTTCGGCGAGTACATCCCGGTCTCCGTCGGCGCGCTGTTCGGGGCCCGATGAAGACCGCGCTGGTGCTGGTGCTGGCGCTCGCAACGGCGGCGGTCGCTGATCCCGATCCGAAGCGCAAGGTCGCGATCGTCGAGTACCGCGCCGGCTCGTCGGGGTTGCCCGGCATCGCGGGCCGGATCGCCACCGCGCTCGGCAAGCAGACCTCGCTCGGCGTGATCGGTCCCGACCAGACGCGCGCGCTGTACGGCGACAACATCGAGCAGGTGCTGGTCAAGTGCGGCGGCGAGGCCGACTGCGTCGCGAAGATCGGCCAGAAGGTCGCGGCGACCGAGGTCATCCTCGTCGGGGTCAGCGAGCTCGGCGACGTCATCCTGACCATGCAGCGGATCGACGTCGCGTCGAAGGCGGTCTCGGGTCGCGTCGCGGATTCGATCGCGATCAACTCGCAGCCGACCGATTCGCAGCTCGATGCCTATCTCACGCGCCTGCTGCCGCCCGGTGATTTCCTGCGCTACGGCGTGATCGACATCGTCGCCAGCGAGACCGGCGCCGCGGTCACGGTCGGTGGCGAGCATCGCGGCCTGACCCCGATCCGGCCACTGCGGCTGCGCGCGCCCGCGGCGTACGAGATCAAGGTCGAGAAGCAGGGCTTCGTGCCGTTCACCACATCGGTGCAGCTGCCGCCCGACGGCGAGCTCAAGGTGCGGGCGCCGCTCCAGCGGCCCGGCAAGGATCACTGGTACACTAAATGGTACGTGCTCGCGAGTGCGGCGGTCGTGGTGGCGGGAGCCGCGGATGGTGCGATCTACCTGACCACCACCGGTAGTGATCGCGTGACGTTCAACGGCTCTGTCCGTTAACCATCGAGGATCAGCCTGCGCTCGCCCGCGGCGTGCGAAGGCGGAACCCGGCTCTTCAACCGAGCTCGGCGACCATCACCAGGGCATCCTCGTGATTGTCCTGGTAGTAGCCGGTGCGAATCGTGACGGTGCGAAATCCATGGTGTTCGTAGAGCGCGATCGCCGGGACGTTTCCACGGCGAACTTCGAGCGTCGCCAGCGTCGCGCCGGCGGTGCGACCGAGGTCGAGGAGGTGCGCCAGCAGGCCCGCGCCGAGACCACCGCGGCGGCGATCCGGATGCGTCGCGATCGAGTGGAGATGCACCTCGCCGGCGACGACCCAGAAGTTCGCGAACGCGATCACGTGCGGATCGCGGCTGACCAGCAGATGCGCATGCTCGCGCGTCAGCTCGGCCTCGAACTGCGAGCGCGGCCACGGCCGGGGGAACGAGTGACGCTCGATGGTCTCGATCGCGTCGAGATCGGCGAGCGTCGCCGGCTCGATCCTCATTGCTTGGGCGGCGCGACGAACCGGATCAGCTGGCGCCAAAGTGCCTCGACGTTCTCGCCGTCCTGCACGGAGACCGTGAGCGGATCGCGCTTGAGCTTGAGCGTCTTCTTCGCCTCCATCGCGGCGAGCGTGCGCTTGTTCTTGGGGATCTTGTCGCACTTGGTGAGCGCGACGACGATCGGCCGCTCACGCTCGGCGAGCCACGGCACGAAATCGAGCTCCTCTTCCTGGACGCCGCGCCGGATATCGATGAGCAGCAGCACCCCGGCGAGCGTGGCGCGCTTGTCGAGATAGGTCTCGATCAGCGGGCGCCAGCTGTCACGCATCGCGACGCTGACCGAGGCGTAGCCATAGCCGGGAAGATCGACGAGGTGGAACATCGGCTTGGCGTCGACCTCGAACCAGTTGATCAGGCGCGTGCGGCCCGGCGTGCGCGATGTCCGCGCGAGCCCATCGTGACCGACCATCGCGTTGATCAGGCTCGACTTGCCGACGTTCGAGCGCCCGACGACCGCCACCTCGGGCAACGTGGCAACGGGCAGCTCGTCGGGCTTCGACGCAGAGATCACGAATCGCGCTGGGACTGTCATGGCTTGATCTGCTTCATCGAGTGCACGGGCACGTTGGGGTCGAACACCTTGCCACGAACGGAGCGGGCATGGCACTGCGCGCAGACCGCGGCGCAGGCCTTTGGCGTGCTGATGTCGACGAGGCCGAACGCGCACGCGACCGGCGGATTGCGCATCAGATCGTCCTCGGCGTAGCCGGCACCGGCACCGTGGCAGGACTCACAGCCGACCTCCACGGCGATCACGGCACCCGCCGGCGCCTCGCCGGTACCGTGACACGCGAGGCACTTGGTCTCGGGCTTGGCCGTGAAACGCTTCGCCGTGGTCGCGTGCGGGGTGAGCTTCCACGCCGCAAGCTCGCGCGGATGACAGCTGCCGCAGGTCGCGCTGCCGACCCAGTCGCGCTTGCCGCCGAACGCGACGGCACCCGCCAGGAGCGTCGCTCCGAGGACGATGGCCGTGGCGAGCCCGCGCATTCGCGCACCCTACCCCGACCCGCCGGGGACGTGGTAACCCAGACGACGTGACGCACGTGATCGGCCTGACCGGCGGCATCGCCTCGGGCAAGAGCACCGTGGCGCGGCTGCTGAAGGAGCGCGGCGCCGCGATCGTCGACGCGGACCTGCTCGCGCGGCGGGTCGTCGAGCCGGGACAGCCGGCGCTCGCCGAGCTGATCGCGCGGTTCGGTTCGACGATCCTGGCGGCCGACGGCTCGCTCGATCGCAAGCGGCTCGGTGCGATCGCGTTCTCCGACCCGGCCGCGCGCACGGATCTCGATCGCATCACGCATCCACGGATCACGGCGGCCAGCGCGTCCGCGATCGCCAGCTGGGCGGATGCGGGTGCGGACCTCGTGTTCTACGAGGCCGCGCTGCTGGTCGAGAACGGCAGCCACCGGGCACTGCCCGCGCTGATCGTGGTCGGCGCCTCGCCCGCCGTGCAGGTCTCACGCGTGATGGCGCGCGACGGACTGTCGCGCGAGGATGCCGAGAAGCGTCTCGCCTCCCAGCTCGGGCTCGACGACAAGAGGCGAGCGGCGACCTGGGTGATCGAGAATGACGGCGACGAGGCCGCGCTCGAACGCGAGGTCGAGCGCGTGATCGCCGAGGTCGAGGCGAGGTTCGGTCCGATCCGGGTGCCGATCAAGGATCCGACGAGTCGCAACGCGTGTGTCGGCGACGTCGCGCTGATCACAGGGTTTCCCGCGTTCACCGCGAAGCGGATGATCGCGAAGCTACTCGCGGCCGAGCCCGACACCCGGTTCTACGTGCTCGCGCAGCCCCGCTTCGCCGACGATGCCGCGAAGTACGTCGCGTCGCTCGACCGCGATGCGCGCGCGGAGATCCTGGTCGGTGACGTCTGCGACATGGACCTCGGCCTCTCGAGTGCCGAGTATCGCGCGCTGTCAAAGCGGCTGACGTGGATCCATCACCTCGCCGGCATCTACTTCATGGGCGTCGACGAGGCGACCGCACGCCGGGTCAACGTCGCGGGCACGCGGACGGTGCTCGATCTCGCGCGCGACGCCGGCCGCCTCGAGCGCCTCGTGCATTGGTCGACCGCGATGGTCTCGGGAGATCGTGAGGGCACGTGGGCCGAGGACGACCTCGAGTGCGGGCAGAAGTTCCACAACGGCTACGAGCGCACCAAGTACGAGGCCGAGAAGCTCGTGCGCTCGGCGATGCGGCAGCTGCCGATCACCGTGGTGCGTCCCAGCATCATCGTCGGCGACAGCAAGACCGGCGAGATCCAGAACTTCGACGGGCCGTACTACCAGATGGTGCTGATCGCGACCAACGCCTCGGGTCTGCGGCTGCCGCTGCTCGGCCGCGGCGATCACCCGCTGCATCTGGTGCCGATCGACTACGTGATCGACGCGGCCTGGCACGTCGGCCGGCAGGAGGCATCGGCCGGCAAGACGTTCCACCTCGTCGATCCGGCACCGTTGACCGCGCGGCAGATCTTCGACGGCGTCGCCGAGCACGCGAACACAGAGAAGCCCCGCGGCCACATCCCGGGCGTGATCGCGCGCGCCGTGCTCAAGACGCCCGGGCTCGCGCGGTTCGGGCGCGGTCCGCTCGCCTTCGTCGACCTCCTCGATCACGCCGTGACCTACGATCAGTCCAACACACGCGAAGCACTCGCCGGTTCGCGAATCGTCTGCCCGCCGCTGACGGACTATCTAGGGACGCTCGTGCGCGACGTCCTCGACGGCCACGAGTGAGCCGATCTCGCCACCGGCGACGACCTCTCCGCCGATGGCCGCAACCAACGGCGCGGCATCCGGATCCCCTCGCGTGGCGTCAGGGCTTGACTCCGACGTGCGCGAACAACGGCGCGCTGGTGTACAGCACGCCGGCGCGAACCGTCCGTTCGATGCTGCGGAGCGCCTTGATGTCGGCGGTCGGATCGCCGGTCAGGATCGCGAGGTCGGCGCGCTTGCCGACGGCGATCGAGCCGAGCTTGGCGTCGAGCTTCATGCCTCGGGCGGCATCGATGGTGGCCGTCTTGAGCGCATCGATCGGCGGGAGGCCGGCCTTCACGAACAGCGCGATCTCCTGATGCAGCATCAGGCCGCCGATGTGATCGGTGCCGGCGACCAGGAGGAGCTTGGCCTTCCACATCGTCTTGACGGCTGCGAGCAGCTTCTCCCACGCCTTCGCGTAGAGCTCGCGCTTGTTACCGTCGAGTGGCAAGCCGCCGGCGAGGAAACCCCGCTGGGTCAGAGATGGCAGCCGCTCGACGACTGCCTCGAGGCCGGGCGTGATCTTGCCGGGCACGCCGGCGTAGAGATCCTGGAACGCGACCAGCGTCGGGTCGAGCACGGTCTTCTTCTGCTTGAACAGCGCGACCAGCTCTCGCATCGGCTTGCCGTCGAGATCGAACGTCGGCATCTTCTCGCCGACCAGCGTGAACCGCGTGGTGTCGCGCGTGTCGGTGTCCTTGGTCGCGAAGAAGTTGAGCATCATCTGGTTGATGTGCTCGATGCCGTCGTAGCCGGCGCGCACCGCCTCGTTCGCGACCATGTGGATCGGGACGTGGCCGGTGACCAGCATGCCCTTCGCGTGTGCTTCCTTGGTCAGCAGCGGCACCAACTCGACCTTCATCGAGTTGTAGATCTTGATGCCCTCGTAGCCGCGCTTCGCGAAGTACTCGACGGCGGCCTTGGCCTCGTCGGGAGTCTCGGCGGTGACCACCGAGGATGCGGCCTTCTCGTTCCGGCCCTCGATGAAGCCGTACCGCACGATCGACGGTCCGACTGCGGTGCCGGCATCGAACCGCAGCTTCAGCTCGTCGAGCCGGTCCGGCTCGTTGCCGACGTCGCGCACCGTGGTGACGCCGCAGGCGATGCCGAGCACGCCGTCGGTCGGGCCGGTGTGCGAGTGCATATCGATCAGACCGGGGATCACGTTGCGACCCTCGAGATCGAGGACCTCCGCGCCGGCGGGGATGAGCGGAAGTCCCGAGGATGACCCGATCGCCTTGATGGTGTCGCCGACGATCACGATCGTCTGATCGGCGAGCCACTTGCCCTGCTCGATATCGAGCACGCGGGCGTGGGTGAGTGCGAGCCCGG
>Ga0105044_10007698_pt1 | contig 14828 bp, 14 predicted proteins | sample MAT01_FD_78092 | JGI IMG/M metagenome (GOLD analysis project Ga0105044, IMG submission 78092) | Freshwater microbial communities from Lake Fryxell liftoff mats and glacier meltwater in Antarctica - MAT-01 | ecosystem: Environmental > Aquatic > Freshwater > Ice > Liftoff microbial mat | place...
CATCGGCACGGGCCTCCTCGACGGCGACGACGCTCTCCTGCTCGACGAGCTCGGCGCACTGGTGGCCGAGGCCCACTCGGTGGCCGTGATGGGCCTCCGCTCCACGGTCCGGTCGGTCAGCGGCGCCAAGCCCGGACCCGAAGCGAGCGTGCGCAAGCTGCTCGGCGTGGAGCACGATCAGCGAACCCAGGAGTTCGGCCTCGCCCTCCTCGGCCCCGAGGGCGCCACCGCCGTGGGCGCGGCGGCACAGTGGACCTTCGGCTTCTTGGCCAACCGCTGCCTCACCATCGCCGGCGGCACCAGCGAGATCCAGCGCAACGTCATCGGCGAGCGGCTGCTCGGACTGCCGCGCGACCCCGAGCCCAGTTCGTGAGCGCTCGACCCTCGGGCGGGCGTCGTGGCTGACATCCTTCCGGATCAGCTCCGGCTCATGGCCGACCACCTGCCCGACGAAATCGGGTTCACCAATGTGGCAACGGGCGAAGACCTCACCTTCGGGGCATGGGACCGGCGATCGAACCAGCTGGCGCGTTGGCTGGTGAGCCAGGGCGTGGCCAAGGGCGACCGGGTGGCCATCCACCTCCCGCCCGACGAGCCCGACCGGTTCCTGATCTCCTACACCGCCGTCCACAAGGCCGGGGCGGTCGCCGTGCCCACCAGCACGCGATTGGTCTCCCGTGAGTTGGGGTACGTGCTGGGCCACGCCGGAGCAGTCGTGGCCATCAGCGGCAGCACCACCACACCCACCCTGGTGGCTGCACTCGACGAACTGCCGCAGCTGCGAGCCGTCGTCACCAGTGGGCCCACCGATGATGACGCGCCGTCGCTGCTCGTTCCGTGGGCCGAGGCCACTGACCCCGATTCCTCGATCTTCCAGGTGCCGGTCACCGGCCACGACATGGCCGACCTCATGTACACGTCCGGCACCACTGGCCGGCCCAAGGGCGTCGTCGTCCGCCACGGCAACGTCGCCATGATCGGCAACGGCCTCCCCCACTGGAGCGGGTCCGGCTGGCTCCACTCGTCGCCGATGTTCACCTTCGCCGGCATCGCATCGACCTACAACCCGATGAAGCTGGGCATGCGCTTGCTCTACCTCCCCCGGTTCGACGTGGACCGATGGTTCGACGCCGTCGATCAGCATCGGCCATCGGCCACGTTCCTGGTCCCGGCCATGGCCGAACTGCTCATCGCCAGCGACCGATTCCACGACGCCGACCTTTCGTGCATCTCGCTGTGCCCGATCGGCAGCGCTCCGATCGCGCCGGGGACGCTCGCCCGGCTGCAGGAGAAGCTGCCCAACGCCATGGTCTCGAACTCGTGGGGGATGACCGAGGCCGGTCCCGCCTTCTGCTTCATGCCCCCCGAAGAGCAGGCCAAGCGCATCGGCTCGGTCGGCAAGCCGATGGCGCCCACCGAGTTCCGCATCGTCGACGAAGCGGGTGGACAGCTCCCAGCGCGCGAGATCGGTGAGCTGCTGGTGCGCAACCCCGGCCGCGAGCGCGAGTACTTCGATGATCCCGATGCCACGGCCGGCACCTGGCGCGACGGCTGGCTGCACTCGGGCGACCTGGCCTACCTCGACGAGGACGGGTTCCTCTACATCGTCGGCCGCCAGAAGGACGTCATCATCCGGGGCGGCAACAACGTGCACGCCGCCGACGTCGAAGCTGTGCTCTACGAGCACCCGGCAGTGCGCGAAGCGTCGGTGGCGGGCGTCGCCCACCCGGTGCTGGGCGAGGACATCGGCGCGTGGGTGGTGGTGGCCGGGGCCGAGGTCACCACCGAGGAACTCCGGGCGTTCTGCGCCGAGCGCCTCAGCGACTACAAGGTCCCGCGGTCGTGGACCTTCCTCGGCGAGCTCCCCCGCAACGCCACCGGCAAGGTGGTCAAGGGCGACCTCCCCGGCCGCTGACCCGCTTTCCGGTCGATTTCATGCCTGGGAGGCACGAAATCGACCCCGATTCGGGGCTGGGGATGCGGGTCAGCCGAGGGCGCCGGGCGGGAGTAGCTCGAGGATCTGGCCGTCGGGGTCGCGGACCAAGATGGCGAAGCCGCCCATGTCGGTGTCGTCGAGCACCTCGCCGCCGTGCTCGCGCACCTTGGCGCAGGTGGCGGCCACATCGTCGACCGTGAACGACACGTGCGTGAGCCCCGGCTCGGTGATGGCGCGCTCGCGCTGGGCGTCGTTGCCCGGCCGATCGAAATGCAACAGCTCGAGCACCGCCCCACCCTCTTGCGGATCGCCCAGGGTCAGGTACACCGCAGTGAGGCCCACCGGTTCGGGCACCCGCAGCAGCTTGGCGGCGACCCGGTCAGGGATCTCCAGCCGGTTGCGCTCCGCGAAGCCGAACACCTCCCGGTAGAAGGTGAGCGACCGATCGAGGTCGGCGACGCTGTGGCCGACGTGGTTCCAAGTGATCACGGGGCGATCGTAGGCCGATGCTCATGGGCCGGGCCCAAGATGTAGTGGCCGTCGACTGGGTGCGGGTACCAGCCGCCCGCGGCGCCGGTGCCGCCATCAACGCCGATGACCTGACCGGTGATGTAGCTCGACAGGTCGCTGGCCAAGAAGACCGCGGCGCCGGCCAGCTCATCGACCTCACCAGCCCGGCCCATCGGCACCATGGCGCCGAGGTCGTCGGCGGAGTCGGGCGCGAACGCCAGCAGGCCTTCGGTGAGGATCGCATCGGGGGCCAGCGCGTTGACCCGGATACCCAGCGGTGCCAACTCGAGTGCTGCGGTCTTGGTCAGGCTCAGCACCGCGGCCTTTGCCGCGGCGTAGGCGGCGAAGCCCGGCGCCGCCCGCAAGCCCTCGATCGACGTGACGTTCACGATCGCCCCGCGCTGGTCCGAGGTGCGCATCGACCGGGCCACCCGCTGCGTGCACAGCAGCACATGGGAGAGGTTCGATCGGATCAGCGCGTCCCAGCCATTGGGCGACGTGTCGAGCAGCGACGAGTGGAACACCCCGCCCGCGTTGTTGACCAGGATCGTGGGCGGGCCCAGCTCGTCGATGCACCGTTCGAGGGCCTCGTCCACCTGCTCCGGAACCCGCACGTCCACCGGATGGAGGGGGTCGGCCTTGTCCCAAACGGCCACCCGGGCCCCGAAGGCGGCGAACGCCTCGGCGATCCCGCGACCCAGGCCCGAGGAGCCACCCGTCACCACCGCCACACGGTCCGTGAGCAGCGCGTCGCCTGGGCCGATAGCCATCAGCGCGCCGCCCGATGCGGGCCGATGACGAGTTCGCCGTAGCGGGCGATGGTCTCGGCCGCCCGGGCGAGCGAATCGCCGGGAAGTCCGACCTGCACCCAGGTGACGCCGATGGCGGCCAGCGCGCTCAGCCCGGCGAGGTGGGCATCGGCGTCGAACGAATCCGCCGCGGGATCGCCACCGGCCGGGCACGAGAACGACACGTCGACCGTGGCCGGGTCGCGCCCTGCGTCCAAAAGGCGACGGTGGAGGTCTTCGACCGCAGCCTCGAGTCGCTCGGTGGTGTCGAGTGCCGTGGTGCGCACCGCAGCGGCCATGCCTGCGGGCGCCGGGAAGGGGGCCCACCCATCACCGCGCTCGGCGACGCGCCGCCGAGCGCCGGCGCTGTTGCCGCCGATCCAGATGGGCGGGTGCGGCGTGGCGACCGGTCGGGGGTGGGCGGTCACGCCCCGGGCCGTGAAGTGCCGCCCCTCGAAGCTGACCGCGTCGCTGGTCCAGACCGCCTTGAGCACGTCGATGGCCTCATCGAACAACTCGTTGCGCTCGTCGACGTCGACGCCGAGGGCGGCGAACTCGCTGCGCAGGTACCCCGCGCCCGTCGCCAAGGTAAACCTCCCGCCCGAGAGCACGTCGAGGGTGGCCGAGGCCTTGGCCACGACGAACGGGTTCCGATACGGGAGTACCACGATGTTCGGGATCAACCGCAAGGTCGATGTGGCCGCGGCCACGAAGCCCAGGGCCACGAACGGGTCGAGCGCATCGTGGCCACCAGCATCGAGCCACTTCTGGGAGGGGGCGGGATGGTCGGTGAAGCCGTAGCCGTCGAACCCAGCGGATTCAGCCGCCTGCGCCAGTGCGATCAAGCCCGCACCCGTCACCAGGTCAGGGTGGTACGGGTGGCTGACGAGCGGGTGGGTGATGGCGAAGCGCACGACGGTCAGCCCCTCGGAAGGCCGAGGACACGCTCGGCGATGATGTTGCGCTGGATCTCCGACGTGCCCGCCGAAATGGTGTTGGCGAAGCTGTGGAGATACTGCTCGAGCCAGGTGCCCTGGGGCTCATCGACCGCCAGGTGGCCATCGGGCTGCACCGACCCGATCGCCAGCGCATCGGCACCCTGCACCTCGGCGGCAACCAACGCAACGCGCTGACGCGCCTCGCTGGCATAGAGCTTCATCAACGCCTGCTCGGGGGCCGAACCACCGCGGGCCAGCTTGGCGAAGCCCCGGTACCCGAGGCAGCGGGCGGCCTGGGTATCGATGGCGACCTGCACGATCTGGTCGACGGCCAATGCTCGTTCGGTCGGGCCCAGGCGATCGAGCAATCCGGGGGCCTCATCGAGGAGCGCAGCCAGCGACTCCTCGAGCCCCATGACCGCGCTCACCCACACCATGCCGCGCTCGTGGGCGAGCGACCCGTTGGCCATGGCCCAGCCGTCGTTGAGCTTCCCGACGAGGTTGGCCTGCGGCACACGGACTCCGTCGAAGAACACCTCGTTGAGGTCGGGATGTTCGGGGTGGACGATCTCGGGGAGTGGCCTCACCGTGATCCCCGGCGTGTCCATCGGGACGATCACGATCGAGATGCCCTTGTGCTTGGGGGCATCGGCGTCGGTTCGGCAGAACAGAAAGCAGAAGTCGGCATAGTTGGCGCCCGAGGTCCACACCTTCTGACCATCGATCACCCACTCGTTGCCGTCGAGCACGGCCCGGGTGCGAAGCGCGGCCAGGTCGCTGCCAGCTCCCGGTTCGCTCATCCCCAGGCAGGCGGTGGCCTCACCGTGCAGGAGCGGCATGGCGTAGTCGCGAACTTGCTCGGGTGTGCCGTAGTCGATGATCGAAGGCGCCACGATGCCCAACCCTTGGACGTTGGTGGTGCGCGGCACCTTGGCCTTGGCCAGTTCCTCGAGGTACACGAGCGTCTCGATGGGTCCGGCGTTGCGACCCCCGAGCTCAGGCGGCCAGCCGGGTACCAGCCAGCCTGCGTCGAACATCGCACGCGTCCATCGGCGCGCCCACGCGGGAGCGTGACCGGTGGACACCGACGGCTGGGCCGCCATCTCCGCTGGCGTGGGCCGGTTGGCCGCCAGCCAGTCGAGGAGCTCGGCCCGAAAGGCCTCCACCGAATCGTCGAAGCGCAGCTTCATGCCATCGCCTCCAACCCGAGCAGCCCCGCGAGCCGGGCGCGCTGGGTGGCGGCGTTGCCGAACAGCAGATCGCCGGTGATGGCCCGCTTCAGGTGGAAATGCAGGTCGTGTTCCCAGGTGAAGCCGATGCCCCCGTGGAGCTGCAGTCCGTCGCGCACGAGCAGCCGCTGGCACTCGCCCGCCGCCGCCTTGGCCATGGCCGTGGCCACGGCGCGGCGGTCGTCGTCTTCGGCGATGGTGAGTGCCGCGAAGGTGGCGAGCGAATCGGCGCGCTCCACCGCGAGGTAGCACTCGGCGAGGCGGTGCTTGACGGCTTGAAACGCGCCGATGGGCCGGCCGAACTGCTCGCGGTCCTTGGCGTACTGGAGCGTGGCCTCGAAGATGGCCCGGCAGGTGGCCACCGTGGACAGGGCGAGGGCGACGGTGGCCTCCTCGATCGCGCCACGCAGGACGGCGGGGAATCGCGTATCGCCAGGGGCGAACAGCACCCGGTCGTCGCCCACCTCGACGCCATCGAACGCAACGGTCGCCACGGGCAGCGTGGGGTCGAGGACCGCAGGTCGACTGGCCTCGGCCGCGGCACCCGGGACGAGGAAGGCGCCAAGCCCACCCGCTCCGCGGGCCACCACGACCAGCTCGTCGGCCGATCTCGCGTCGAGCACGTGGGACTTGCGCCCGCGCAGCACCCAGTGATCGCCCACCCGCTCCGCCGAGAACTGCACCGCCTCGGGTTCCCAGCGGCCGCCTTCAGCGAGGGCCAGCGAGCCGGTCACCCTGCCGGCCGCCACCTGTTCGAGTAGCGCCACGCCAACAGGCGATTCGCGCACCACGGGCACGAACTGGGTGACGGTGGCCAGGAACGGCGAGGGCGCAACCACCCGACCGAGCTCCTCGACGATGATGCCTACCTCCAAGAACCCCAGGCCGAGGCCGCCGTGCGCTTCGGGCAGCCCGAGCGCCGGCCAATCGAGCCCCACCAGGGTGGGCCACAACTCCTTGGCCTCACCGCCCTCGACCACGGACCGCACCACCGAGGGTGGACACGCCGAGGTCAACACCGATCGAGCGGCGGCTCGCAGCTCGAGCTGGTCGTCGCTGTACTCGAAGTCCATCAGCCCACGGGTGGGTCGTCGTCGAGGCCGAGGTAGCCGCGCTCGATCACCACGGCCATGGCCTCGATGGCGTCGTCGCGGGAGCTGAACCGCAGCGTGTACACGCTGTAGGGCCCCCGTTCGATCAGGGCCAAGAAGGTGGCCGCGTCGACCTGCGGCTCCCCGAAGTCGCGCTGGTCGAGCAGGCGTTCGAGCCGGGTGAAGGCGGCTGCACCCACCTGTTGGGAGAACGCCGCCAGCTCAGCACTGGCTCGCATCTCCTGCCATGTGCTGATGATCCCGCCATCGGCTTCGTACGCGTCAAACCAATCGGTGATCCACGCTCGCAGGTCTTCGGGCGAGGCGTTGAGGTCGAGCCGGTCGACGAGCTCGATCATCCGGGTCGACGCCCCCTCGGCCAACACCCGGAAGAAGTCGTCCTTGTTCTCGAAGTAGCGGTAGAAGGTTCCGTGACTCACGCCGGCTTCGGTGACGATGTCATCGACGCGGGCATCGTGGTAGCCCCGCTGGGGGAGCACGGTCGCGCCGGCATCGAGCAGCCGTTGGCGCGTGTGTTCGCCGCGTGCGGGCAGTTCGGGTGGCATGGACGGCTCGGCGGGAGCGGTGATCTTGATCCGGCGGCGACGGGAGGGCCGGCCGCGCACCACGTTCACCCCATCGACGGGACCGAGCAGGACGCGATGGAAGACATGGGCCAGCCCGACCACCATGGGACGGCGGCTCATGCCGCTCGGGGCGTGCTCGGCGAAGAAGCTGCACCGGATGAGCACCGCGACCAGGTTGGTGACGATGCGCAGATCGGCGGCGGCGTCGCTCGCTCCGGTGGCGCGCAGCAGGGCGCGACCGGTGCGCCCGCTGATGGCGCTCGACCCTCGGACCTGCTCGGTGAAACCACGACTGGCGGCCGGGTACGAGTCGAAGACCGGCGCCCAAGCTTGGTGCAGCGCCATGAAGTCGTCGATCCACAGCACCAGGCGATCGAGGCCGGCCCGGTCGGGGGTGACATCGTCGAGCTGCTCGGCGAGGGCCACCATTTCGTGGCCCAGCTCCGACGCCAGCGCCCAGAACACGTCGTCTTTCGACGAGAAGTACTGGTAGAAGGCGGGGCGCGAGCACCCCGCCCGTTCGGTGATCAGCTCGACACGGGCTTCGGCGTAGGCCATCTCGCCGAACACCTCGAGCGCAGCAGCAAGGACGCGTCGCCGGGTGTCGGTCCCGCGTGCGCCCACGACCGGGTTGGTGCCGAACGGCGGCCGCCGCACGATGCTCGAATCCATCGGCGGCACGCTAGCCAGAGCGGCGGGGATCGCCGTCGGTGTCTTGGGCACCACCGCCATCCTTCCTGTCTCGGTTGCACGAGCCGGTACGGTCGGTAATCTAACAGCAACGTCACATCCAGCCTCGTGGAGGAAACACATGCAAGGCGATGACCTGATCCTCGTGAGCGTTGATGACCATGTGGTCGAGCCTCCCCACCTCTTCGAGGGCCGCCTCACGGGCGAGGCCGCCGAGCGTGCCCCCAAGCTCGAGACGCTCGAGAACGGGCGTGAGGTGTGGATGTTCGAAGGAGCCGCGCTGCCGAACGTGGGCCTCAACGCGGTTGCCGGCCGGGTGCCCGAGGAATACGGCCTCGACCCGCTGGCGTTCTCCGAGATGCGCAAGGGCTGCTGGGACATCCATGCGCGAATCGACGACATGAACGTCAACGGCGTGCTCGGGTCGCTCAACTTCCCGTCGATGACGGGCTTTACCGGCCAGTTGTTCATGACCATGGACGACAAAGACATCGCCCTCCAGTTGCTCCAGGCCTACAACGACTGGCACGTCGAGGACTGGTGCGGGACCTATCCCGGCCGCATGATCCCGCTCTCGGTACCGCCCATATGGGACCCCCAGGCCATGGGCGACGAGGTACGGCGGATGGCCGAAAAGGGTTGCCACGCCGTCACGTTTTCCGAGAACCCCGAGAAGCTCGGTCACCCCAGTTGGCACAGCGACCACTGGGACCCGTTCCTCCAGGCCTGCGAAGAGGTCGGCACGGTCATCTGCCTGCACATCGGGTCGTCGTCCACCACCGTGATCACCGCCATGGACGCTCCCATCGACACCATGATCACGCTGCAGCCCATGAACATCGTCCAATGCGCAGCAGATCTCGTGTGGTCGCCGGTGTTCCGCAAGTTCCCGAACCTGCGCGTCGCGCTCAGCGAAGGCGGCATCGGGTGGGTCCCGTACTTCTTGGAGCGGGTCGACTACGTGTACCGCCATCACAAGCAGTGGACCAACCAGGACTTCGGAGACCAACTCCCGAGCGAGGTGTTCAACGAGCACGTCCTCACCTGCTTCATCGACGATGCCGCCGGCATGGAGGTGCGCCACCACCTCAACGGCGACCACATCCACTGGGAGTGCGACTACCCCCACTCCGATTCGACTTGGCCCCAGGCCCCCGAGATGGCAATGAAGTTCCTCGAGGGCGTGCCCGACGAGGAGGTCAACAAGATCACCCACCTCAACGCCATGGCGAACTTCAGCTACGACCCGTTCGCGCACATCCCCCGCGAGGAGGCCACCGTGGCTGCGCTGCGAGCGAAGGCCGTCGACGTCGACACCACCCCGGTCAGCCACGGCACGGGCAAATTCCAAGACGAGGGCATCGTCACGGCGATGACCCTCGTCGAACGCATCGGCAAGCAGAAGTGACCGACGCACCCTTCAGGGTGCAGCCCTCCCTCGACGACGAGAACCGCTTCTTTTGGACCTCGGGCGAAGACGGCCTGCTCCGCTTCCTGCGCTGCCAGGCATGCGGCTACTACCTCCACCCACCGCTCCCCCGCTGCCCGAGTTGCGGCGGCCGAGACGTGGCGCCCGAGCCGGTGAGCGGGCGCGGCGTCGTCCACTCGTACACGGTCAATCACCAGCCGTGGGATGGCGACGGCACCCCTCACGCCATCGTGCTCGTCGCCCTGGCCGAACAAGAGGGCCTGCGCCTCACCTCCAACCTGGTGGGCTGCTCGCCCGACGACGTCTCCATCGACCTCGAGGTCGAGGTCACGTTCGAACAGCGCGACCAGGTGTGGTTTCCGCTCTTCCAACCGGTGCGCACACCGTGACCGACGTCGAACGTCGGACGATCATCTCGGGCATCGGCCAGTCCGACGTGGGGCGGCGGCTCGGTCGAACGGGCCTCGACCTCACCATCGACGCTGCGCTGGAGGCCATCGCCGACGCCGGGCTGACAGTGGCCGACATCGACGGCTTGGCCACCTACCCGGGAGGGGGCGCTCAGGCACCTGCCGGATTCGCCGGGCCGGGCACGCCCGAGGTGCAAGAGGCCCTGCGGCTGGAACTGAACTGGCACACGGGCGGGATCGAGGGCGCGGCGCAGCTTGCCGCCGTGGTGAACGCCATGCTCGCCGTGAGCGCCGGATTGGCCCGCCACGTCCTCGTCTACCGGACCGTCACCGAGTCCACCGCCCAGGGATCGGGGGGGCGCGAAGGAATCGGGCTCAGCGGGGGCGCAAGCGGCGGTGCGCCGCGCATCGGTGGCCAGTTCCAGTGGAGCATTCCGTTCCGGGCGTACTCGGCGGCCAACTGGCTGGCCATGAACGCCCATCGTCACTTCCACGAGTTCGGCACCACCTCTGAGCAGATGGCGATGATCGCCATCAACAGCCGGCGCAACGCCGGACTGAACCCCAAGGCGGTCTACCGAGACCCCATGACGCTCGACGACTACTTCGCTTCACGCATGATCACCACACCCTTCCGCCTGTTCGACTGCGATGCGCCGGTCGACGGGTCCACCGCCGTGGTGGTGTCGGCCGCCGAGCACGCCCGCAACGTCGACCATCCCGTGGCCCGGATCGAGGCGGTGGGCACGGCGCTGCGGGGCCGACCGTCGTGGGACCAGTTCGACGACATGACCACCATGGCGGCGCGCGACGCCGGCGCCCAGCTGTGGACCCGCACCAGCCTCACGCCCGCCGACGTCGACGTGGCCGAGCTCTACGACGGCTTCAGCTTCTTGACCATGACCTGGCTCGAGGCGCTGGGGTTCTGTGGCAAGGGCGAGTCCGGGCCGTTCGTGGAGGGCGGAGGTCGCATCGCGCTCGACGGCGACCTGCCGATCAACACGCACGGTGGTCAGCTGTCGGCCGGGCGCCTGCACGGGTTCGGGTTCATCCACGAGGCCTGTCTCCAGCTGCGCGGCGAGGCCGGCGACCGTCAAGTCCCCAAGCCCGTCGAGGTGGCCGCGGTTGCCAACGGTGGCGGCCCCATCGCCGGGGCCATGCTCCTCACCCGCGAGGACGGTCGATGACGCTGCTGATGTTGCTGGAGATGGTGGCTGGTGCGTTCGGCGACCGCTTGGCCATCGGGACCACCGCCCGGGGCGTGACCTACGCCCAGCTTCTGGAGCGGGCGGGGCGCGGCGCCGAGGAGCTGCGGCGCCGAGGGGTGCAACACCTCGCCTATGTGGGAACCAGCGACTTGGCCTTCCCGGTGGCCCTGTTCGCCGCGTCGTGGGCGAGCGTGCCGCTCCTACCGCTCAACTACCGGCTGAGCGACGAGCAACTCGGCGCCCTGCTGGCCAACCACGACGACGTGCTGGTGATCACCGACGACGTAGCGCGCCTGGCCCAACTCGCCACCAACGTGGTGTCCACCGAAGATTGGCTGCTGGCAACCGAGTCCGTGCCCGACCACCCATCTGACCACGAGCCCCAGCCGTCCACCACCGACGGCGACGACATCGCCGTGCTGCTCTATACGAGCGGTACGACGGCCGCCCCCAAGGCGGTGGTGCTGCGCCACCGCCACCTGGCCTCGTACGTACTCACGTCGATCGAGTTTGCCGGCGCCGACGAGGACCAGGCGGCGCTCGTGACCGTGCCGCCGTACCACATCGCTGGTGTCGCCAACGTTGTGACCAGCGTGTACTCCACGCGCCGGCTCGTCTATCTGCCCACCTTTGCCCCCGATGCCTGGCTCGAGCTGGTGCGCGCCGAGCAGGTCACCAACGCCATGTTGGTGCCCACCATGTTGGCCCGAGTGGTGGAGCACCTCGGTGGCGCGCCGGCCGACTGTCCGAGCCTGCGATCACTCGCATACGGCGGCGCCCGCATGCCCATCACGGTGCTCGAACGCGCCCTCGATGCGTTCGGCGAAACCGGCTTCGTCAACGCCTACGGGCTCACCGAGACCAGCTCGACATTGGCCATCCTCACCCCCGACGACCACCGCGCGGCCAGAGACGGAGACGACGGCGCCCAGCGGCGTCTCGGCTCGGCCGGCCGGTTGGTGCCCGGCATCGAAGTCGAGGTGCGAGACGGTGAGATCTGGGTGCGCGGCGATCAGGTGTCGGGTGAGTACCTGGGTCGCGACAGCGCGCTCGACGACGATGGATGGTTTCCCACCAGAGACCGGGGCTGGGTCGACGACGACGGCTACCTGTTCATCGAAGGCCGGGCCGACGACACCATCATCCGCGGCGGTGAGAACATTGCACCGGCCGAGATCGAGGACGTTCTCTTGGCCCATCCGTCGGTGCTCGACGCTGCGGTGGTCGGCCTGCCCGACGAGGAGTGGGGGCAGCGTCTGGCGGCCGCGGTGGTTCGTCGACCCGGCACCGATCTCGACGAAGACGAACTCCTGACCTTCGCCCGCAAGCACCTGCGCTCCTCCAAGACGCCTGATCTCATCGCCTTCCGTCCCGACCTCCCTCACACCGACACCGGCAAGTTGCTGCGCCGTGCGGTGCTCGCTGATCTCGAGGAGCACACCACCTGATGGCCTTCGATCTCGATGATCTCATCGCCGCTCTCGCCCTGCACGAGGTCGAGCCGGGCGTAGTCGAGGGCGACAACCTCGACATCGGCTACCACCGCGTGTTCGGCGGGCAGATACTGGCGCAGGCGCTCACGGCCGTCGCCGAAGCAATGCCCGACAAGACGATCAAGTCGCTCCACGTGCTGTTCCCCAGAGAGGGAGATACGGCGGCCCCCATGCGCTACGCCGTCACCAAGCTCCAAGAGGGCCGCACGTTCGGCACCACCCAGGTCATCGCCCAGCAGGGGGGCAAGGTGATCTCGACCGCGCTGGCCTCGGTACACGCCACCGAGGACGGCCTCCACCGCAGCGACGGCCCGCCCCCCACCGACCCACCGTCGTCTGCCGCGCTCGTAGATCTGGGCATGGTGCCTTGGGAAACGCGTCTGGTGGGTGGCGTCGACCTGGCCGACCGCTCGGCGGGCCCTCCGAACCTCCAGTGGTGGATGCGCACTCCGCCCATCGGCGACGCGTTGCATCTGCACCAGGCGCTTCTGGCCCACGCCACCGACCTCACCGTGATCGGCACCGCGCTGCGCCCGTTCGACGGGCTCTCTCAGGCCGACTCGACGGTCACGCTTCACACGGCGGTCACGTCGCACACCTTGTGGTTCCACCAACCGTTCCGGGTCGACCAGTGGCTGCTCGTCGCGCAGCACAGCCCGGTGGTGGCCCGGGGCCGAGCGTTCGGACGCGGCGATGTCTTCGCCGGAGACGAGCTGGTGGCGTCCTTCGCCCAGGAGTCGATGATCCGTCAGGTCCCGGTTACTGCGTGAGCGATCGTGCCCGCCTGGTTGCGGCCCTCCTCGCGGACCCCGTCAGCCGGTCACCACGACACCCGCTCGGTGAACCGATGACCATCTACGTCGCCGTGATAGCCGAGGCCCTGCGGTGACGGCCGGGTACGACCTGCGCGACAAGGTGGCGCTGGTGACCGGTGCGTCACGCGGCGTGGGTGCGGCGATCGCGCGTGCCCTTGCCGAGGCGGGCGCAGTGGTGGCCTGCGCTGCTCGCTCGACAGCCAGCCATCCCCAGCGGACCCCGGGCACGCTCGATGAGACAGTCCGCCGCATCGAGGCCCTCGGCGGGCGGGCGATCGCCGTGCCGACCAACCTGGCCGAGCCCGAGGAAGTGGAGGCAATGGTCGCCACCACCGCCGAGCGGCTGGGCCGGCTCGACGTTCTGGTCAACAACGCTGCGGTCACCTTCGTCGGCGACCTCGACGTGCCGCTGGCCAAGCACGAGCTGATGATGGCCATCAACCTCACGGCGCCGCTGATCGCCAGTCGGGCAGCCGTTGCTCACCTGCGCGCTGCGGGCGGCGGACGCATCCTCAACGTGTCGTCGGTGGCCGGCCTGCTTCCCGTGCCGGGCCTGATGTCGTACGGGATCTCCAAGATCGGTCTCGAGCACCTGACCATCGACCTGGCCCGGATGCTCCAAGACGACGACATTGCGGTCAACTGCTTCCGCATCGACGTGCCCGTCGAGTCCGAGGGGTTCGTGGCGAACACACCTGGCCTCGATCGATCGACGTGGGAGCCGTGCGCAGTGGCGGCCGAGGGCATGCTGTGGATGCTGCGCCAGCCGGCCACCTACTCGGGACGCCGCGAGAGCATGGTCGGCCTTCGCCACCGCGAAGGGATCATGGCCAGTCGCGCCCTGCACCCGCCCCATCCCGATGCGCCCGGCATCACCGAACTATTCGACGGGCTCGCCCCGAACACCGCAACGATGTTCGCCGATCCTGCCCTCACCGCTGAAGAAGAGGACCTGCCATGACCGACATCGCCGCTGCCATCGAGCGCCACCGGCAGGTACTGGCCAACGGCGAGCACCTCCTGTCGGGCCTGCGCATGCGCGACGTGGAATCTGACCGTGGAGACCTGGTGGTGGAGCTCGATCTCGACGAAACCGTTACGAATCCCACGGGCGCCCTCCAAGGTGGGCTGGTGGCGACCCTTGCCGACATCGTGGGCGGCCGCCTGGCAATGGCCGGCCTCGACGCGTCCAGCATCGTGGTCACCTCGGACCTCACCGTGCACTACCTCGGTCCGGTCCAGCACGGTCCCGCCCATGCGGTAGGCCAAGTCCTGCGCCGAGGGCGACGATCGGTGGTCACCCGCGTCGACATCTACGACTCGAGCGAGGGACCCCTGGCCGCAGCCTGCCAGCTGGCCTTCACCATCATCCGCCCCAAGGGCATGAAGGCTGGCGGGTTGGAGCCGTCCATTCAGCCCTGAGGTCACGGGCGCGTTCCAGGCAGATCGATGCCGCCCCCGCTTCTTCTGTGATGATGGCATCCGTGGGAGATGACGATGACGCCGACATCGGGCGCGCACCGATCTGTCCCTCCTGCGGCGTCACGGCTCTCCCCGCAGAGACCTCGAACGTCATCGACTCCGGTTTCGTATGCGAGAACCCCGACTGCGATGCCTTCGAAGACGCCGTCGAACCCTAAGCGGACCGATCGAGCGGCGCGTTGGGATTCGAGATCGTCGAGGATTCGCTGACGACAACCAATG
>Ga0105044_10007703_pt1 | contig 14822 bp, 15 predicted proteins | sample MAT01_FD_78092 | JGI IMG/M metagenome (GOLD analysis project Ga0105044, IMG submission 78092) | Freshwater microbial communities from Lake Fryxell liftoff mats and glacier meltwater in Antarctica - MAT-01 | ecosystem: Environmental > Aquatic > Freshwater > Ice > Liftoff microbial mat | place...
CAGCGCCTGCCCGTCCGCTTTGCCATCGACCGGGCCGGGTTGGTCGGGGCCGATGGCGCGACCCATGCCGGGGCCTTTGACATCGCCTTTCTGGCCAATCTGCCCGGTTTCGTGGTGATGGCGGCGGCGGACGAGGCCGAACTGGTCCGCATGGTCGCCACCGCCGCCGTCCATGACGCCGGCCCCATCGCGTTTCGGTTTCCCCGCGGGGAAGGTACCGGGGTCGAGATCCCCGCCGATCCGCAGCCGCTGGAAATCGGTCGGGGCCGGATGATCCGCGAGGGCAAGGGCGTGGCGATCCTGTCGCTGGGCACGCGGCTGGCCGAAGTGCTCAAGGCCGCCGAGGCGCTGGACGCGCGCGGGATCCGGCCGACCGTGGCCGATGCCCGCTTTGCCAAACCGCTGGACCGCGACCTGATCCTGCGGCTGGCGCGGACCCATGACGTGCTGATCACCATCGAGGAGGGGGCCATCGGCGGCTTTGGCAGCCATGTCGCGCAATTGCTGGCCGAGGAGGGCGTGTTCGACACCGGGCTGAAGTTCCGCTCGATGGTGCTGCCCGACACCTTCATCGACCAGTCCAGCCCCGCCGACATGTATGCCACGGCCGGCCTGAACGCGGCCGATATCGAGGCCAAGGTGCTGCAGGTGCTGGGCGTGACGGTTGTGGGACGCCGGGCCTGACGCGACCTGCAGGCACCGCCCTGCCCGGTTTGCAATGGAACGGTGCTGTCCCGGGGGCCGGGTGTCGGGCCGGGTGTCGGGCCGGGTGTCGGGCCGGGGGCCATATCGGGGCCGGGGGCCATATTGGGCGCGGGTCGCGGCTGAACGGATGCCACCCGGGACTCAGCCGGTGTCTTTGACCGCGTGCGTCATCCGCTTTTCGATCGCTTCCAGCCGTGCCAGAAGTGCGGCCTCGAACACCTTGCGCTCGTCCGCGCTGTCGGCCTGACCGGCCTCTTGCATGGAATTCACGATCAGGCCAACAAGCAGGTTCAGCACCGCAAAGGTTGTGGCCAGAATGAAGGGCACGAAAAACGCCCAGGCCTGGGGATGGACCTCCATCACCGGGCGCACGATGCCCATCGACCAGGATTCCAGCGTCATCACCTGGAACAACGTGTAGGCCGATGCACCGATGCTGCCGAACCATTGCGGAAAATCGCCGCCGAACAGTTTTGTCGCCATCACGGCGGCTACGTAAAAGATCAGCCCGATCAGCAGGAAGACCGACCCCATCCCGGGCAGTGCCCGCAGGAACCCGTCGACCACCCGCCGCAGCGACGGCGCGACCGAGATCACCCGCAGCACCCGCAGGATGCGCAGCGCCCGCAGCACCGACAGCCCGGCCTCGGCCGGGACCAGCGACAGGCCGACGATGATGAAATCGAAGACATTCCACCCCGAGCGGAAGAATCGCGGGCCCAGCGCATAAAGCTTGGCCAAAAGCTCGACCACAAAGATCGCCAGACAGGCGCTGTCCAGCACAAGGATCAGCCCGCCTGCCTGCGCCATGATGGCGGGCGACGTCTCAAGCCCCAGGATCACGGCATTGAACACGATCACCGCGATGATCGCATTGGTGATGCGGGGCTGTTCCAGAAAGGCGGCGACGCGCGCGCGGTGGGTCATGGGCATGGGGGGGTCATGGGCAGGGCGGCGATCCGGGTCCGGGGGCGATGCGCTGATCTATGCCCCGGCGCGCCCGCGCTGACAACGGGCCGCAGCGCAAGAAGTAAGGCGCGCGGGGGGGGGAGGCGCGGGGGGGGCGCGGGGGGGCCTCCGGCCCTCCCGCCCCGGCCGGACATGGGGGTCAGCCGATGGCCGCAGCCTTTACGTCATCGTCGATGAAGGGGGCGTATTTCTCGAAGTTGTCGGCGAACATGCCGACCAGGCGCGCCGCCTGCCGGTCATAGGCCGCCGCGTCGGCCCAGGTCGCGCGCGGGTTCAGGATGCGGGTGTCCACCCCGTCCACCGCCACCGGCACGTCAAAGCCGAAATACGCATCCTTGCGGAACGCCCCTTCGATCAGGGTGCCGTCCAGCGCCGCCGCCAGCAGCGCGCGGGTGACCCTGATCGGCATCCGCCGCCCGCTGCCATAGGCGCCGCCGGTCCAGCCGGTATTGACCAGCCAGCAGGTGGCACCGTGACGCGCCATCTTGTCGCGCAACAGCGCGCCATAGACCTCGGGGCGGCGCGGCATGAAGGGCGCGCCGAAACAGGTGCTGAACGTCGGTTCCGGTTCCGTCACCCCCTGTTCGGTGCCCGCCACCTTGGCGGTAAAGCCGGACAGGAAATGATACATCGCCTGCGCCGGCGTCAGCCGCGCGATGGGTGGCAGCACGCCATAGGCATCGCAGGTCAGCATGATGATGTTCTTGGGATGCCCGCCCAACCCGCTGGCCGACGCGTTCGGGATCGCCTCGAGCGGATAGGCACAGCGGGTGTTCGCCGTGATCGAGGTGTCGGCGAAGTCCAGCGCCAGGGTGACCGGGTCCCAGACCATGTTTTCGATCACCGTGCCGAACCGGGTGGTGGTGGCAAAGATGTCCGGTTCCGCCTCGGCCGACAGGTTGATCGTCTTGGCGTAACAGCCGCCTTCAAAGTTGAAGGTGCCCCGGTCCGACCAGCCGTGTTCGTCGTCCCCGATCAGCACGCGGGTCGGATCGGCCGACAGCGTGGTCTTGCCGGTGCCCGACAGGCCGAAAAAGATCGCCGTATCGACCGGGTTGCCCACCGCGTGATTGGCCGAGCAATGCATCGGCATCACGCCCGCGTCCGGCAACAGATAGTTCAGCAGCGTGAACACCGCCTTCTTGTTCTCGCCCGCATAGGCGGTGCCGCCGATCAGCACCATTTTCGCGTCCAGGTTGATCGCGATCACGGTTTGCGACCGGCAACCATGCCGCGCCGGGTCGGCCTTGAAGCTGGGCAGGTTCAGGATGGTAAAATCAGGGGTAAACAGGTCCAGCTCTGCCGGTGCCGGACGGCGCAGCAGGTGGCGGATGAACAGCGCGTGCCAGGTCAGCTCGGTGATCACCCGCACGTCCACCCGGTGCAGCGGATCGGCGGCGGCATACAGATCCTGCACCTGACACCGCCCGCCTGCCATATGGGCGACCATGTCCGCCCGCAGCACCGCAAAGGCGGCAGGCGTCATTGCGGCGGTGTTGTCCCACCAGATCGTGTGTTCGGTACCGGGGCTGCGCACCACATGCTTGTCCTTTGGACTGCGTCCGGTATGCCGCCCGGTCGTGACCAACAGCGTGCCGCCCTGGCCCAACCGCCCCTCGCCCGCGCAGATCGCGGCCTCGACCAGGTCGGCCTCGGTCAAATTGTAGCTGACCTGCGCCAGCCCGGTGATCCCCTGACCAGCCAGTGTCATGGCCGGGTTCACCCGCCCGTTTGCCGTGGTATTCATGCTGGCCCTCAATCTTTTTTCTGCCGTCGCCAAACCGATTGATGTCAGGCTATCGGCGGCCAGGCATCCTGCCTAGCCCAGATTTTTCCTGTTAGCGCAAGCACTTGGCCGTTAGCGCCACCGGTTGCGCCAACAGGCGGAAACCTTCCCCCTCCATCCTGGCGACCCTGACATCATTGCGGCGCAGGTGAGGCATTTTAGTCATTGATTACCGTTTGTCGGCGCAAATGAGGCAACACCGGCCCGCTGATTCGCAACAGGCCATTGATTCGCAGGGCCAAACTGGGGGATAATCCGTGAAAAAGCAGGCAACCCGACCAACAACAACAACAGATATCGCGCAGTAGGGGGCGAGCAGACCCATGTCCAAGATCGCATTGGTGGACGATGACAGGAATATCCTGACGTCGGTTTCCATGACACTCGAAGCCGAAGGGTTCGAGGTTGATACCTATCACGACGGCCAGACCGCCCTGGATGCGTTCAACAAACGCATGCCCGACATGGCGGTGCTGGACATCAAGATGCCCCGGATGGACGGGATGGACCTGTTGCACCGGCTGCGGCAGAAAAGCTCGATGCCGGTAATCTTTCTGACCTCGAAGGACGACGAGATCGACGAAGTGCTGGGCCTGCGGATGGGCGCGGACGATTATGTGAAGAAGCCGTTCAGCCAGCGGCTGCTGGTCGAACGCATCCGGGCGCTGCTGCGCCGGCAGGAGGCCATCTCGGGCGAGGCGCTGGAGCCGACCGAAGAAAACAAGATCATGACGCGCGGCCAGTTGACCATGGATCCGCTGCGCCATGCAGTCAGGTGGAAGGGGCGCGACGTGTCCCTGACAGTGACCGAATTCCTGCTGCTGCAGGCGCTGGCCCAGCGGCCCGGCTTCGTCAAGTCGCGCGACCAGTTGATGGATGTGGCCTATGACGATCAGGTCTATGTCGACGACCGCACCATCGACAGCCATATCAAGCGGTTGCGCAAGAAGATGCGGCAGGCCGACGATGATTTTTCCGCCATCGAGACACTCTATGGCATCGGCTACCGCTATAACGAAGAGTAAGGCCGCGCGATGACAGCCGCCCCGCAACTCGACGTCCGCGATCTGGGCTCGGTCCGGCGGGCTGCGGCCGACTATGTGCGGCGTGATGGCGACAAGCCGGCCGAGGCGGTGGTGCTGGGCGCGGATTGGGTCGCCGCCGCCACCTCGCCCGAAGGGGTGGCCGGGGAGCGCGCCCGGCGCGGGCTGGTGCAACTGAACCGCTCTCCGCTCGCGCGCAAGATCATCACCTTCAACCTGGTGGCGTTGATCGCGCTGGTGGCGGGGATGCTGTATCTGGCCCCGGCGCGCGACAATCTGGCCTATCAGCGCGCGTCCGGTCTGGTGTCCGAAGCGCTGCTGATCGCCGATGTGATCCAGGCGCGGCTGCCGCTCGCCTCGCCGGTCAACCTGGCCTCGGGCGACGGAATCGACGTTGACGCGACACTGGCCGCGCTGAACCTGCGCGGCGGGGTCGAGGTGTTTGTCTATGACACCGCAGGCACCCTGATCGCGCGCCGCGCCGCCGACGCCGCTGCGCTGCCGGTCGCGGGGTTGGAACGCAACCGCGGCGGTACCCTGATCACCGACGCGCTGAACTGGTTGTGGGATGGTCTGGCGCAGCTGTTCGGCAACCGGATCGACACCGGCACCGCCATGCCGACCGACGACATGGCCAACGAACTGGCCTTGCGCGCGCTGACCGGCGGCACCACGGTCGACAGCCGCACGGACCCCGCCGGGCGGGCGATCTTTGCCGTGGCCACCCCGATCCTGCAGGGCGACCGCGCCGTCGGCACCATGGCGCTGACCAGCGCGGCGGGCGAGATCGACGCCCTGGTGCGGCAAGAGCGTGAGCAGATCCTGCAACTGTTCGTCATCGGCATCATGGTGTCGATCGGGCTGAGCCTTGTGCTTGCCTCGACCATCGCCAACCCCTTGGCCGAACTGGCGGCGGCGGCCGAACTGGGCCGCGACCGCAACGCGCGCAAGATGGCCCCCGGGCGGGTGCGCATCCCCGATCTGACCGCGCGGCCCGATGAAATCGGGCGGCTGTCGGGCGCGTTGCGGGGCATGGTGGCCGCGCTGTATGACCGGATCGAGGCGAACGAACAGTTCGCCGCCGATGTGGCGCATGAAATCAAGAACCCGCTCGCCTCGCTGCGGTCTGCCGTGGGCACGATGCGGATCGCAAAACGCGAAGATCAACGTGAAAAGATGCTGGAAATCATCGACCATGATGTCAGTCGGCTGGACCGGCTGGTCAGCGACATTGCCAATGCGTCCCGTCTGGACAGCGAACTGGTCCGCGAGGAGGAGCAGAGCTTTGACCTGATGAAGATGCTGGGCAATCTGAACGAATTCCTGGGCCGCGATGCCAACACCAAGGGAATCGACTTCATCTCGGACCTGCCGCCACAGCCCATCGTCATCCAGGGGCTGGAAGGGCGGCTGGCGCAGGTGTTCGTCAACCTGATCACCAATGCGATTTCCTTCTGCGAGGAAGGCGACGCGATTCGCATCTGGGCGCGCAAACGGGAAAACCGCGTGCTGGTGGTGGTCGAGGATACCGGCCCCGGCATCCCCGAAGACGCGCTGGAGAAGGTATTCCAACGCTTTTATTCGGAACGTCCGGCGGGCCAGTTCGGCAACAATTCCGGGCTGGGGCTGGCAATTTCGAAACAGATCGTCGAGGCGCATGGCGGCGTGATCTGGGCCGAGAACATCCGCCCCACCGAGGCCGACCTGCTGTCGGAACCGCTTGGCGCAAGGTTCGTCGTCGGCCTGCCGGTCTGAGCGGTGGGTACGGTCCTGCGGCCAGCAGGGCCGTGCGTCAGGGCCGTGCGTCAGGGCCGTGCGTCGCAGCAGTCGGGCACAGGGCCGAACGTGGCGCGCAAGGGGCGCGTGCAGCGGGGCGCGGGCAACGGGTGGCAGGAAATACGGGCCACCGACATCAATGGACGCAGACAGCGCGGGGCACGCGCCATCGGTCCAAACCGTCGCCTGCTGCGGGCGGCACAAGTACCGAGCAGCACGGCCCAAGTGCCCACGGGCCACGCGGCCACGCGGCCACGGGCCAAAGGGCCACGCGGCCACGGGCCAAAGGGCCAGCAAGGCGACCACGGATCAAAGGAACAGCAAGGGCGACGGCCCGCCATGGGCAAAGCACGAGCCAGCGGCACAACGGGCGGCACGGACCACGCGCAACACCGGCCGGCATCGTCGCAGAGGTGCGCTGCATGACTGACCGCAACCCCGACCCTGCGCCGCCGCCGTCCGATCCGGGGCCGTTGAACCTGCACGCCAGTTGTGTGGCCTGGCAGGGGGCGGGGCTGCTGATCCTGGGGGCTTCGGGCAGCGGCAAATCGGGGCTGGCGCTGACGTTGATGGCCTGGGGCTGCGCGCTGGTGGCCGATGACCGCACCGTTGTCGCCCGCGCCGGGGCCACGCTGATCGCCAGTGCGCCGCCCGCCCTGGCCGGCCGGATCGAGGCGCGGGGCATCGGCATCCTGACCGCCCCCGCACTGCCGCGCGCGCGGCTTGTCCTGGCGGTGGACCTGGACCAGACCGAACTTGCACGCCTGCCCGATCCGCGCCATCTGCCACTGCTGGGCCTTGCGCTGCCGTTGTTGCACAAACCCGCGACCAGCCATTTTGCCGCCGCGATTGCGCACTATCTCCGGATGCTCAAGGACAGCGCATGACCGACCCCGACCACCCGCCGCATCTGCCCCAACCCGTCCCCGGCGGCGGAAAAGTGGTGCTTGTCACCGGCCCATCCGGGGCGGGGCGGTCAACCGCCGTGCGCGCGCTGGAGGATCTGGGCTATGAGGCGATCGACAATCTGCCCTTGTCGCTGTTGCCGCATCTGATCCAGGGTCCGGCGCTGACCCGGCCGCTGGCCCTGGGCATCGACACCCGCAACCGCGATTTCGGTGTGGATGCGCTGATCGAGGCCATCGACCGCCTGTCCGCCCGCGCCGACATCGCGCTGCAGGTGCTGTATCTTGACTGCCCAGAGGATGAACTTGTCCGCAGATACTCCGAAACCCGCCGCCGCCATCCGATGGCTCCGCATGATTCGCCCCTGCTGGGCATTCAGCGCGAACGCGAGTTGCTGGTGCCGATCCGCAGCCGGGCCGACATCCTGATCGACACCGGCGGGCTGACCATCCACGACCTGCGGGCCGAGGTTGAACGCTGGTTCGCACCGCGCGATGGGCAATTGCTGGGCATCACCCTGCAATCGTTCAGCTACAAACGCGGCCTGCCACGCGGGCTGGACATGGTGTTTGACTGCCGGTTCCTGCGCAACCCGCATTGGGACCCCGCCTTGCGCGGCCAGGATGGCCGCGATGCCGCCGTCGTCGCCCATATCGTCGCCGACCCGCTGTTCGAAGGGTTCTTTGCCCGTCTGGCCGGAATGACCCGTTTTCTGTTGCCGGCGTTCAAGGCCGAGGGCAAGTCGCATCTGTCCATCGGCTTTGGGTGTACCGGCGGGCAACACCGTTCGGTCGCCGTGACGGAACATCTGGCCAAGTCCCTTGCGGATGCCGGTTGGGCCGTGTCAAAACGCCATCGGGAATTGGAGCGCAAGGCCGGGGGGGGCCTGGCGGAAACCGCAAAGGGTCGGGACGGGTGATCGGGATCGTGATCGTCGCACATGGCGGCCTGGCGGGCGAGTATTTGTCTGCGGTGGAGCATGTGGTCGGACCGCTGGACAAAGTGCGGACAGTTTCCATCGCGCCGGAAAGTGACCGCGCCGCGAAACAGGCCGAAATCTGCGCCGCCGCCGATGCGGTGGATCAGGGCGACGGCGTGGTGATCGTGACCGATCTGTTCGGCGGATCGCCGTCCAATCTGTCCTTGCGCGCCTGCGACCCCGACAACCGCCGCATCATCTATGGCGCCAACCTGCCGTTGCTGATCAAGCTGGCCAAGTCGCGTGGCAAACCGGTGGACGAGGCGGTGGCCGCCGCTGCCCGCGCCGGCCGCAAATATATCGACGTGCACCGGGTGCACAGGGAACCCGCCCGCACCTGGGGCACCTGAGCCCGGATGCCGCGCCGAAAACTGCAGATCGTCAACATCAAGGGCCTGCACGCCCGCGCCAGCGCCAAGCTGGTCGAGGTGGTCGAACGCCATCAGGCGATGGCAACAGTGCGCAGGGACGGGCAGTCCGCCGCCGGCGACAGCATCATGGGGCTTTTGATGTTGGCAGCCTCGAAGGGAACCTTTATTGAGGTCGAGACTTCGGGGCCCGAGGCCGACCAGTTGGCCGAGGCCATCGCCGCCCTTGTTGCAGACAAGTTCGGCGAGGGCGACTAGGGTTCCCGGCAGTCGGCACGAGGGGACAGGCGGACGTGACCGAAACGAGCGGGCAGAGAATCGTGGCAGGCCTGCCACTGCCGCGCGACGCCGCGCCGCGCCTGTATGACCGGCGCAGCCTGACCTATTCCAACACCTTTGACAGCAGCGCAAAGCGCAACATGATCCGCGCCATCGAATGGCTGACGGGTAAGATTACCATTCTGCGCCGGATCCGTGCCTTTGAACGGCGTGGCGCACCGTCGGGGCCCGCGTTCTGGCGCGCCTGTCTGGATGTGATGGGGGTCGAGTTGCAGACCGCCGCCGCCGATATGGCCCGCATCCCGGCGACGGGGCCGGTCGTGCTGGTGGCCAATCATCCGCATGGTCTGGTCGATGGCATGATCCTGGCCGAAATGATCGGCCGCATCCGGCAGGATTACCGCATCCTGACCCGCTCGATCCTGACGGGCATCGACGAAAGCGCCGCCAGCTTCATGATTGCCGTGCCGTTCCAGCATGAAGAGGACAGCCAGCGCAAGATGATCGACATGCGCGCCCGCGCGATGGAGCATCTGAAGGATGGCGGGCTGTTGGCGCTGTTTCCATCCGGGGTGGTGGCCAGTTCGGACACGCTGTTCGGCCCGGCAGTCGAACGGGAATGGAACGTGTTTACCGCCAAGATGATCCGCACTTCGGGCGCGACGGTGCTGCCCTGTTACTTTGCGGGATCAAACTCGCGCTGGTATCAGATCGCCAACCGCATCTCGCCCACGCTGCGGCAGGGCCTGCTGCTGCACGAGATCGTGCATTCGCTGGACAGGCCGCAGAAACCCGTTATCGGCCAACCGCTCAGCCAGGCCGACATGGCCCCGCACATGGCCGACCCCCGCGCCTTCATGGCCTGGCTGCGGGATCAGACGCTGGCGCTTGGCCCGGCTTATCGGGTCGGCACCGGCACCTCGCCGCGATAATCATAGAAGCCCCGCTGCGTCTTGCGGCCCAGCCAACCGGCCTCGACGTATTTGGTCAGCAGTGGGCAGGGGCGGTATTTGGTATCGGCCAGCCCGTCATGCAGCACGTTCATGATGGCCAGGCAGGTATCCAACCCGATGAAATCGGCCAGTTCCAGCGGCCCCATCGGGTGATTGGCACCCAGTTTCATCGAAGTGTCGATGGATTTCACGTTGCCCACGCCTTCGTACAGCGCATAGACCGCCTCGTTGATCATCGGCATCAGGATACGGTTCACGATGAAGGCGGGAAAATCCTCGGACGTCGCCGCCGTCTTGCCAAGCCGGTGCACAACCTCCAGGCAGGCGTCAAAGGTGGGGGCGTCGGTGGCGATGCCGCGGATCAGCTCGACCAGTTGCATCACCGGCACCGGGTTCATGAAGTGAAAACCCAGGAACTTTTCCGGCCGGTCGGTGCGGCTGGCCAGCCGGGTGATCGAGATTGACGAGGTGTTCGAGGTCAGGATGGTATGGGCTGCCAGATGCGGCACCAGCGACTCGAAAATGGCGGCCTTGACCGCCTCGCGCTCGGTCGCGGCCTCGATGATCAGGTCCAGACGGCCCAGATCGGTCAGGTGCGGCGTGGACCCGATCCGGCGCAGGGCGGCGGCCTTGTCATCGGCGGTGACAAGACCCCGGTTGATCTGGCGATCCAGGTTGCGCCCGATCACCTCGGGCGCGGCGTCCAGCGCGGCGGCATTGATATCGGTCATCGTCACGTCATAACCCGCCAGCGCAAAGACATGCGCAATGCCGTTGCCCATCTGCCCCGCGCCGACGATGCCGACTGACTGGATCGCCATGGAAAAACTGCCCCCGCCCCGATTGCTGCCGCGCAGCATAGGCCCGGCGCAGGGCGGCCGACAAGGGGCAAGAGGGTGCGGCGGCTTTACCGCAAATTGACGGTTTAGCGGATTGGCAATGGTTTCCGGCGAATCCTGCCCTTGGGTGAGAAATCAATGTGGTGGGAACCATGAAGCATGAAACGCTTGCAGAAGCGGGGCTCAGTTATTTTCCGTGCCGTTATGGCAGTTCGCGGCTGTTCTTTCGCGGTCCGCGACGACCCCTGGAGGGCCGCTATCTGGCCTTTGTCGGCGGGACCGAGACCTATGGCCGCTTTGTCGAGCGGCCGTTCTCGGCCATCGTCGAAGACATGACACAACTGCAATGCGTCAATCTGGGGTTGGTCAACGCCTCGGTCGATGCATTCTTGAACGAACCTGCGGTCGGCACAGTCTGCCATGACGCGGCGCTGAACGTGGTGCAGGTGATGGGCGCGCACAACATGTCCAACCGGTTCTATACCGTGCACAAGCGGCGCAACGACCGTTTCCTGCGCGCCAGCAGCGTGCTGCGAGCGATCTATCCGGATGTGGACTTTGCCGAGTTCTGCTTTACCCGCCACATGCTGGGCACGCTTCTGGCGCGCAGCCCCGAGCGGTTCGTCATCCTGCGAACGGAACTGCAGGCGGCCTGGTTGGCGCGGATGAACCAGTTCCTATCCGAAATCGGGCCGCGAACGCTGCTGCTTTGGTTTTCGGACAACCTGCCGTCGGACATCCCGTGGGAACAACGCGACAACCCGTTGACGATCGAACCCTTGTTCGTGACGCGCACCATGATCGACAGCTTGCGTCCAGGGGTGCGGGGGGTGGTGATGGTGCAGCCATCGGCGCGGGCCCGCACCAGCGGCACCCAAGGCATGGTGTTCGGGCCGCTGGACGCCCTCGCCGCCGCCAATGTCCCCAACCTCGCCGCCCATCACGAAGCGGCCGAGGCGCTGCGCGGGGCGCTGAAAACGTCGTTCGGGTAACGGTCGCCGCCGGATCGGACCGGCGGCGAAGGATCAAAGCTTGTCGGTCAGTTCCGGCACGATCTTGAACAGGTCGCCGACCAGGCCGAAATCGGCGACCTGAAAGATCGGCGCCTCTTCGTCCTTGTTGATCGCGACGATGATCTTGCTGTCCTTCATCCCCGCCAGATGCTGGATCGCGCCCGAGATGCCGACGGCGACATACAGATCCGGTGCCACCACCTTGCCGGTCTGGCCGACCTGCCAGTCGTTCGGGGCATAGCCCGAATCAACCGCCGCACGGGATGCGCCGACGGCGGCACCCAGTTTGTCGGCCAGTTTTTCGATGATGGCGAAATCGTCCTTGGACCCGACACCGCGCCCGCCCGACACCACGATGCCCGCACTGGTCAGTTCGGGCCGGTCGCTGGAGGCGACGCGATCCTCGACCCATTCCGACAGGGTGCTGGTCGGTGTCCCGGTCAGCGTCTGTATCGGGGCCGCACCGCCTGCGCCCACCGCCTCGAACCCGGCGGTGCGGATCGTCATCACCTTGACCGCGTCACTGCTGCGCACAGTCTGGATTGCGTTGCCGGCATAGATCGGGCGTTCAAACGTCTCGGCGTCGATGACGGCTGTGACATCGGCCAGCACCATCACATCCAGCAGGGCCGCGACCCGGGGCAGGATGCTTTTGGCAAACGCGGTCGAGGCGGCGGCGATATGGGTATACTCGCCCGCCAGGCCGACGATCAGCGCCGCCGTCGCCTCGGCCATGCCATGGCAATAGGCGTGGTCATCGGCAAAGATCACCTTTGCCACGCCCGACAGGCCCGCCGCCGTCTGGGCGGCCGCCATGCCACCGCTGCCGGCCACCAGCACCGTCACCGGCCCCAGGCCCGCAATGGCGTGCAGCGTCTTGCCGGTGGAATCGACCGCCAGCGCGCCTTCGTTCACCTCGGCCAGCAGCAATACCGCCATCACACCGCCCCCACTTCCTTGAGTTTCGCCACCAGTTCATCCACCGACTTGACCATGATCCCGGCCTTGCGGGTTGCAGGTTCGACTGTCTTCACCACCTTCAGACGCGGGGTGACGTCCACGCCGTAATCGGCGGGTGTGCGTTCATCCAGTTGTTTCCTTTTGGCTTTCATGATGTTGGGCAAGGACGCATAGCGCGGCTCGTTCAGCCGCAGGTCCACCGTGATGATCGCGGGCAGCTTGACCCGGATCGCCTGCAGACCGCCGTCAACCTCGCGCACCACGTTCACATGATCGCCGTCCACGGCCAGTTCGCTGGCGAACGTCGCCTGCGCCCAACCCAGCAGCGCCGACAGCATCTGCCCGGTGGCGTTCATGTCGTTGTCGATCGCCTGCTTGCCGCACAGCACCAGCCCCGGCCCCTCGGCATCGACGACGCCCTTCAGGATCTTGGCCACGGCCAGCGGTTCGATGTCCTGCTGCACGTCATCGGTCGCGATGACCAGAATCGCCCGGTCGGCCCCCATCGCCAGCGCGGTGCGCAGCGTCTCCTGCGCCTGGCGCACCCCGATGGATACCGCGATGATCTCGGTCGCCTTGCCGGCCTCTTTCAGGCGAATCGCTTCTTCGACCGCAATTTCGTCAAACGGGTTCATCGACATCTTGACGTTCGCAAGATCGACGCCCGATCCGTCCGCCTTGACGCGGACCTTCACGTTGTAGTCGATCACGCGTTTGACCGGAACAAGGACCTTCATGACGCTGACTCCAACCCGCTGGCATGAATCGTTAGATGACGAGGCCCGGGTTACACCGGGCACCGCTGCGGGGACAGGGCAAAATCGACGCAAAGCGTCGCAGGCGCGCCACATCAGGGCGCGCGCGCGCAAACTAACGCACTATCTGGTTACTTGCCCTTGGTCTTGCCGGACGAAGGCGCTGCCACCGCATCCTTGGACGCGGGCTTGCCCGCCCCCTTGGACCCCTTTCCTCCGTCGCCTGGCTTGACCATCGACCCTGCCTTGCCCGATCCGCCTTTGCCGCCTGACGCCTTGGCCATGCTGGCCTCCCTTGCTTGACGTGACCCGGGGGCCGCCGACTCGCGCCCCCTGTGCGCAAGGTTACCACGCTGCGGCGTTTCGCCAATCATCCTTTGCGATCAAACGATGCGCAGCACGATCTTGCCGATATGAGCACCCGATTCCATCCGCGCATGGGCGGCGGCGGCCTGATCCAGCGGGAATTCGCTGTCGATCACCGGCGCGATGCGCCCGGCATCCAGCAATGGCCAGACCTGCGCGCGCAACGCATCGGCGATGCGGGCCTTGGCCAGATCGGATTGCGGGCGCAGGGTCGAGCCGGTCAGGGTCAGCCGCCGCATCATCACGGGGGCCAGGTTCAGGTCCACCTTGGGCCCCTGCAGGAACGCGATCTGCACAAGCCGCCCTTCATCTGCCAGCGCGGCAATGTTGCGCGCGACATACGGCCCGCCGACCATGTCCAGAATCAGGTTGGCCCCGCCTGCCGCCTGCAGCACCGCCACGAAATCCTCGGTCCGGTGATTGATGGCCCCTTCGGCCCCCAGCGCCACGCAGGCCGCACATCTGGCGTCATCGCCAGCGGTGGCGAACACCCGCGCGCCAAAGGCATGGCCAAGCTGGATCGCTGTCGTGCCGATGCCAGAGGCGCCGCCATGCACCAGGAACCGCTCGCCCCCCTGCAGCCCACCGCGCTGGAACACGTTGGACCAGACGGTGAAAAACGTCTCGGGCAGGCAGGCGGCCTGCATCAGGGTCAGACCGGAGGGGATCGGCAGGCAGTGGGCCGCCGCCGTCAGCGCGTATTGCGCATATCCGCCACCCGGCAGCAGGGCACAGACCGCGTCGCCCACGGCCAGCCCGGTCACACCCGGACCGATGGCAGCGACATGCCCCGCGCCCTCCAGCCCGGGCAGGTCGCTGGCACCGGGCGGCGGCGCATAGGCCCCGGTGCGTTGCAGCACGTCGGGGCGGTTCACCCCGGCCCAGCCCAGACGCAGCAGCACCTGCCCGTGGCCGGGCACCGGAATCGGTCTGGTGGCGGGGATCAGCACCTCGGGCCCGCCGGGGCGGCTGATTTCCATCACGCGCATCGTCATGACTGCGGCCCGGCGGGCGGCGACCAATGGCCGGGCAGGTCATCGGGCATGCCGCGTTTGCCGGGCGCGCGAATCCCCGCCGTCAGCCGGTCCAGCACGCTGGTCAGGGGCCGCAGCAACGGCGCGGCCC
>Ga0105044_10007706_pt1 | contig 14820 bp, 8 predicted proteins | sample MAT01_FD_78092 | JGI IMG/M metagenome (GOLD analysis project Ga0105044, IMG submission 78092) | Freshwater microbial communities from Lake Fryxell liftoff mats and glacier meltwater in Antarctica - MAT-01 | ecosystem: Environmental > Aquatic > Freshwater > Ice > Liftoff microbial mat | place...
CTGGATATCAACGGGTAATCTGGTCGCAGGTGCAACAACTGCCAGAACCTTCAGGACATCTGCAGGTTTCGGCGGAGGCGGATGGACATCAACAGGGTTAACAGGAACAGGTAACGGCGACGGCCTTTATTTTTCATCGATTGCTTTCACTGATAATAATAACGGCATGTGTTCCTCCAACGGCAGCGGTAACGCGATGAGAAGGACTACAGACGGAGGAGCAACGTGGACGGTCGTACAGAATCCTCCCGGAGTTTCAAATTATATACCTTTCAATATGTGCGGACTTAAAGATGGATCAAATCTGATCTTTGTTTTTCTTTATACCAATTCAAATAAATGTTTTAAAACATCCGATTATGGGACAACGTGGATACAGGAACCTTTACCTCCGCAGCCATCATCCTCTCTCAGACTGATGCAGTTCCTCAGCCCGACACTGGGATTTGCAGCCGGAGCAAGCGGTGTATTACTGAGATACGGAAACTCGATCGGAATATCTATGATCAATATTGAAGTGCCATCTGAATTTTCACTTGGTCAGAATTATCCCAACCCTTTCAATCCTTCAACTACAATAAACTTTTCAATAACAAGATCTTCTATGGTTACATTAAAAGTTTATGACGCACTCGGAAAGGAAGTCGCATCACTTCTAAATGAATTTAAGAATGCAGGCAATTACGCAGTTGATTTTAATGCGTCGGGATTGAATTCCGGAATAAATTTTTATACTATATCCGCAGGTGAGTTTACAGCAACAAAAAAACTAATGCTCCTGAAATAACGTAATTGTAATGCAGAGGAGTTTGATTTCAAGGTTATAAAAAAACCCGGTAGTATGACACTACCGGGTTTCTTATTAAAAAAATAAACTTTAATGAATGTAAGGAAGGGTTATTTCTTGTGAGACCGGATGGATTCGAACCATCGACCTACGGCTTAAAAGGCAGTTGCTCTACCGCTGAGCTACGGTCCCCTTTCCATTAAAAACTTTATTACTATTTATTTTTTTTCAGCTATTTTTAGTCTGTTGATCGCTCGCTGCAGAGCTAGTTTCGCTTCTTCCTTTTCACTCGCATTAGCTTCCATCATTTTAAGGATCTCTTCCGCGCGTGATTTGGAAAGTGTAGCTCTCTTAATATCTATTTCAACTTTTGACTCGACTGATTCGGCAAGTACGATTGCTTTATTATTTTTCACTTCGAATATACCACCGCTTGTTGAATATTCAACCGTGCCTGAATCCTGTCCGATCTTTATTATGCCGATTTCAAATGAGGATATCAGAGGAGCGTGGTTTTTCAATACCTGAAAGCTTCCCAGTGTTCCGGGAACGGTGACTGACTTTACTTCACCTTCAAAAATTGTCTTAACAGGACTTATGATTTCTAAATGAAAATTATCCAAACTTATGATTGTTTTTTATTCTGCAAGTTTCTTTGACTTCTCAACAGCTTCTTCGATCGTTCCAACAAGATAGAAAGCATTTTCCGGAAGATCATCATATTCACCGTTTATAATTCCCTTGAAGCCCTTGATAGTATCTTCAAGCTTTACATATTTGCCCGGTAAGTTTGTAAACTGTTCAGCTACAAAAAAAGGTTGTGATAAGAATTTCTGTATCTTTCTTGCTCTTGATACTGTCAGCTTATCTTCGTCTGAAAGTTCATCGATACCTAAAATATTAATTATATCCTGAAGATCTTTGTATGTCTGCAAAATTTTCTTTACACCCTGAGCTACATCGTAATGTTCTTCGCCTACAATAAGAGGATCAAGAATTCTTGATGTCGATGTAAGTGGATCCACAGCCGGATAAATACCAAGCTCGGAGATCTTTCTTGAAAGCTCTGTTGTAGCGTCAAGGTGAGCAAATGTTGTAGCCGGAGCCGGATCGGTATAGTCATCCGCAGGTACATAAATCGCCTGTATGGATGTAATTGAACCTGTTTTTGTCGAAGTTATTCTTTCCTGTAAAGCACCCATCTCTGATGCAAGCGTCGGCTGATAACCTACTGCCGAAGGCATTCTTCCCAGAAGAGCGGATACTTCAGAACCTGCCTGCGTAAATCTGAAAATATTATCCACGAACAATAAAACATCTTTACCCTGATCTCTGAAATACTCTGCAATAGCCAATCCGGTCAACGCCACTCTTTGTCTTGCTCCAGGCGGTTCATTCATCTGTCCGAATACAAGTGCTGTATTTTTTAATACACCTGATTCCTGCATTTCAAGATACAGATCATTTCCTTCTCTTGTTCTTTCACCAACTCCTGCAAATACGGAATAACCTCCGTGATGCTTTGCGATATTATGAATAAGCTCCTGAATAATAACTGTCTTCCCTACTCCTGCTCCGCCAAATAATCCTGTCTTACCGCCTTTGGTATATGGTTCAAGAAGATCAATAACCTTAATACCTGTTTCAAACATTTCTTTCTTTGTGGAAAGATCTTTGAAAAGCGGCGCAGGTCTGTGGATCGGATATCTCAAATCTGTATTAATAGGACCTAAGCCGTCTATCGTACCTCCGGTTACATTTATCAATCTGCCCAACACTTCAGGACCTACGGGAATTGAGATCGGAATGCCTGTATCAACAGCTTCCATTCCTCTGACTAATCCGTCAGTGGAATCCATCGCTACAGTTCGCACACGTGATTCTCCAAGATGCTGCTGCACCTCTGTAACTAAAACTTCTTCGTTTCCTTCGTTGGTCTTTCTTTTGATCTCGATGGCGTTATTAATGGAAGGCAGACTTCCACCGCTGAAATCAATATCAAGCACAGGTCCGATTATCTGAATGATCTTACCTTTATTTGATGTATTATTTGACATTAAAAAGATTTGGTTTTGAATTCTATTATATCCTACAAATATATCGAAAATGAAAATTAGTTCAAATGTAATTAGTTAAAAACTTTGTGAAACGTGCCACTTCCTTATTTTGGACGATGTGATATTTAAAACTTCTAGCGTCTTATGTATATAGGTATTGCATGAAAACATTGCGATTAAAATTGATATTTGAGTTATATTAAATTATTTTTCAAACAATTCTTAAAATCAATTACGAAAGGGAAATAAATGAAAAAGGTATTTTTACTTTTTCCTGTTATGGCATTGTGTTATATGCTTATGACCGGACAAAAAGCTCCCGAAGCGGAGAAATGGAATCTTGCGATGCCGTCATGGATAAGTGACCCGTCTGTTAGAGTATCATCACAGCTTCCAAGCGAAAACGATTACTTTAATCCTAATACACAAACAAGATACATAAGCACACCAAACGGTGTACTTGTAATTGCTCCAAACGTAAGAGTTCTTCCACGCTCTAACAGTTATCAAAGTGAAACTATAATCTCAAGACATCCTCTTAACCCCCTAATCATGTACGGATCATCAAATGCCATTAATAATGTCGGCGGATCCTTATTTATTTCAGAGGGTGTTTATGTAACGACTAACGGCGGAGCTAACTGGTTCGGCAACGATACCATGCTGAATACTTCAGGCGGAATATTAACAGGACACGGAGGAGATCCGGGTACAACCATCGATAAAGACGGAAGATTTATTGTTTCCCACCTCGGTGGTGGTATTAAAGCAAACTATTCAACAAACAACGGACTCAACTGGTCAGCCGATGTTACCATTATTACAGGTTCACAGGATAAAAATTTCTCCGGAACCGATGATGCTCCTTCAAGTCCTTACTATGGAAGGTCTTATACTATCTGGTCAAGATTTTCAGCAGCAAGTCCTCCTGCGGCAATTTCATACACAACTAACGGAGGTGTAAGCTGGTCTGTAGCAGCGGATATTAATGTTCCTCCTGCAGGTCATTACTCGCAGGGAGTTGATATTCGTGTCGGTCCTAACGGAGAAGTTTATACAATATGGGCAGCTCCAATCTCCGGCTCACCATTCACTGAAGATTTCTGCGGATTCGGAAAATCAACAGACGGAGGTGTCACCTGGACCGTCAATAATAACATATTTGATATGAATGGTATCAGAGGTACCTTTGCATCAAAATCAGGCATTCGCGTAAACAGCTTCCCGAGAATTGATGTTGACAGAAGCGGCGGATCAAGGAACGGATGGGTATATATTGCAACAACCGGCAGAAACATTTCTCCTGCAGGCGCAGACGCTGATGTTTTATTATACAGTTCATCAAACGGTGGAGCAAACTGGTCTTCAGGTGTACGTGTAAATCAGGATCCTATCAATAACGGTAAGCTTCAGTGGTTCCCTGTTGTAAGAGTTGATGAAGCAGGCGGAGTCAATGTTGTATATTATGATGACAGGAATACCGCTTCGGATTCAAGTGAAATTTATTTATCAAGATCACTCGATGGCGGAGTCACCTGGACAGACGCGTTGGTAAGTGATCACAGATTCAAACCGAAACCAATAACACTGAGCGGTATCGCCGGTGGTTATCAGGGTGATTATATCGGATTAACATCTGGTAACAGCAGATTATGGCCGCTGTGGATGGATGATGTAACAGGTGTTTATCAGGCATGGACAGCAGGTATTGTGCTTGCAAATTATCCGTTGAACACATTTAATCTGACAACCCCTGCAGCAGGATCAAGGATAGTTTCTTTTCCTAATTCCTCAGTTCAAAGCACTTTCAATTGGGATACTTCAGCTTCAACAGCTTCATATAAATGGATATTCGGAAGTCCGACAACATCACCACGAAAGATCACTTTGCCGACTACAGGAAATAATATTTCGATCTCAGCAGGTCAGCTTGATATAATTCTTGCAGGACTTGGCTTAGCTCAGGGTGATTCACTTGTCGGGCAATGGGACATCTGGGCATTCAGAAACAATCAGACAAATGATTCATTAAAAGCAAGCAACGGTCCGAGAACATTGACATTAAAAAGAGGTGTTCCGGCTTTGTCAGCATTTAATTTAAATTCACCACCAACAGGAACAACTATTACAACTTCTGTTTTTAATACGAGCAACATAAATATAAACTGGACACGTTCAGGTCAGGGCGTTACATATAAATGGAAATTCGGAAGCCCTGCAATTTCAAACGTAAGACTTGCTCTTCAATCCAACAGCAGCGGGTTTGATACTAACCTAACCGTTGCGAACAATCAACTTGACGGAATACTCTCAGGGCTCGGTCTGAATCCAGGGGATTCACTTGTCGGGCAATGGGCAGTATGGGCTTACAATGCTTCTGATTCGATCAAGTCAACGCAGACTTTCGCTCTGACTTTAAAGAGACAGGCAAAAGGTGATGTGATAATACTTTATGATTCGGCTTTAGCAAACTGCAGAATATCAAGAGACTCAATAGCAAATAATCTCAGCGCGCTAAGCACTACATTTGATCTGTTTAACAGAGGTACCAATACAGGCGTAAACGCTATTTCATTGAGAGGCTATAAGAAAGTGATAGTGCTTGGTGAAGGAACATCTGTAATGTCTAATGTCGTTAAAGATTCGATCAAATCATATCTAGCTTCAGGCGGTACAACAAATACAACAAAAGCAAAGCTGATCATTATGGCTGAAGATGTCGGTTACCATCTCGACAGGACAGGCTCAACTTACCTTGACACTGCTTTTGCAAGAGGAACCCTCGGACTGCAGTTCGTTGCTGACAGACCTGGCTCTGTCGGTACAAGAGGTCTTATCGGAGTAACTACAAATCCGGGTGCTGCTGACAGTACTTCAGGTCCATGGCCTGATGTTTTAAGAAAACCTAATCAGATCTCAGCTAACCAGTTTTATCCTTTATATAAATTCAGATTATATCCTGATTCACTTAACGGAACAGGCAGGATCGGCTCAACATATAACGTCGCAATAATGGGCATTGATGTTGAATCATTACGACCTGCACCGGACAGTCCTCCGGGATCACCGGTAAGAAGATTCTTAAAAGGCGCAATCGACTTTGTCGACGGTATATTCGTGAATGTTAATCCAAACGCAATCACTACATTACCAACGGTATTTTCACTTGCACAAAATTATCCAAATCCGTTCAACCCGGCAACTGTGATTTCATATCAATTGCCTGTAAGCAGCCTGGTAACATTGAAAATTTATGATGTACTTGGCAAGGAAGTCATGACACTTGTAAATGAACAAAAGCAAGCAGGTTCATACAAAGTTGATTTCAACGGAATCAATCTTGCCAGCGGAGCATACTTTTACAGAATGGAAGCTGGTGAATTTACAGATATAAAAAGGATGATGCTGATCAAGTAATTGCATCGTCTTTTTACAGAATTATAATTAACAGGTCCTGTCTTTTTAATAAGACGGGACCTGTTTATAATTATAACCAATATGTCTATTAAAGTTTTTACTTTTATTAGAGTCTCGTAGTTAAGTTTGATATTTTTTTAAAAAAAGAAAGCGGAGTTAATTAAAACTAAAAATTTTTACTTTCTAAATCCCATTGTTTTGGACGGATGTGAATGGCGTTTCACAAATTCTTAAAATATCACTTGTAAAATAAATTTATTGTTCATACAATTGTGTAAAACTAAAAGACTTCACCCGGTTTTTTTTAATTGAAAGGAAACAGATATAAAAGAATAACTTATTTTTGCACCACAGCTTCTTAAAGTCCCCATAACATAATTTCTTTTTGAAGATTTTTAACTGTTTTAAAATTAGTCATTAATTTTAATTTAAAAATCTCATGAAAAAAATTTCACTGCTCCTCGCTATGTGTCTTATTATAATTGCAACAACCAGTTCATTTGCTCAGTTGGGCAATAAAAACATGTATCTGCTTTCCAATCTTAATGATCATCAAACTCCTTATTCCGCGGTCTGGGGATACAAGGCTCCTGACGGCAGAGAATATGCCATTCTCGGTTGTAATGACGGAACATCATTTGTTGACATTACTGATGAAAATAATATTCATCAGGTAGGATTTGTTCCTTCAACAAATCCCGGAAACTTTAACAATCTCTGGCGTGAAATGAAAACATACTCACATTATGCATACATTGTTTCTGAAGTTGCAAACAGCGGCGTGCAGATTGTTGATCTGAACTATCTCCCTGACTCTGTTCATTATGTGAAAAAATTTATTCCTGCAGGGCATACTTCTTCACATTCAATATCACAATCAGGTCCATACTTATATCTTAACGGATGCAATGGCGGCTTCGGACAGGGTGTTGTTATCCTTGATCTTACCACTGATCCGGAGACACCCATTAAGCGCGGTGGATTTAATGCAGATTACATTCACGATTGCAGAGTTGCTGATGATACAATTTATGCAGCAAATATTTATACCGGGAAAGTAAGCATCATTAACGCGACTAACAAAAATTCACTCAGCTTAGTAACTTCATTTTCAAATCTTCCCGGGTCAGGTCCGCACAACACTGCACTTTCAAAAGATAAGAAGCACATTCTTGTAACGGATGAAATTGGAAATGCTCCCTATCGGCTGAAGATCTGGGACAGAACTAATTTAGGCAATATTACTTTTGTTGCAGCATGGCAGCCAACAGGTATCACTACAGCCATTGTTCATAATGTTGAAGTGTACGGAGACTACGCTGTCATTGGTCATTACTCGGCGGGACTTCGTGTTGTTGACATTTCTAATCCCGCTGCTCCGTCTGAAGTTGCGTGGTATGATACTTATCCGTCAAACAATGCTGAGTCTTACGAAGGATGCTGGGGCGCGTATATGTTCCCTTCCGGAAAGATAGTTTCAAGCGACCGTTCAACAGGACTGTATGTTCTTAAAATGAATTTTAATATCACCGCTTCACTGGAAGGATATTATAATTCGATTTCAAATAAGCAGGAAAGAAAAGATACACTAAGGGCGTATATGCGGCAGACATCTTCTCCATACAATATTTCCGATTCGTCAAAGGCAATTCTGGATTCTGTTTCATTGATTGCAAATTTTAAATTCAACAAAGCTTCGACGGGTACATACTATATTGTTGTGAAGCACAGAAGCTCGCTCGAAACATGGAGTAAAGCAGGTGGTGAAGCATATAACGCAATGGGTTTCGGAAGCTATGATTTCACTTCTTCAGTATCACAGGCATTTGGGAATAATATGGTGAATGTTGATCCTTCACCTGTGAGGTTCGCATTGTTCGGTGGAGATTCAAATCAGGATGGTGTTGTCGATTCCAAAGATCTTTCTCTGATCAACAATGATGTTCTGAACTTCGGAACAGGTTATCTAAGCACTGACATTGACGGTAATAATTCCGTTGACGTGTCAGATCTTCTTATATCTTATAACAATGCGGTAGGTTTTGTGAGTGTAGTGACGCCTTGACGTGAAACGTGCGATTCACAAACCCCACCCCCTGCCCCTCCCCTTTTGAAAAAATAAGGGGAGAGGGGTAAGTGGGAGTAAATGTTTTACTTTTAGATTTAACTTTTCAAACTTCCAAAGATCATCATTGAACATTGCACATTTAGAATTGGTAATTGAACATCCGCCGTTGTTCGGTGTTCCAAAAAGTTACTGAAGAAATTTGAAGAAAGAAAAATATCTTACGTAACTTTTTGGTCACCAACAACAAACAAAATGGGATTTAGAAAGTAAAAATTTTTAGTTTCAATTAACTCAGCTTTGTTTTGAAAAACCAAACTATTACCACTTAGGCACCAAGACTCTAAGAAAATTTTTTTTATAATTATAACTGAAATCTTTATATTACTGTTAATATTTAGCTTTTCTTAGTACCTTTGAACCTCGCAGTTTTTCTTGCTCTGTTCATTACGGAGAGAGTGCTAAATAGACCGCTACTTCGCCTGCCGCTATCACAATCAGTACTGCCGGTAAGAGATATACAAAAAAATCTTTGCAAAGAAAAGTTTCCTGCTGTTATTAAATTGCCGGGTTCTTGTGTTAATTTTTGTTTTTGAAATTAGTGATAATATTTAACTCGTGATCATTCGTGAAATTCGCGGCAAGTTTTATAATGTTATCATTTTAATGATGTGGCTGGGCAGGAGATTCAATATTAACTTTGAAAGAATTCCGGTGTATGTGTATGCCGCGGCATTCGCAGTAATTATAATATTTTTATTCAGGACTAATAATGTGAAGACTGCTTATGTTGATTTAACGGATGAGACAGCAGCAAAGTATGATAAAGAATTGAACGAGAGGTATAGGTATATAAATAGTAATACGTCTGATACTGTAGTAGTAGAACCGCTTAAGAATAATCCAACCACGATCCATACTTTTGAGGTCTCTCCCGAGGCTGATAATATTTTTAATCAATGGTACTCCGCACATTTTAAAAAGAAAGCGATTGTCTTAAAGAAGTAGAAGTTAGTGAATTTGAATTTTGAGGAGCCAGCCTGTAGCATACAAGGCTTATATACTTTGAACTTTAAAACTTTACAACTTTAACTTTTAACTTTTAACTTTCACTTGTATAGCAAATAATTTTTTCTCTTAACCTTAAACTTATTCAGTCTCTGCGAATACGAATTTATGATCTCTTCATAAGTACTTCCGTTGTTCAGCATTAGTCTGAGGTCTTTTGTTCCTGCAAGCTTATCGATGAAGTTATTTTTCTTTATTTCAAATCCGGGAAAGTATTTCTGAAGAGTAACAAGTAATGCGATCGCTGCTTTAAAGGGTTCAAAAGTTTTCTTATCGGTGACATTAATATACACACCTTCACATTGCTCGCCGATATACTTTGGTGGATTTGAAGGACTGGTTATGGTCTCCGGAATAAATGAAACACTCTCAAACTTAACACCGCTTAAATTGTATGCATTCAATTCAGCCGATAGCTTTTCTCCGCTGCAGTATGGAGCTCCTGTATATTCAAACGGTCTTTCGGTTCCCCTGCCCTCTGCATAATTTGTACCTTCGAACAGACACGTTCCGAGATAACTGACAGCCGAAGAAGGATAATAAATATTCGGTGACGGCTTTATCCACGGAAGATTGAGCGAAACATAATCCATACCGCGGTTATAATTCTCCATTGCAATAACTTCTAGCGAACACCTGCCGTTAAAGTATTCTGCATTGATAAATCCTGCAAGCTCTCCGCAAGTCATACCGTAAGCAGCAGGCACATCGATCATTCCTACAAATGAACTCTCACTTTCATCAAGCATAAACCCGTCAACATAATCAGCGTCCGGGATCAATGGTCTGTCACATATAATTACCTGCCTGTTGTTTTCTACAGCCGCTTCCATGCAGTAATACATCGTATTTATAAAAGTATAGAACCTTGCCCCGACATCCTGAATATCATAAACAAGAACTTCAACATTCTCAAGATCTTCCGGTGAAGGTTTTTTCTTTGAGCCGTAAAGAGAAACGATGGGAATACCCGTGACTTCATCGGTATAACTTTCATTATTGTCATCACCTCTGAGCCCGTGTTCGGGAGTGAATATTTTTTCAACTTTATGATTTCTATTCAGCGCATCGAGGAACAATGTGCCGTCGGAAAGCACACCGCTCTTATTCGTAATGAGTCCGATCTTTTTGCCTGATAACATTGATGCTCCGGAATTGAGAAGTGATTCATTGCCTAATAGAAATTTATTGTCATCGACAATGACTTCATTGACAGGCGGCGCGGTAAAATTCAGATGGAAAAGTATTGACAGGATAAAAATAAAATTGCTCATCATAATATTATTTATAATGAGCAATTTAAGTTATTGCTTAAAAAGTTTAAAGAAGAAAATTAAAATTATCTTTACATCTGTATCCAGTAAAGACAGTAAACTTAGAACCCGACACTCAAGCCGGTGAATCCACCATAGTTAAAAGTATTAAGCTTGCTTACAGAGCCCGCGCTTAGGAGATTGTTAAGACCGCCATACTGACCTTTTACACCGAGTATTACAGCAACGAAAGGATTTAAATAGTATTTACTTGTGAGAACTCCATTAAGACCAAGATCAAAATTCTTAAATCCGCTTAAAGCGTTTTCCGCATTCAAAAGAATTCCAAGATAAGGACCGCCGCTGAAGCTTATGCCGACTTTATCAGATACCATACCGCTATAATTTATGTTAAGCGGTATATTAATGTAATTATTTGTAAGAGTTTGTGTGATAGAATCTCCGGGGAAATTAATATCATACTTAGGTAAGGTAATACCGAAATTCTTTTTTGTGAAGTCAAGTCCGGTGGAAAAATTTAATAATCCGAAGAGATTTACATTAAGAAGAGCGCCGAGAATTACTCCGCCTTTTGAGGTTGTCGTTATTTCTTTAGAACCAATTGACTCCGCGTTAGCGGTTGTATTTCCGTAGCCAAGCTGAAAATCGATCGATGCACCGATCACGCTGCCTGATATTTTCTTGTGATAATCGGATGCAATTTTGAAATCCTTTGCTTTTATTTCATTTGAATAATCCCTGCCCGAGTTAAATTTTAATTTCGGATCAAATTTCAGATCTGTCCCTGCAAATGAACTCTGCATAAGAAGGATACTGAAGATAATTAAAGCTGAGATAGTTACTCTTTTCATTTTATGTTTATTTAAGTTATTAAATTAACTGTTTTTCCAGACCGGAAAGCTTTTCAGTCTCTTCTTCCCATTCTAAATATACCTTTTTTAATTTTTCTTTTAAACTATTATATTCATTGGTTGCAGATACTACATCGTGTCCTCCTTTATAGAACTCATCTTTACTCATGAGGGATTCAAGCTCTTTGATCCTTGCCTCATATTTACCCGTTGTCTTTTCAAGTTCGCTGATCCTGCTCTTTACAGGTGAGGTTAGCTTGCTGATCTCTTTACTCTTATTCTTTGCAACCGGATTATTTTTAATTTCAGCTATTGCCGGCTCAGCTTTTTCTTTTTTTTCTTTGGAATTCTTTTTATTCTCTGTCGCGGTTTTCTTAAATTCGTCTTCCTTTATTTTTAAATAATCAGAAGCATTACCAATATAGGTTCTGAGTTTTTTATTCTTTACTTCAATTACCTTTTCAACAATACCGTCTATGAATTCACGGTCATGCGAAACGATAAGAACAGTTCCCTGATATTTCTTCAGAGCATTCATCAGAACTTCCTTTGACCGCATGTCAAGATGGTTTGTCGGCTCATCGAGTATAAGAAAATTAGAAGGTTCAATAAGCATCTTCGCAAGCGCGAGCCGGGATTTCTCTCCACCGGAAAGTACGCCTACCTTTTTAAATACATCATCTCCTCTGAATAAAAAGCTTCCGAGAATTGTCCTCAGATTTTTCACAATATCACCGCTTGCAGATTCTTCCATTGTCTGCAGAACAGTTTTGGAATGATCGAGTTCTTCTGCCTGATTCTGAGCATAAAATTTTACATCCACAAGATGTCCCGTCTTAACTGTTCCATTATTATAATTGTCAAAGCCGGCGATTATTCTTGTAAGAGTCGACTTGCCTGCTCCATTCACACCGAACAATACTATCTTTTCGCCTCTTGTGATCAGAAGGTCAATGTCTTCGATGACATTATTCACTCCGTCATAGCTTTTTGTCAGGTTCTCAATTTCCAGTGTTATCTTTCCGGAATGAGTGGCAGGCGGGAAATTAAAGCTTACTGTAGATTCCTCGTCTTCAATTTCAATAATGTCCAGCTTATCAAGAAGCTTGATCCTGCTTTGCACAGCTCTGGCTTTTGAAGCTTTATATCTGAATCGTTCAATAAACTTTTCCTGCTGACGAAGATAGTTCTGTTGATTCTCATACTGATTTTCAATGAGACCTTTACGTACTTCTTTTTCCTTTCTATAAAAGGAGTAATTGCCGGAGTACTCCATTGCTTTGCCGAGAGATATCTCAACAGTTCTGTCGGCTATGTTATCAAGAAAGCTTCTGTCATGCGAAACAAGAACGATAGCACCCTGATATGCTTTGAGATAATTTTCAACCCAGATGAGAGATTCAATGTCAAGATGATTTGTCGGTTCATCCAGTAACAGGATTGAAGGGTTAGCAAGCAGAAGTTTTGCAAGAGCGATCCTCATCTGCCATCCGCCGCTGAATTCATCAGTTAGCCGGTCAAAATCTTTTTCAAAGAAACCAAGACCGATAAGAATTTTTTCTATCTTAGATTTTAATTTAAATCCGTCGAGCATCTGAAATCTTTCCTGCAGCTCACCGTATTCATTGATGAGATCCATAAATTCATCAGTAGCTGTATCTTCAGTTTCGCTCATCTCAGTTTCGATCTGAGTCATCTCCTCCTGAATTTTATTTATGTTTCCGGCAGAGCTGTATACTTCTTCATAGAGAGTATTACCTTTATAATGTATACCTTCCTGCGGGAGATAACCAACAGTGGTATGTTTTGAAACAGCAACTTCTCCTTCGTCAGGTTTTATGATGCCTTCGATTACTTTCAGCATTGTAGATTTACCAGCACCATTAGAGCCAACGAGAGAGACCCGGTCTTTGCCGGCAATCCTTAAGCTTACTTCGTCAAACAAAACTTTGGCGCCGAAGCGCATGGAAATATTATTCAGTGAAATCATATAGCAAATTTACTTAATTGTGCTATGAAAATAAGTGACAAAATAAATTTCCGGAAATAATAACTTGTTGTAGAAAATTATGTTGTAGTCTATTTGTATAAAATAATTTGAATAGATGTTGTTTACAATATTCCAAATAGAAGTTGTATACAATAATTTGGATAGAATTTAGATGAAAGAATTTATAGTTTGGTGAAGTTCTATTTACAAACAGATAACATAATTAAGACATTTTTGAATAAGAAATTTTTATAGTTTGTATAAAATATTTTTTTTGCTGAACCTTGTAAAAAGAATTGACAATAAGGATTATAAAAATTAATTTTGTATCAAAATGAAGAAATAAACAATTAACCTTATTTATTAACTAACCAAAAAACAAACAATGAAAAACACTTTCAAAATTTTTGTAACATTGTTCCTTCTTGTTTTCGCTATCAACCAAGGTATTGCACAGCCACCAACATACCTTTTGACAGCTAAGAATTTCTCTTATCCGGCAAATAATACAGTCGAATTTGATATCTACATGCAATGGACCAATCAAGGTTCATCAGATCCGTTCCAATACGGTTCATGCCAGTATTGTTTCACCTTCAATACTTTATCAGATGACGGTCAAACATGGACAATGACCAATATCGGTTCAGACCTTCCTGTTGCTTTACAGCCTTCTACCTTACAGTGGAACGCTGCAGCAGTTCAATTAAGATATGCAGGTAATTTACCGGGAACACCGTTTACAGTTAGCGCAGTTTTTCCTGGAACAAAAGTTGTAAGAACAAGAATCGTCACCAATATCCCAATTTTCCCAATTGTTCCTTTAAATTTAGCTTGGAGAAATGCGGGTGCTGGTCTTATTACAAAAATTTCATATTTAGATCCACAAGGTCTTGGTCAATTCATCACCAACGCAGCTTCACATCAGATAGCTGATACATCAGGTGCATTGCCGGTTGAATTAGCAAGCTTTACATCAAACGTTTCAAGAAACACAGTTTCTTTAAACTGGGCAACAACAACCGAAACCAACAACCAAGGTTTCGATATCGAAAGAAAATCAGTCAACGGAGCAGAGTGGACAAAAATCGGTAATGTAAACGGTAACGGAACAACAACCGAAGCAAGAAGCTATTCTTTCTCAGACAGAGCTAACACAGGTAACTTTAACTACAGACTTAAACAAATAGATTTCAACGGAAACTTTGCTTACTACAATTTAGGTAATGAAGTAGTAGTTGGTGTTCCTTCACAATATGCAATTTCACAAAACTATCCAAATCCTTTCAATCCATCAACAAAGATTGATTA
>Ga0105044_10007709_pt1 | contig 14818 bp, 22 predicted proteins | sample MAT01_FD_78092 | JGI IMG/M metagenome (GOLD analysis project Ga0105044, IMG submission 78092) | Freshwater microbial communities from Lake Fryxell liftoff mats and glacier meltwater in Antarctica - MAT-01 | ecosystem: Environmental > Aquatic > Freshwater > Ice > Liftoff microbial mat | place...
GCGGACATAGCGTTCTACGAAGCGAATGCTCCCGAGTACGCTCGCCAAGTGATGACCCTCCCTACGGTAAGCATCATTTATCCAGTGGCAGTGACCTTGCCTGGTCGCATCGAATTTGGGTCGGGAGATCCATCCTTCGGGGAACTTACGGGAGGAGAGACGCTCACGTCTCTGGTGCTCTACAACAACGTCGCCAACAACGACGCTCTTTCCCCCATCGTTTGTTCTTATCCCTGTTACTACGTCTGCACGGGGCTATACGCCGCCGATTTCTTGATGGCCTCTACTGGGACCATCGGCGTCAGCACGGTGTGCTGACATCTCAAGGTGAGCGCGTTAGCATGGTAGTGCAACTACCTGTGACTGGAGTCCGCAATGACCATCTTCTACAACACCGGCCTCGACCTGATGGCCGACTGGGTAACCCAAGACTACAAGCTGGCGCTGCTGGACGATACCTACGTCGAGGACCGAACCCAGCAGTACCTCAGCGAGGTGCTCCCCTACGAGTTGCTTGACCTCACGGTCGACTACATCCGCTGTACCCCTACAGGCAAGACGCGGACGGCTGACGTCTTCCTGAATCGGATTGTCTACGACTGCGACCTCCTGGGGTTCGGCGCTCCTACGGGCGGGCAGATCGCGGGGTCTATGGTGCTGTTCAAGTGGACGGGAGACGCCATCGACTCTCCCATGATCGCTAACATTGACCTCGGCGATGTCGTCATGACCGGAGGTCTCTTCGCCGTGGTTGTGAACTCAGCTGGGTTGATTTACACCGACCAAGGGGTCTGACGTGACCGTTCCCCTGGCGACGCGCAATTTGATGCTGGACGCGCTTTTTGGTCGCCCTAGCTACACCTACAGTTTCCTCCCCGCAACGGCTTCAGCAATGACGGTCCTGTTGTACAACGGCGACCCAAATGACGGCGGGACTGAGACTTCTGGAACGGGGTACTCTGCCCACTCTATGACCACCACCTCCTCCGTTTACCCAACCTCAACGGACGGATTCAACAAGGCATACGCCGGAATCGAAATTTCCTACCTCGCTGGGTCAAACTGGGGGTCGGTATCCCATGTTGTTCTCCGGTTCTCTAGTCAGTTTCGATGGGCGATTCCTTTGTCTGCCCCCGTGGTGATGAATGCCGGGATGTACCTTCGAGTCTCCCTTCCAAGCCTCTTGTGGAGTGCTGGGACAGCCATGGTCGGCATGTCTGATGGCTTGCGAGATGTCCTCATGTCGTCCATGTTTGGCAACCCATTCGTAACCAACAAGAGCCTCTGCCCGGATGGTTGGGGTTATGCGCTGTGGGTGGGAAACCCACTAACGGTAGGTGTCGAAGTTAGCGCCATCGACTACAACAGAGTCGAATTGGGTGGGTTGGTTGGCTGGCCTAGTGGCGGAGACCCCTACACGCTCTCATGGAATTCGTCCCTCCTAACCTTTCCCCCCGCTCAAACCGCATGGGGTGAAGTGACCCACCTAGTCATGGTCAACAGCAACACGGGACTCCTGGAACACCCCATCCGGTTGGACACCCCCATCGACGTCACCCCCGGGACTTTGGTGAAGTTCCTGCCCAATGACCTTGTGGTTACTCTGGGGGGGCCGGTCTGATGCCGTTCATCACGGACGAAGTTCTCGTTCACTTCTCTGGGGCGCGCGATGGCACCCGGGGTTCCGTAGCCGGAACATCGCTCACCTCGCGCTACAACCAGCCGCTGGATATACTCATTGACTCAGATGACGAGTTCGCTTACGTGGCATGCTACGGCGACTACTCGGTCCGCAAGGTCGATCTAGACACTGGAGCTTCAACCGTTTTCACTAGCAACTTGCCCGGGTCTCCCGTCCATCTCTACTTGGACGGTGAAATGATCATGGTCTCTTGCATCGGCCCAGCGAACCCCAACTGGACGGCACCGATCCCTTACACTGAGGTCGAAATCACGGAGATCGAGTTTGGCAATCCGGTTCCCGTAATCGAAGCGCACGTTCAGGACGAGTTCGACAATAACGCTCGCTGGGCTGCCCAGCCTGGCGATCTGAGTGACGTCCCGAGGAGCCTCAACGCCCACCCGGGACCGCGCTTCATGTTGTGCTTCTTCCCTGACGGTTCACTCGACTGGATGAGGGCTCACGGCAATTTGAATGAGGGACCGTTCTCTACGAACGGACTTGACGGATCTTTCCTCGGCGAATCGGCGGTCTCGAATATCACCACCAAAGAGGGCGACATCGGGGGGTGGGTGATCCGAGCGCGGAACTCCGGACGGCCTTTCAATGGTTCTAGCATCTTGAACTTCCGTTCAGTCTTGGGCGTTATGGAGGGTTACTCGGGCTACAAGGACGCCGCCTACTTCCGTCCCGAAGCCGCCAGGACGCACTGCTACGCCACCAACGTCCCCTGTACTCCCAGTTGCGAACCCATCAACCCGACCGACCCGATACTGCCATATGAGTTCTACCTTCGAGGTGACGCCGCCGAACCCGCTCGCGGCTGGCCGGGCGCTTGCACCCAGTGGCCATCCGCCACCTTCATCGGAGTGTGGAGCAACGTAACCTCCTATGCAGACGATGAGGCGGTGACTCACAGCGGGCGCTCGTGGGTGTGGGTTGCGTCGTACACCACCAGCACTGTTGGAGTGAACCCCCCAAGCAATCTCGGTCCAACGGCTTGGGTGCTTGTGGTTTCCCCTGGCGCTCCTGCCTGGAGTGCACTCTCCGCTTACTCCCGTGGCTCGGTGAGGAGCTTCGGAGGGGACGAGTACGAATGGATGGGGGCTCCGATTTCATCGACGGCGGGAGATGAGCCCGGGGTGAATTCTCACTGGGTTGTAGATTTCCCCTGCGCTAAGCTAGCCAGAGACATCCACGACCACGACGGCCCAGCAGACCTCACTCATTCAATCTGGCAAGACATGAGCGCTGACGCCGATTGGTGCTCGGCATACAACGCTGGCGGTTCATGGGTCGACTACCACGGCAGGTCTTGTAACTCCCCGCCGGGTTTCTACGAGCCACCATTCAACAAGAATCTCCCGTGCCCACCACCCCTAGCTCCACCGCCACCTCCTGGGTTCAGCTACTACTACGACTTGACCAACGATCGCGACGGAGCGTACGCCGGAGACGTCGGCATGGCCCTGGTCGATGGGCGACGCGTCCGGTTCGCCGCCTACGTCTACCCCAGTGATGCTGGGCTCATAACATCACCCAGGGATCCCGAGTCGTACTGCGTCGAAGCGGCCAACCCTGGACCGGCTCGACTTCTCCCAGCGGCGATCACTTGGTCTGATGCCACCCCCGGGACCGACTTCACCGCCAGGATGAATGGGTTTGCACCCTGGAATGGGTTCGCCTCGTGGCAGATGGCCGTTGGCCAAACGATCCTCGGCCCAGGGTGGGAGATGGGAGGGTCTATGCACCGATCCTCTCAGGGCATGCTTCAGACCTGGGACTACTTCGACCCCGAAAATGTCGGGACCGCAACCTTCCGAGGCCAAACCGAGATGCCGGTACGCGGTCTCGCTTACAGTCCATCGCGAGATCTGTGGTACTTCACGACCAGCGCCAGCAGTGGCAGTTACGGCCCGTACACCAAGGAGGTCAACGGATTCCGCTCAGGGGTCGGCTTCCACCAGATCATGACATTGGTCCCCTTTGTCGAGGTCAACCCCACCGCCCTCTACCACCTCGGTGAATTCTCAGCCTCAATTGAAGAGGCCAGCGATGATACCACCACTGGAATCTTCGTAGGCTGCCACATCGAGATGCACGCCCCAACCGTCTCCCCGTTGGCTGGCATCATCGACACCGGGGATGGATACGCACTCAATGGGGGCGGGGTCGTTCCCGAGCCGGGGTTCGTGGAGCCTCCAGCCCAGCCAGACCAATTCGTGCCCGAAATCAACCCGCTTCCTCCAGCCACCGAGGCTGAAGAGGTCCCCCTGCCGCCATGGATTCCAGATCCTGGCCCGCATCGAGAGAGCTGACCCATGCCCGTAACCCCCAATCGCATCCTGGACCTCGCTCCTGGCGTGGGCCAGGTCAAGTCAACCGTCGTCTACCAAATCCTCGATCGCGACCTTAACGTCATCGGGGAGGTCAACTCCTTGACGGACTGCACCGTTTCGGCATCAACCACGGCCACCATCAAGCGCCAACTCGGTGGGTTTAAGCTGGGCGAAAAGGACCTTCGCAGGGTCGATTTGTTCCAGAACCGAATCAAGGTGGCCATGTTGCTGGAAGACGGTACATCTTGGCCGCTGGGAGTTTACGTCTTCACTGACTCAGCCAAGAAGGTCGGATCCTATGTGTCGACCCTTGATACATCTCTGATGGACCAGGACTACATTCTCTCTCAGGGTTCGCGCTACCCCTATGGCGTGAACCCCGGTGGATCGATCACTGACGCCATCAACTTCATTCTTGACGACTCGGGCATCTACCAACGAGACGTCCCTGGTGACGCCACGGTTCGGGTGGGCGACCCACTGTCTTGGCCCCCAGGTACGGCACGCTCAGAGATGCTCAAGGTGCTCTGCAACTTGGCGGGCTGGCTGCCGCCGTACTTCAACAATGACGGAGTCTGTATCGTTCGCCCACCGACCGACACTGCCAACGTCGAGCCCGATCACTACTACGACCTCCATCGCGTGGCGTACGACACGTTGATCGAGAACGACAACCTCCTCCAAGCTCCCAACGTCTACATCGTCATCGGCACTGGACCCTCGAAGGGGGACATCTCAGCCACCGCCGAGGTTGAAGCCAGCCTCCCCTTCTCGGTCCCTAACCGAGGGTTCGTGATCACCTCGATCCACCGCACCCAAGGCCTCACCTCAACGCGACAGGCTCAAGAAATGGCTGATGCCCTAGCCGCTCAAGGGGCTGATGGATTCCGGACCGTATTCTTCGCCGGACCACCCGATCCGCGCCACGACCTCTTCCAGACCATAGAGTTCAATGGGGGTATCCTGAACGAAACTGAATGGTCTCTCCCGCTCAAGGGTGCCTCGATGACCCATTCACTGACTCTCGGTGGCTTCATCCAGAAGGACTCCTAGTGCCCAGTTTCAACGTACTCCCCAACATCAAGACCTACATTCCGTGGTGCTGCCGTGAGTTTGCCGACTCCGGTGCCGCCCTGGGCGATGACGGAGTGGTTGGCTCACTCGGAGGTACCTACATCGTCACGTGCACGATGCCTTACACGGCGTCACAAGCGGTGGGGGTTGGGGATGTAACCGCCACGGTGGAGTTGTTCGATGGGTTCGACAACTTCATCCGATCCATCTCCCTCAGCCACAAGACAGGCAAAGAGGACACGATCGTACTGACCGGGATAACCGTGGCCCCGGAATCGGCCACATTCAAGGCCGCCGTCATTCACACCTTCGACGATCTCTACATTTTTGCCAGCTCCCACATCGAAATTTGCTACCTGGCTCCGCCCTCCATTGTTTCGGCGTGTGGTAGTTGGACCACAACAGCCCGCCTCTTCAACCAGAACAGCTACACCCCCTCCTCCACCGACTACATCTTCACCCAGGACTCAACCATCATCGAGTTCTCGTGGCAGATGATCGGAGCGTATGCCCTCGATCCGGTGCTCAACGGGTTCGTATTCATGTATATCGATGGTGTTGAAGTGGCCCGTCTGGTGGTGTTCAACCCTGGGACGCCTACTATCAGCGCTGCTGGGACAAAAGCCGTGGATGTTCAAGTTCTGGCGGGACAAGTTCTGACATTCGATGTTTCCAAGAACTTCTCCGGCGACATGACTGCCACGGCCACGCTCCCGGGTGAACGCGACGACGATGAGTTCCCTTGGCGGGGCTCCGGTTGATGTCCCGTGGAGGCGCCACAACATCACGCTAGGTCCACGGACTATCCTGGGTGGAATGGGACCCACTGCGTTTACCTTTGCCTCCTCGTTGGTTCCATTCGCGGTCGAGGTGGGTCTCTCAGACTTGGACGCCCTCAAGCCCATTGGGGAGAACATCGCATGGGCGGCTGGCATACTCATCGCCGTGGGTGTGATTTGGAAGAACAACTGGGTTGGAAGGCCCGTCAAGTGGGTCTGGCGGCGCTTGGTTTCCGAGCCCATGACCAATTGGAGCAAGGGCGTTATTGGGAGCGTAGTAGAAGAGAAGATCAGCTCATCTGCTGCCATCGGGGTGCAAGAGCAGTTTGAAACTCGGGTAGACGCTTCGATCCAAAACGCCATCGGCGTAATGGAACTCTTCCAGGGGCGGGTAGACGACTCAATCCACGACCAGGCAGACTTTCGCGATGAAATTCGCACCAGGGTTGTTGATTTGGCCCATACCTCCACTGCAACCGCCACGGGCCTAGAGAACATCCACAGCTGTCTAGACCGTCGCTTCACTGAGACGCAGGCTCAGATCGACCGGATGATCACGGAATCCTCCGGCAACCGAGACCGAATTCGTCACATGTATGACATCCAGGACGCCATCGTCTTCGAGACCGATGCTTCGGGTAACTTCACCTACTTCAATCCAGCCTTCACCCTAGCAACCGGCTTGACGGCCGAAGACGCCCTAGGGAGTGGATGGAGCCACTTGATCCACCCGCAAGATCAGGCTCGCGTCTTCAAGAGTTGGGCCGACGCCCATCGAGAAGATCGCGCCTTCACCGAGGTATTCCGGCTCCGGAACATCTTCGGCAGGGACGACATCGCGGTGAGCGCCACCGCCACCCCACTAAAGGACGCCCCAGGGACTCCCGTGGGCTGGGTCGGGGCAGCTACGCTCCTATCCCCAGAAGTGGTGGGTGCTACACTAGACCCCACCACGCCGCAACCAGATTTGGGAGGCCCCCGTGCCTAACGACATCGCAGTAACCCCCCCCAACTTCGCAGACTTCAAGGATTCGCTTATCCGAACCCTCACCCCTTATCTCGTCGCCTATGTCATCACGTGGGCGGCGCAAGCGGGGATCGTCGTTGACGAGTTCACGGTGGCTGGCTGGGTGACCTTCCTGATCGCTGCCGCCTACTACGGAGCCGTCCGTTGGGTTGAGCAGCGCTGGCCTTCCGCCGGTTGGTTGCTGGGCAAGGCCAAGGTCCCCATTTACGTCGACCCCCAGCAGGTCGAAGATTCCAAGAACCCGCCAGCGGGAGGCTGAACGCATGGGCAAGTACCTCGCAACGATCAACCAACCTGAGGCTAGGTTCGGGAAGGTGGTCGAACTAGACGACGCCGACCCCTCAGTCCAGCAGCGAGCGGCTCACGGCTTCCTAGTTCCCCACGACGCTGTGGCCAAGGCCGCACAGGCCGCTCCAATCACCGTGGGGGCCACGGTGACGTCCTCGAAGGAGGACATCATGAAGGCCATCCTCGCGGCACGTAACGCTCAAGGCACCACCGAAGAGGGGGCCTCGGTCTCCACGGCGGTCACCGAAGCAAGTGAAGACGACTGATGGCTTGTAGTTGTTCGAAGAACAACCGCTTCACGCCGGAGACCCCACTGATCCTGGGTGAGCCCACGGGTGAGCCCCCCCGGAAGTTCCGCTCGACTATCACCTTCCACAACATGAAGGTTGGGTCTACATTCTGGGCTACCGGATCTGGTGTGCAGTCGATGGTCCACTCCACGTGGATTGTGCCCCTCCTCGACTGAGGCTGTCACTGCCCGCCGGTAGGATGGCTGCGTCCCCTAGTCACAGGAGCTTCGCCCATGGGTGAGTCCTTCCGAGACGCGCCCCGAACGCGCCGTCCGCGATCCCAGACAGATGATCTACCCTACCAGGGCCCGATTCTCTTGGCTGAGGTAGAAGACCGCCTTGAGCGCGTAGGCGACGAGCTTGAGCAACTAGCCCTAACTCATGAGAACCTCTGCATCAAGGGCGCATCCGACAAGGCGGACTGGGAAGCCCATCTTGGCCGGATCATCCTGGAGATCGCCGATAGGGGCGACAAGACCGCCGCGGACATCCGCGAAGCACACGCCCGGGCCGCCATGCAGGTAGATGGGGACGGGGTTATCACTGGGCTGACCGGGAACGACCTCTACCGGAACTACAAGATCAATACTGCCGCGGCTGAGTCGAGCGGGCGCGCCATGCGTGCCCTCGAAGCTCGGGGGGGTTGGCTTCAAACCCTCGCCGCCAACGCGCGAGGAGCGACGAACTGATGGCCAAGGCCAAGCGTCCCGGGGTCGACGACAATCAGACCCTTATCTTGAAGTGTCCCGTCCATCGAGTCGACCTAAAGGTCACGCACGTCCGCACGGGAACCCTCGACCAGCCTCGCGGCATCCACCACGTCAAGGAATACGGGTGGTACGCGGTTTGTCCCTCTTGCGACAAGACTTGGGGCGACCCAAAGAATCTGCTAGACGCTCCGTCGATGTGGGCACTCATGGACAAGGTGGGGTCGTGAAACTTTCACCCGACGAGCAGCGTGAAGTCGACTTCGTCATCCGGACACTACGTGACATTGCCCGAAATCCCACTAGGGCAAACCCAGCCGTCACCACCTGGGCGGCAGATGAAGCCGCGACCATCCTTCGTAACGTCTTCCCGATCAACTACACCATCCCACCACCGCCCCATGAGGGCATGGTCTCACTATTCATGGAAAGTGGTTCCCATGGAGAAGGGTAGGACCCTCCGATTTGACATATCGTCCTCGATCTATCCCCGGCTGGAACACCACGCCGGAGAGGCCGACATGGGAGTCCCCGACTTGGTCAGGCGCATCATCATCGATTGGGTGAAGGCGAACCAAGATCTCGAATCGCCCGTTTGAAACCCCCCTTAGACGACCCCGTGAAGTAGTGTTGAACGAGCACGTGGAGGCATTCCGTGAACCATGACCGCACATCTGAAGTGTTGGCAGCAATAGACGAGTGCCTCAAAGACGCACCTGTGGTGTGCTGGAAGTGTGACGATTTACGCGGTGAACCGTCCGTCTGTCGACAGTGCAAGAAGGATGGTCAGTATGTTGCTCCCCCGAAAGGCACACCTCGTCGGCCATGGATCGGCTGACTCGGTACTCCACCCGTGAACCCCGCAGATCGAGCCATCCAGTACGTCACAGCGTTTCTACTTCAAGACGTCGACGCTCAAGAGATCCTGTTGGCCGAAACGGACGATCCGGTGATGGTTGCGGCTCTGGCCACCCTAGCTGGGGGATTCCTCAAGAACATGGCCGACAGGCAAGATGTCGAAGCCTGCGACCTGTGGTCAAGAACCCTCTCCCTCCACGCTGATCACTCTTTCTGAGTGATGTAGTATGGGGTAGTCAATTCCCAACGAGAAAGACATCCTCATGGCGCAGGCCAAATTCTACTTCTGGTGTGACCTGGAGACCACGGGGCTGGACCAGGTGCACGACCCGATCATTGAGATTGGCGTCGTCGTCACCGAAATCGCCCCTCCGTGCGTCGAGCTGGCCTCCTACACGGCCAACATCCTTCCATCCCACGACGATGCTTGGAAGCTCCGTATGGATGACCACGTCCTGGAGATGCACACGATCAACGGGCTTCTAACCGACATCGACTCAGACAGTAGGGGCCTACGCGAGGCTGAGATCGAAATCATCAACCTGCTCTCCACTTTCGGTCGACCGCACAACTTCATGCTTGCCGGTTCGGGCGTGAGTCACTTCGATCGCCGCTTCATAGCATCCCAGATGACCGGGCTCGACAAGTGGCTCCAGTACCCCAGCCTTGACGTGGGTACCGTCCGACGCGGCTTCACCTTCTGTGGGCGTAAGGATCTCACCTCTTTCGGCGAGACTTTCAAGGGCGGCGACAAGCCACATCGCGCCCTCGCCGACATCCGAGACCACCTCAACGAATGGCGAAACTACGCCTCCATAATTGAGTCAATCGAAAGGACTCAAGATGACGATCAGTGACCCACCGCGCCCCAAGAGATCAAAGATCAAGCCCGCCAAGGGTGCCCCCACCATGCGAAAGGTGGAGGGCTACAACGTCACCCACGAGGAGTGGATGGAGCGGTTCGACGCCTTCCTCTCTGATCAGCCCTGCACTCTCTATGGGCGCGCCTTCGACATCCACTCGACCTCTGGGCGTCGCGATTGTGCAGAGTTTCTAGCCCGCTCCGTTGAGGGAGTTTTGAAGTGAGCGCTTACGACATCGAAGATCGGCCGGATCCAACCGGCGCCATGGCCGTAGCCCTTTGGTGCAACACCTGCATGTTGCCTTCCGGCGTGCGCTGGCCGTGGCCGGACGCCACCGATGGCTCCTTTTTCGACCAATGCTACGACTGCGATGGCTACTTGGACGAAGATGGGTCATTAATCGACCACGACGAGGGCTGATGCACCAGATCGCTAAGGGCCTTCTTCCGCTGGCCGTCGACATTGCCATTCCGAAGCTCCTCAAGGGGAACCCTCGCAGGGGTGATGTCGAGGCTGTGGCGCGCTCACTCAAGAAGTTTGGGCAGCGCAAGCCCTTGACGGTCCACGTCGACACCAAAGAAGTCCTCACCGGCAACCACACCCTTCAAGCCGCCATATCCTTGGGGTGGGACCAGGTGGCCGTCCTATGGGTAGAAGATGACCCCACCGAGGCTCGCGCGTGGATCCTGGTCGATAACCGCACCTCTGAACTGGGTGGCTTCGACAACGAAGCCCTAATCGAGATGCTGGCCGAGGTTGCTGAATACGACGAAGAACTTCTTGAGGTGACCTCCTACACCTTCGACGACATAGACGACATCCTCGCCGCCGCTGCGATCGAGATGGAGGTTCCCACTCGGGAGCCCTCGACCAACGCGCCCGAGCCCCTGAAGGCCGCCGATCACGACTGGGAAGAAGACCCCATCGTCACGACTTTGCAGCCCAGGATCAAGATCGGCCTCTCGGACCGCTTCGTAGTCCCCCCCTTCTCCGTGTTGAGCGCTCGGGATGGCTGGTGGCAAGACCGTAAGACGGCTTGGATAGACCTTGGGATCGAGGGCGAGTTGGGTCGAGAGGATAAGCCCCGCACTTGGTACATCGCACCCCCAACCCACCTAGCTGAAGGCATTGTTCCCCAGGGCACCGCCGAGGGCAAGAAGAAGGGTGTCGTTGAGGGAACCGACGGGCTGCTGTACGGCGATGGGTCCACCTCGATCTTCGATCCAACTCTCACCGAACTCGTGTATCGCTGGTTCTCACCGCCAGGCGGCCAGGTGCTCGACCCCTGCGCCGGAGGGTCAGTCCGAGGCATTGTCGCATCCAAGTTGGGCCGAAACTATACCGGCATCGAGTTGCGTCACAACCAGGTAGAGGCCAACGACCGCCAGCGAGAGGAGATCCTTACCAGCGGCCTCGCATTCGTGCCTGAGGTGCCCCAGGACAACCTCCCGGACTTCACGCCGATCGAGCAGCACGGCGAGATCTGGATGAAACGTGAGGACGCCTACGCCTTCGCTGGGGTGCGTGGGTCCAAGGTCCGAACGTGCGTGCACTTCATCGAGAGGGCGGCGGCGGCCAAGGTCGGCGTGACCACCGCCGGAAGTCGTCATTCGCCCCAAGTGAACTTTGTCGCTCAGATTGCACACCGTCTCGGTGTTCCCTGCCGCGTCCACGTTCCAACGGGTGAACTCACCCCCGAGTTGATCGCTGCGCGGGCTGCTGGCGCCAAGATCATCCAGCATGAGTATGGCTACAACACGGTCATCACGGCGCGAGCGCGCGAGGACGCTCAGGAACGAGGTTGGATCGAGATCCCTTACGGGATGGAGTCCAAGGAGGCCGTTGATTTCACCAAGCCTCAGGTCGCCAACATCCCGACCGAGGCGAAGCGCATCGTGAACTCCTGTGGGTCTGGTATGACCCTATCGGGGATCCTCTGGGGCCTAGTCGACCAGGAGCGGAAGATCCCCGTCATCGCCGTCTGCGTCGGCAACATCCCAGAGGAGCGCCTCGACCGTTGGGCGCCGCCGGGTTGGCGCGACATGGTCACCTTGATTGACGACCCCTCACGCTATGAGGATCCAGCCGACTACACGGTCTATGACGACGTCATCCTCGACGCTTACTACGAGGCGAAGTGCATCCCCTACCTGGAGCCAGGGGATCTGCTTTGGGTTTCGGCTATTCGCCCCAGTGCCGTGCCTGCTGTGGCTCCGGATCCAATCTGGATTGAAGGTGATGGCAGAGAGGTCGACTCTTACCTCGACCCCAGCGCCTTCCGAGCGGATCTGCTCTTTACATGCCCTCCATACGGAGATTTGGAAGTCTACTCCGACGATCCCCGAGATCTGTCGACCATGGAGTATGACGACTTCATCAACGGCTTCTGGGACATAATGCGCCAGGGCTACAAGTTCCTGAAGGACGACAGTTTCGCCGTGTTGGTGGTAGGCGACTATCGGGATAAGGCCGGGTACTTTCACGGCTTCCCAGGAGACACCATCCACTACATGAAGGAGTGTGGGTTCAAGTACCTAAACGAGGGCATCTTGGTCACTCATCTAAACTCATTGCCCATCCGAACCGGCCGTCAGTTCGACGCCACTCGAAAGATGGGTAAAACTCATCAGCAGATGCTAGTTTTCGTCAAGGGTGACGCCAAGAAGGCAACTGAACGCTGTGGGCCCGTCGTATCTGCCGACACCCTTGGAGAATGACGTGGAAAATCCCAACTCAATCATTGGTGAGTCAGAAACCGTACCCGTGGCAGATCTTCTTCCATATCACGACAACCCCCGCATCGGAAACGTCGAGAAGATCATCGGGTCACTCACCCACAATTTCCAGTACCGAGCACTGGTCGTCAACCGACGCACCAATGAGGTGTTGGCTGGGAACCACACGCTTCAAGCAGCGAAGGCGCTCGGTTGGGAGTACGTCGATGTCGCCTGGGTAGATGCCGACGAAGACCATGCTCGCCGAATCGTCCTTGCCGACAACTCCACTTCCGACGACGGAACCTACAACGACCTTCTCCTGGCCGCCATTCTAGGCGAGATGCGCGAGGAGGACGAGATGCTCTTGGAGGGGACCGGCTACACCACCGAGGACGTAGACGAGATGCTTGCCAACGCACTCCTCTTTGAACCGGACGAGGACGATGAGGAACACGTCTCGTCCATCGGCGCCATGCTCAACCGCATCATGCCCCTCTCGACCGAGGAGCAGCTAGAGGTAGACGCCCGCAACCAGCAGAAACTCATAGAGGCCGCTAGCCGCGCCGCCGAATTGAAGAGCAACGCTGACCGTCCATCGGCCAAGCCAACCGAGTACGTCATCTTCCAGTTCGGTGAACTGCGCGCCAAGGTGCTCAAAACCACCTATGACGAGTTCATGAAGTGGTACCTCCCAGAGAACGGTGGCAACCTCTCTGAAGCCGGGGTGGCCGCTGCCTTGAAGCTTGGGTTTGGAAAAGCCGATGTTCAGCCTGGAGTTTCTGAGGGCGTCGAGCGCTGGCTCTAGCCTATGGTAGGGTGCGGCCATGTCAGACCGCCTCGCATCCGACGCCAAGAAGATGGTGGGCGTCGTCGATGACCTCCTTGAGTGGATGCTTTCCTCCAGGCCCGACCTTGAAGGCAGCAGCACTATCACCTACGTCCAAAAGTGGAACGACCGACTCCGCGAAAGCGTCACTTTCGACCTGGAGTCCGCCTTAGACGACTCGGCCACCCGCGGTCGCATCACGGATCCAACCACGACCAATGCCGCTGCCGACATCGCCAAGATCCGCGCTGGATCCCAGAAGCAGAAATTGGGCGAAGTCTACTTCCAGTATCCTCAAGGCCTAACCGCTGAAGAAGCGGTCAAGGTGGCCGGACTTCACGGCAAGGGGTCTCCCTGGCATCGAGTCTCCGACCTGAAGATGGCGGGAGTGCTGCGGGCCACCGGCCGAGAGCGGGCAACCGAGAACAACGCACCGGCCGAAGTCTTGACCATGACCCTGACAGCCCGGACTGCATGGAGAGACAAGTATGGGGAACTTCCCCCCGCCGAGATCCTGTCCATCTTCGGGACTGACGTGGAGGTGGTGCGGCGAGACTAACATTGATCCCATGGGCGACCCCAAGGAAACGCATCGCCATGACATTCTGGATGCGATGGTGGATGCTGCCTTCCGGGCTGATGCGGAATCGTTCAAGATCTTCAATGAGGAGTGGGAGCGGGTCGACCAAGGTGAGAACCGCATCCGTTTGGCCGGTCTACCCCACCCCTACACGGCCCAAGGCCACTGCTTCCACTGCTCGGAGCCGTGGACCATTCACGGTGTGATCTTCGACGAAGGCGATCGAGAGCACATCGAGGCCTATTGCCAGGCCATCCACATGATCAGCGCTTGCGATGAGTACGGCTCATGCTACTGCTACACATCCGAGAAGCGCGAGGAGATGGTGTGCCAGATGTGCCTGGCCTCCTTCGAGAAGTGTTACTGCGGGGACTTCTCAGCCCCGGGCCCCTGCGTCCGACCAGTGGTCACTGTGATTTGGGCTAGCTAGCGTCACACCCTTCTGCTAGGGTACCGAGACACACCTAGCGAAAGGGGTACGGATGAGCGGCGTAGTGCTACGCGACTACCAAGATGAGGCCATCGATCGAGTCCTGAAGGCTCGCGATAGGGGCATCAACAAGCAGCTGGGTGTAGCCGCTACCGGGCTCGGCAAGCAGGCCCCCCTTGACGAGCCCGTGCTCACGCCCACCGGCTGGAGCGTCATGGGAGACCTTGTCCCTGGCTCGCTGGTCATCGGTGGAGACGGGTGCCCGGTCGAGGTTCAGAGCATCCACCCTCAAGGCATCAAGCCGGTCGTGAAGGTGACGTTCACTGATGGGTCGTGGACACGATGTGGACCTGAACACC